>JAABUK010004842.1_pt1 | contig 21564 bp, 17 predicted proteins | sample 5559141 | NCBI WGS metagenome assembly JAABUK01 (sample SAMN10711869, study PRJNA513367) | rock metagenome | isolation source: Antarctica rocks | place: Antarctica: Victoria Land, Pudding Butte nord | collected 2016-01-03
GCTGGACCTGCATTGCATGATTGAAAATCCCGATCTTTACGCGCCAATGTTCATTGAGGCTGGTGCGGATCAGATTTCAGTTCATCAAGAAGCCTGCACGCATCTAGACCGGACGCTGCGTCTGATTCAAGAGAAAGGTGCCAAGGCAGGTGTTGTTCTCAATCCGGCCACGCCGGTCGGAACACTGGACGATGTTTTAGACTTTGTCGATTATGTCCTGGTGATGAGTGTGAACCCTGGTTTCGGTGGCCAGGAGTTCATTTCGAACTCCTTGAATAAAATCCGTTCGCTCGCCCGCATCCGGCAAGAGCGGCGCTTGAACTTCGCGATTGAAATCGATGGCGGCGTTTCGAAGGATAATGTACAGGAGATTGTGCGTGCCGGTTGCGATTGGCTGGTCGCCGGTTCTGCCGTATTCCATAGTGCGGATCCAGCCCGGACCGTGAAGGAAATGCAACAGTTGGCCGCTAACGCCGGTGCTGTCCATGCGTGAATTTTGACTTTTCGACAAACGGCTTGCGATCTGCCCAAAGATCGCTTCATACTCATGCCCTCTTTCCACAATTTGCTCCGATTCCTGGCTCTTTCCTGTGTGGCTCTGCTGGTTACCTCTTGCAGTTTTCACAAGAAGAAATACGAAAACCCCATCACCAAAGACACGTTGCAGCCGGACAAGGTTCTGTTCGATCGCGCGATTGGCGACGTGGAACGCGGCCGCTATGAAGTGGCCCGCCTGACGCTGAACACGCTGATCAACACCTACGACACCAGCGAATATCTGGCGAAAGCCAAGCTGGCGATCGCCGATAGTTGGTACCGCGAAGGCGGCGCGCACGGCATGGCGCAGGCTGAAGCGGAATACAAAGATTTCATCTTGTTCTACCCCAATATGGAGGAAGCCGCCGAATCCCAATGGAAGGTCTGCCAAATTCATTACAAACAGATGGAAAAGGTGGATCGTGATTCTGCCCAGGCCATCCGCGCTGAAGACGAGTGCAAAGTCTTGGTGGTTCAATTTCCAAACAGCAAGTATGTGCCGCAAGCTCAGCAAATGTTGCGCAACACCCAGGAAGTTTTAGCCCAAAAGGAATTCCTCACCGGCTCGTTTTATCACTCAAAGGGCGCATTTCCAGCCGCCGCGAATCGTTTGAATTTTGTGGCCGATCAGTACCCGCTCTATAGCGGAGCGTCCGAATCGCTCTGGCAGGCGGCCGATTCGTTTTCGCGCATGGGAGATCGTTTCGAAAATCAGGCTGCGGACAATTACACGCGCATCATAAAGGATTACCCGCTGAGCGATCATGCGGATGAATCGAAAGAAAAGCTGATTGCAATGAAGCGCCCTGTGCCGGCGGCTGACCCCGCTGCCGTAACGCGCATGAAGTACGAGCAGGAAAACTTCCGTAAGAACAGCATGATGCACAACAGCATGAGCATCTTTCGCCGGGGTCCTGAAACCAACACCTCTGCGAAAACTGGCAGCCCCGCCATGCAGGCAATGCGCCCGCCTACTCCTGTCAGCGTTCCCGCCGTGGCCCCAACCGGTCTGGGAGCCGCAACAGGCGGCGCGGTCTCCTCGGATGTGACGGCTGGCGTTCAAACCAATACTTCCGAAATCGATTCAAAGCCCGATGCGCGCCAGAATCCAGGCACGGCGGCCGCTGGTACAGCGAACGCTTCCACACAGCCAGGCACTTCCGCGCCAGGAACCGATTCCGCCAGTCAGCAATCGCTTCCGACGAATCGGCCGGCCATTGTGGGCAAGCGGAGGAAAAAGAGCAAGAAGCAATTGAAGCAGGAACAGGCAGCCGCCGCAGCCGGTGCCACGCAAAAACCGCCCGTTCAGAAATGAGCAGACCTGTCGCTCTGCTGGCTGACGATAGCCCTCACGCGCAACGCATGGGGGAGCGCATTTTGCGCGAAGAAGGGTGGGACGTGGTCACGGTCTCTGACGGTGACACCGCTCTTTTGCGGTTGAAAGACGCTCGCCCCACGCTGGTCATTGCAGACATCTCCATGCCCGGGGCAACAGGCTACGAAATTTGCCGATATGTGAAAGCAGCCCCCGATCATGCCACGGCACGCGTGATTTTGACAGCTGGCGCGGTGGAGCAGTTCGACGATGCGCAAGTGAAATCCGCCGCTGCCGATGCCACCCTGAAGAAGCCCTTCGAAGCCACTCTACTGTTACAGGAAGCGTCACTCGCCAAACAGAATGCGCCCGCAAATAAGACCGAGCCAGCCGCTCCCCCCGCAAGGCCCGGCAGGGGCGTTGTCGTGCTTGACCCGGAACAGGTGCGTGCCGCCGTTGTGCTTGCGCTCGATCAGATTCTGCCCGCACTCACAGAGCAGATTACCGAAAAGGTTCTGCTTTCGCTTAACCTGAAACCATATGCCCGATAATAGTTTCGACGTCGTTTCCGAGCTTGAGATGCCGGAAGTGCTCAACGCCGTCCAACAAGCCCAGAAAGAGCTGATCACCCGGTACGATCTGAAGGACTCCAAATCTTCCATCGAGCTGAACGAAAAAGACAAAAAGCTGGTGCTGGCAAGCGCTGACGATTACAAGCTGAAAGCCGTGATTGAAATACTGGAAGCCAAGCTGGTAAAGCGCAAAGTTTCACTTAAGGGGCTAACCTATGGTCCGCTTATTCCCGCCACCGGTTCTTCCGTGAAACAAGAAGTCACTCTGCAATCTGGAGTTCCTTCGGAAAAAGCCCGTGAGATTGTAAAAGGTCTCAAAGACAGCAAGCTGAAGATTCAGGCTGCCATCAATGGCGATCTGATCCGCGTCAGCGGCAAAGACCGCGATACGCTGCAGCAGGCAATCGCTTTCCTGCGCTCAAAAGATTTCGGGCTCGATCTGCAGTTCATCAACTTCCGCACCAATTAGCTCATTCGTGGCAAGGCGCATTGAAGCTCATACGCTCGCCGGCCCCGCTGGCTCGCTCGAAGCGCTGCTCGAAGAGCCGGAATCGGGCGAACCTCAAGAAGCCATACTGGTGTGCCATCCACATCCTGCACATGGCGGCACTATGCACAATAAAGTTGTCTATCGACTGGCGCGCGGGTTGCGCCGTTCAAGTGCTGTTGTGCTGCGCTTCAATTTTCGCGGTGTAGGCCGCAGCGAGGGCGTCTACGATGAAGCCGTGGGGGAACTGGAAGATGCACGCGCTGCTCTCGCTTGGCTTCGTGCGCGCTACCCTGCGCTTCCCTTCTCTCTCGCCGGTTTTTCGTTCGGCTCAAGAATCATTCTGCGGCTGGGCTGCTCGCTTGAAGGTGCCGCGCGACTGATTGCGGTTGGCTTCCCAACATGGCGCGAAGACAATACCTATTTATCCATCTGCGGTATCCCTAAGATTTTTATCCAGAGCACCATAGACAAGTTCGGCCCGGCCGAAGCTCTCAACCTCTTGTATGAGAACTTCGCCGGGCCAAAACGCCTGATCTATATTCCGGCAGACGACCACTTCTTCAAAGGTTCGCTGGAGAAGCTCGAAGAAGTGGTTGCCGGGCTCAGCTTAGAAGACTAGCCGCACCACAAGCTGCATAATTCGCGGGTCACGCGCCTGTGCAACGGTGCCGAACCCGTTTATATTATTCACGCTTCCGTCTGCTTTGAAAGGCAAATTGGTGATTGCGGAGTTCGTCAGGCTAGTGTAGTTCAAGGTCGCGTTTACGCCGCTGTTGTTTGACCCCCCGCCACCGAATTGGGTGTGATTGAACGTATTGAACGTGTCCGCCCGCAATTGCAAAGTCATGCGCTCACGAATCGAAAACTGCTTCTGAAGGGAAATATCCCAGTTATTAATACCAGGACCAGTCAGATAGTTACGACCGGCTCCTAACCCGATGTTACCCGGTTGCGGCTCCCCAAAAGCTGCGGGATTTATCCGATGATATGGATTATCAGAGCCTGTTTTTGGATTCCCCAAAACCTGAATCGCAGCGCCTTCTGTGTTGGAGCCGGTCAACTGCGCATTGCCAATACCAGGGATGCTGAATCCGACGCCGTAAGGAGTTCCGGTTACGAACGCCGTGATTCCCGAAATCTGCCATCCGTTGAAAATTGCCTTCGTTACGAAATTCTTCGCGAAGCTCAGCTTGGGGGTGTCATAGATATAGTTGATGATCAGGTTTTGGCGACGGTCGAAGTTCAGCGGTCCGTAGTTGGCAAAACGTGTCAGGTTGTCAATGCGAATGAAATCACCGTCGCCCGAAGCCACTCCTAAGGCCTTGCTCCAGGTGTAAGCAAGCCCTAATAAGAGCCCGGCTTGGAATCGGCGATTGGCTGAAACCTGTAGCGAATTGTAGTTCGAACTAGCACCGAACTGGTGGATTGTAATATCGCCGAATCCGGGGTACGGCCGCTGAAAGTTCGCGTCGTACGCGTTCGAACCCAACACGGCGGTAGGAGAAGAGGCCACCTTGGTCGGATCCTGGTTCTGTGGCAGGTATGTGGTGCCATAAGGAATAGCATTGAAATTCTTATTCTGGAGCAGGTGACGCGATAGCGAGCCCACGTAGCTGGTATTTAAAACGATTTGATACGGAAGCCGTGATTCCACCCCGAAGCTGTAGTTATAAACGGTGGGCACCTTGCCTTCGCCGCTCAACCCGATTAAATTAACAGGAGCCAGAACCACATTGGCCGGATTGATTTGGCTAATCAGGCCCTGCACCAGCGTCGGTTGAATCGTGGTCGGCGGATTCGTCAATTCGTCGAAAATCGCATTGCCCTGGAAGCGATCATAGAAAATGCCGCCGCCGCCCCGTACCACGATATTCTGTTTGCCCGTCACGTCATACGCGAAGCCAAAACGCGGCGCATAGTGTACTCCGCGGTCCTGCACTAGATACTTGCTGGTTCCCGCACCGGCCTGCAACACGCCATTGAACTGCGCCCCGCTGCCCGGCACCACTTTGCCAATAAGAGAGACGTCGGTTGAAAATTGCCCATTCACCGGGTTCTGCGCCTGCCTTACTCCACCCGCCAGCACAGGCCGGTAGAGGGATACCTGCTGCGACCGGTTGTACTTGTCGGGAAAGAAATTCGACGTCTGCTGAGCCGCGTCAAACTGCGGTTCAATCAACTGGAATCGCATTCCGTAGTCCAGGGTCAAACGGCGCGTCACCTTCCACGTATCCTGCAGGTAGAACTCGGTGTTGCGATAGCGGTAGCGGCCTGTTACATACTGCGAGGCCTGCGTGAAGCTGTTGTAGACGCCTGTCGCGGCGTTTGCAAAACCATACTGCGTGTCGAACAGATTCGAGGTATTGTCATCGAAGTTGAAACTACCGTTTGCGTTCGCAAAGCTGGTCTGATCCTTCGCGCTGAATTGGACATAGACACCGGCTTTCACGATATGCTTGCTGAACACCTTGCTCAAGTTGTCTACCCAATCCCGGGTGCTATTGAAGTTGAAAAACGGAGCGTTGTTGGTTCCGAACGAAGCTGTGTTACCAATGCGCGAACCGTTGAAAGCGAAGGTGGGAATGAAATCCTGCTGGATGGCATTCGGGTACAGAACGTTCAGCCCGCTCAGGCCGTTGGCCGCGCGGGTGAGACCGTTATTCACCGGATCGATATTGATCTGGTTTTTGCTTGTACCCACAGTGAATTCATTGACGATCGTCGGCGTCGGCGTGAAGGTGGCCCCGAACGCCCAACTATAACCGGGCCGCGCGTCAGTGATAGGCACCTTCGGGATGTTCGATCCCAATACAAACGAACCGTACACCGAAGTGATGGAATCGTTATTGTTCACGTAATGGCCGAAAAGCCGCAGCTTTTCATTTACGTTGTAATCCAGCCGCAGCAGGTCTTCGCGGCGCGGATAGGAGTCGGAGACTTGCGACGTAAAGTTGTATCCGCTGTTCTGAAACCGCTGCGCATTCGGCAGCGGATACACGCTTAAAATATTCAGGCTGGGCTGATCCAGCCGGCTGGCTGGGATTCGGCCAAGCACGCCTCCGGCGGCAAAACATCCCGAGGAATCGGCTGCACTGCAGGGTCGGCTCAAAGTGTAATCGCGAATGTAAGGATACGGAGTGCCGCTCTTGTCCACACTTTGCGAAAAATCTCCCTGCCGCTCAAGCGCGGTCGGCACCGTGAAGTTCCGCGCGTTCTGGGGCTTTAATTGGTTCTGGTATTCCTGGCTGAAGAAGAAGAAAGCCTTGTTCTTCGTGTAGGTTTCGAATTTGGGCACAAAAATGGGTCCGCCAATGGTGTAACCCGCGTCATTGAATCGGAATTTATTGCGCTGTAAGCCGTCGCGGTTGTTCTTCCAGTTATTCGCATTCAAGCTATCGTTGCGGTGAAACAGATAACCAGAACCGTGTAATTGGCTCGATCCCGATTTCGACACCACGCTGATCTGCGCGCCGGAACTGCGCCCGTATTCGGCCTGATAATTCGAGGTCAGAATGCGGAACTCCTGTACCGAATCGAGCGAGATGGTTGCCAACTGGTCACCGTTATTGCCGGTATCGACATTCCCGATTCCGTTGAGTGTCAGGTTGTTCTGGTTGGGGCGCGCGCCGTTAGCGGAGATCGACCCCACGCCGCCATGCCCTGCCGTCTGCAGATTCACCGTGCTCACCACACCAGGAATCAGCTTCGTCAGATCGAGATAGCTGCGGCTGTTCACCAGCGTGTTCTGCAACTGCTTGCCGACAATCGATTCCGAACGTTCGCCGCTCTCGCTTTTCAGTTCAATGCCTTGCGCTTCCACCTGAATGCTCTGCGTTTCCGACCCCACCTGCATGGTCAGATCGCCAACAGCCAGATTGTCATTCGAATTCAAAACCTGATTGGTCAGTTGATATTTCTTGAAGCCTTTCACCTCAACAGTGACATCGTAGGTGCTTGGCGCAAGCGTAGGAAACGCGAAGCGGCCGGAGTTTTCCGTAACGATGCGAAACGATGTTTTCTTGGCAAGATCGGTGACTGTCACCGTAGCACTCGGTATCGCTGCCCCTTGCCCATCTATCACGGTTCCAGTAAGAGATCCACTACTGGTTTGCGCGAGAGCCGAACCCGAGCAAACCAAAGAAAGCCAAGCAGCCGTTGCTAGGACGGCATTTCGATTCAACATAAGACTAGTTCCCAACTTGGGAAACCCCCATTTAAAATTGTGTGACAGACCTGTCACAACCCCTGGCGGAAGCTTATCCGACCCGGCGCGAAGATGTCAAGAATTGGTAAAGACTAGATAGTGCGACCGAATACCCTATCGAAAATTGCGCCGACATGCCGCAATTGCCGTTCCAGCGAAAACGCCTGCGCAATCTGTTCCTTGTTCAAATAACGCGCAATCTCGGGATCGGCTTCAATACGCGGCCGGAACTCTGTTTCTATTTCGAATGCTTCCATCGCATGACGCTGAACCGCGGAGTACGCTGCTTCCCGCAACATGCCCGCCGCCGCCAGATCGAGCAGCAACTGCCCGGAAAACACCAGGCCTTTGGTCAATTCCAGGTTGCGCATCATGCGCTGTGGATACACCATTAACGTATCGATCAGCCGCGTCGTTTTTGCCAGCAGGTAATCGGTCAGGATTGTAGAATCCGGAAACACGACGCGCTCCGTCGACGAGTGCGAGATATCGCGCTCATGCCACAGGGCGACATCTTCAAAACCAGCTTGTGCATTCGCGCGCACCACCCGCGCTAAGCCGCAAATCTGTTCGCAGGTAATCGGGTTGCGCTTGTGAGGCATGGCCGAGGAACCCTTTTGCCCCTTTGAGAAAAATTCTTCCGCTTCCCGCACTTCCGTCCGCTGCAAATGCCGGACCTCCAGCGCGATCTTTTCTAAACTAGCCGTAATTACCGCCAGCACCGCCAGATACTGCGCATGGCGATCGCGCTGAATCACCTGTGAGGCCACGGGAGCGGGCGTCAGACCCAGCTTCCGGCAGATGAGCTCTTCCACCTCAGGCCCGATATGGGCGAACGTACCCACCGCGCCCGATACCTTACCTACGCGCAAATCTTCCGCCGCCGCGCGCAGCCTTGCCAGATTGCGGCCCGCTTCCTCATACCAGATCGCCAGCTTCAAGCCGAACGTAATCGGCTCCGCATGCACGCCATGCGTCCGCCCGATCTGCACCGTGTGCTGAAACTCAAACGCACGCCGCCTTAGCACGTCGCGTAGCAAATTCAGGCCATGCTCTAAAATATCCGACGCTTCACGAATCTGCAGAGCCTGCGCCGTATCCACTACATCGGTCGATGTCAGGCCGTAATGCAACCAGCGCGACGATTCCGCTACGTTCGCCGCCGCCATGGTCTCCGCTACCGAAGTGGTGAACGCGATCACATCGTGCTTGACCTGAGCTTCAATGGCGGTAATACGTTCGACGGAAAACCCGGCATGCGCGCGCAATGCACTTGCCGCGTCCGCGGGCACCAACCCCAACTCAGCAAGCGATTCCGTGGCGGCAAGCTCAACCTCCAGCCACTTTTCGTATTTCTTCTGCTCTTCCCAGATGCGCCCCATCTCCGGGCGCGTATACCGCGCGATCAAAAGAAATTGCCTTCGGTCAGAATTGGAATACCTCAGTCTGTCGCATTTGTTCGGCAATCACCAGGCGTGTCGCGGCCATGCCTCGCCGTTCCAGCGCTTCCGCCGCCCCCATGCGCACCAGTTCCGGATGGTTATTCTGATCGCTCAGATGGCCCAAAATCAGCGCTTGTACGGAAGAGGCAAACTCGCTGGCAAGATACTCGCAAACCACCGCGTTCGAAAGATGCCCGTTCCGCCCCATCACCCGCTGTTTTACGCTCCACGGATACGGTCCCACTTTCAGCATTTCCAGATCGTGATTCGATTCGAGCAGCAGCATATGCACGCCGCGCAAATGGAATTTGATCGAATCCGGAATGTACCCCAGGTCAGTTGCGATAGCGATCTTGACACCCTCCGCGCGAAAACAAAATCCGACCGGATCGCGCGCATCATGGGGAATGGTAAAGCTATCCACTTCAATGTCGCCCACGCGGAAACTCGAACCCGCCTGAAACGTCTGCAGCACCGGTTCGCATTCTTCCCAATCGATCACCGGAGCCGTCAAGCGCGTCAGGTAAGCCGGAAGTGGGCGCTTGGTGCGCCTGCGCGCGCGCAGCAGGCGGCACAGTCCTGAAACATGGTCCGAGTGCTCGTGCGTGATTACTACCGCATCCAGTGTTTCCAGGGATTCGCCAATCTCAGCCAACCGCCGCGTCAGTTCGCGCACGCTTAAACCCGCATCCACCAGAATGCGCGTGCGTTCCGTCGCCACCAGCGCACAGTTTCCCGAACTGCCGCTTGCCAGGACGCAAAATTTCAACACCGCAGGCCCTCGCTCCTCAACCTATACTCCCTAAACCAATCAGGATAACGCACAAAACAATCCCCCTAGGAAATGTTCTTGAAATAGCCTCTAAATTCATTGTCACGCTAAACTTGAAGTTTCCATTTTCTGCACCTCTTCAACGTTCTATGTGGATTGTAAAACTCGCGCTCCGGCGGCCCTACACGTTCGTAGTCGCGGCGCTGCTGGTTCTGGTTCTCGGCATCGTCACAATCCTTCGCATGCCCGTCGATATTTTCCCTTATATCGATATTCCGGTCGTTAGCGTGATCTGGCAGTATAACGGCCTTGCCCCTGAGGAAATGGAGCGCCGCATCGTGACTGTGCATGAGCGGGCCATGACCACAACCGTCAACGATATTGAGCATATTGAATCGCAGACACTCAACGGCGTTGCAATCATCAAAGTCTTCTTTCATCCCGGCGCAAAAGTAGAAGGTGCCGTCGCTCAGGTCACGGCCATTTCGCAAAGCATCACGCGCATTCTGCCGCCCGGCGTCATTCCGCCCAACATACTTCAGTACAACGTTTCAAATGTCCCCATTCTCCAAGCCAGCCTGAGCGGCAAGGGATTCTCTGAATCCGACCTTTACGATCTTGGACTCAACTTCCTGCGTACCCAGCTTGCGACGGTTCAGGGCGCCTCAGTCACTACGCCATTCGGCGGCAAGCCCCGCCAGATTATGGTTGATCTGGAGCCGGAGCAGATGTTTTCAAAAGGGATCTCCGCCTCCGATGTCAGCAACGCCATCAACTCCGGAAACGTGATCCTTCCCGGCGGCAGCGTGAAGTTCGGAGAGCGCGAATATCACGTCCGCATGAATTCCAGTCCGGAAGTAGTGGAAGATCTCAACAACCTACCCATCCGGTTAATCAAGGGCACTCCCATTTACATCCGCGATGTGGCGCAGGTGCGCGATGGGTTTGCGGTCCAGAGCAACATCGTCCGCAACAACGGCGCGCGTTCCGCTCTCATGACTGTGTTGCGCAATGGAAACGCCTCCACGCTCGATGTAGTGGCGCGCGTGAAAAAACAGCTCCCGAAGATTCTGACCACTTTGCCTCAGGACCTGAAAGTTCAATTGCTGTTCGATCAATCCATCTTCGTTCGCGCGGCCATCAATGGGGTGGTGCGTGAAGCCACCATCGCCGCCTTCCTCACCGCACTCATGATTCTGCTTTTTCTCGGCAGTTGGCGCTCAACAGTGATCGTAGCCATCTCTATCCCGCTGTCCATTCTGGTGTCCATCATGGTAATGCGGCTCATGGGCGAAACGCTGAATGTGATGACGCTGGGCGGCCTGGCTTTGGCGGTCGGCATCCTGGTCGACGATGCCACGGTGGAAATTGAAAACATTCACCGCAACCTGGCACAGCGCAAGCCGGTACTCGAAGCCATTCTCGATGGCGCCCAGCAAATTGCCGTTCCCGCTTTTGTTTCGACGCTCGCAATTTGTATCGTCTTTGTCCCGGTCGTCTTCCTGAGCGGCGCGGCAAAGTCATTGTTCTCCCCGCTTGCCATGGCCGTGGTTTTCGCCATGCTCGCCTCTTATCTGCTGTCGCGCACTCTGGTGCCCACCATGGCGAAATATCTGCTGGCCGCCGAAGTACACCTTCACCTGCCGGGCCACGCATCAAATCATAGCCGCAGCTTCTTCGGCCGTTTCCACGCAGCATTTGAACGAGGCTTCGCGCGCTTCCGTGAAGCTTATCGCGGCATGCTGGAAGCCGCACTGAAACACCGCGTCATCACCGTTTGCATCTTCGCCTTCTTCTCGCTTGTCTCCATCGGGCTGATGCCCTTCTTAGGGCAGGATTTCTTCCCGACTGTGGACGCCGGCGAATTCCGCCTTCATGTCCGCGCGCCTGCTGGGACGCGTCTCGAAGAGACGGAGCGCATTTTCGGTCAAGTCGACGCCCTAATCCGCCGCACCATTCCCAAGAATGAGCTTCACATGGTGCTCGACAACATCGGCCTGCCCTCAAGCGGCACTAATCTCGCCCTGGTGGATGCCGCCATGGTTGGTCCAGGCGATGGCGAAATCCTGGTCGCGCTCACCCCCGAACATGCGCCCACGGGTCAATACGTCTCAGCGCTTCGCAAATCTTTGCGTGAACAATTTCCGCAGTTGATCTGCTTCTTCCAGCCGGCCGATATCGTCAGCCAGATTCTCAACTTCGGCCTCCCCGCCCCGATTGATATCCAGATTGTGGGACGCAACCTGGACCAGAATTTCAAACTCACCGAAGAGATCCGTCGCCAGGTCGCTCGCGTTCCGGGCGCGGTCGACGTCCATGTTCACCAAATCGTCAACCTGCCGGAAATCCGCGTGAACATGGATCGCACGCGCGGCGTCCTGCTTGGCATGAGTGAACGCGAAGTTGCGCAAAATATGCTGATTTCGCTCAACGGCAGCAACCAGACTGCTCCTAACTTCTGGCTCAATCCGAAGAATGGTGTGAACTACGCAATTGCCGTGCAGACGCCGGAATACAAATTCAACACCATTGAAGATCTACAAGCCACTACGCTGAATTCTCCCTCGCAAGCCGACCCGCAGATGCTCACCAATGTCGCAACCGTTCAGCGCATGCGCTCACCGGGTGTCATCAATCATAGAGATGTGCAGCCCGTCTTCGATGTTTTCGCCGGCGTGGAAGGTCGCGATCTGGGCGGGGTCTCGGACGATATCGAACGCGCCCTTGCGAAACTCAAATTGCCGCGCGGCACCTCGCTCGTTCTGCGCGGCCAGGTAGAGAGCATGAAGTCTTCTTTCATCGGCCTCGCGTGGGGTTTGCTGTTCGCCATCCTGCTGGTTTACCTGCTCATGGTAGTCAACTTTCAATCCTGGCTGGATCCGCTGATCATCATGATGGCGCTGCCCGGCGCGCTCTCCGGCATCGTATTTATGCTCTTCGCCACGCAAACCACTCTTAGCGTGCCTTCGCTGATGGGCGCAATCATGAGCGTGGGCGTCGCAACAGCCAACAGCATTCTAATTGTGACCTTTGCTAATGAGCAGCGCGCCATGCACAACTCTGTGGGAGCGGCGCTTGAAGCCGGTTATACCCGTTTACGTCCCGTGCTGATGACCGCGTTTGCCATGATCATTGGTATGCTGCCGATGGCCATCGGCATGGGCGAGGGCGGTGAACAGAATTCTCCTCTGGGCCGCGCGGTTATCGGTGGCCTGATCTTCGCAACATTCGCTACGCTATTTCTAGTGCCTGTGATTTACGCCACCTTGCGGCGCAGCGCTCCTTATCAGGAGGAAGCCATTCCGTGAGTCCAACGTCCGCCACCGTCAGTAAACCCCGCCGCTTCCATACCGCGATCATCGCAGTGGTGCTGCTAGGCGGCTTGCTGGCGCTGATCCTTGCGGGCGTGCTGCCCCGCCTGCAACAGCGCGCCGCACTCGCCAGCGATGCAAGAGAGACAGACACCGGTGAGCCCGCCGTAAACACGGTTATTCTCAAAACCGCGGGCCCGATTAGCGAACTCACGTTTCCCGGCAGCATGCAGGCCATTCAGGAAGCGCCGATTTATGCGCGTACCGATGGCTACCTGAAATCGCGCAAAGTGGATATCGGCGACCATGTTCGCACCGGTATGCTGCTGGCCGAAATCGAAGCTCCGGAAGTGCAACAGCAGCTAGCCCAGGCGCGCGCCGCGCAGGCACACGCAGTCGCCGCTGCCGCCCAGACCCGCGCTTCGCTCAAGCAGTCTCAATCCCGCATGTTGCTTGCACAGGTCACGCTTGAACGCTGGAAAAAACTGGTAGCTGAAGGCGTGGTCTCCAAACAGGATTCCGACGAAAAGCAAAGCTCCTACGATGCTTCAACATCCGATGTGGAAGCGCTCCGCTCAAATGTTACGGCAGCCGAAAGCGATATCGTGGCGCAGCAGGCCAACGTACGGCGCCTGGAGGAAATGCAGTCGTACCAGAGGGTACTGGCTCCTTTCGATGGCACCATCACGGCCCGCAATGTTGACCCTGGCGCGCTCATCACTGCCGGTAGCAATGCCACTACCCGCGAGCTGTTTCGCATGGCGAAAACCGATCGGCTCCGCATCTTCGTCAACGTCCCGCAATCCAGTTCCGTCGCCATTCACCCGGGCGAGAAAGCCGCCATCCGCGTTGGCGAATTCCGCGGGCGCGAGTTCCCCGGCACTATCGTGCGCACGGCGGATGCGCTCGACCCCAGCTCCCGAACGCTTCTGACTGAAATCCACATCCCGAATGGCCAACACGAATTGCGCCCCGGCATGTTCGCCTCGGTCAAATTCTCGCTCGCGCGCACTTCTTCCGCCGTTGTCGCTCCCGCCTCGGTATTCGTCTTCCGCTCAGATGGTCCGCATATTGCCATCGTGACCGCAGCCGGGCGGGTTCATTTCGCCAGTGTAGTGCCAGGGCGCGATTATGGGGCCACCATGGAGGTTGTTTCTGGCGTGCAGGCAGGTGACCGTGCCGTCTTAAATCCCACGGACGATTTGGCGGAAGGCGCTCACGTGCGTCTGGTCGCCGAGGCAAAATAAATGCCGAATAACAACTGGGCGCTTGTTCTCGGCGTCAGCAGCGGATTCGGAGCCGCCACAGCGCGAGAGCTAGCGAAGGCGGGTTACAACATCGCTGGCGTCCATATGGACCGCCGCGAAACTCTGCCGCTAGCCCAACAGGTAATCGACGATATTCATGCACTCGGCCGCGAAACGCTTATCTTTAATGGCAATGCAGCAGACGCAGGCCAGCGGGCAACCGTTATCGCTGCACTCTCCGGCAAAACTGTTCAAGTGCTCTTTCATTCCCTGGCGTTTGGATCTTTGAAACCGATGATAGGGCCGGAAGCCGCAACCCAACGCCAAATCGAGATGACTGCCGATGTGATGGGCCATAGCCTGATTTATTGGGCGCGCGATCTGGTTCACCATGGCCTGATGCACCAGGGAGGCCGCATCTTCGCGATGACCAGCGAGGGCGGAACTCGCGCCATCCCGCAGTACGGGCCCGTTAGTGCCGCAAAAGCTGTATTGGAGGCTCACATCCGGCAGCTCGCCGTGGAGCTGGCGCCCTTCGGCATAACCGCCAATGCATTGCTTGCCGGGACAACCGATACGCCAGCCCTTCGGAAAATTCCTGGGTTTGAACGGCTGCTGGAATACGCGCTTGCCCGCAATCCGCATAAGCGCCTCACCACGCCTGAAGACGTTGCGCGCGCGGTCGTGTCGCTGGCATCCCTGAATACCGCGTGGATCACCGGTAATACTATTCGCGTGGATGGTGGGGAAGGAATTGCAGGTTAGGAGTGTCAACATGACGCTGCCCGGAATACAGCAGTTGGAAACCACGCCTGAAATGTTGCGTCTTCTCCTGCAAGGCGTCACGGCCCAACAAACGGAATGGAAGCCGGCGCCGGATCGCTGGTCGCTCTCTGAGATTCTTGCCCACCTCTCTCATGTGGATGGCCACTATTTCCGCGCCGCCGCCGATGCGCTCGCCACACAGAAAGATCCTGAAATCCAGCCCTACAATCAGAACGCCTTCGTTGCACAGGGTCAGTATTCCCATCGCGAACCGGAAGACTCCTTCGATCACTTTGAAGAACAGCGCGAAGACAATATAGCTTTTCTGAATGGGCTCCCTCTCCCGGCCGCGGACCGCACCGGTAGGCATCCCGAACTGGGCACTATTACGCTAGGCCACATTCTTAACGAATGGGCATTTCACGATTTAGGCCATATCCGCCAAATTGCAGAACTGGTACAAGCCATCCGGTATTACCAGGAAATGGGACCTTTCACCGCGCAGTATAAGATCAATCCCTAACCGTTCGCTTCCTTACATCGGCATCTCACAAGCAACACTGCCCGCATGGAAAACAATATTCAGAAGCTCGGCGAATTGATCAAAGAAGTCAAAATCGCAATGATGACCACTTTGGATCAGGACGGAACTTTCCGCAGCCGGCCGATGGCCACCCAGAAAACCGAATTTGACGGTACACTCTGGTTCTTTACACACGCATCTTCGCCAAAAGTGGAAGAAGTTGAGCAATCTCATCACGTCAACCTGAGCTATGCTGCGCCGGACAGCAACACTTATGTTTCAGTCACCGGCACCGCCACACTGGTGCGTGATGAGGCGAAGGCTAAAGAACTCTGGAATCCGATTCTGAAAGCATGGTTCCCGAAAGGCTTGGAAGACCAGGATCTGGCCCTGCTGCATGTCATGGTGGAAAAGGCTGAGTTCTGGGATTCGCCTTCGAGCACGATGGTGCAGATTGCCGGCTTTGTAAAGGCACTTGCCACCGGCAAAGCATACAAGCCTTCTCCTGGCGAACACGAAAAAATCACCCTCTAGTGTCTGGTTACAATCACTAGTCTCCAACTGGAGTTCCCCGCGGCATCGTATACGCGAAAGATCAGCTTATTAGTTCCAATGAGCAAGGGAATTTGCGGGACACTCCAGTTTCTGGTTCCTGTTGCGCTTCCGCTTCCCACCGGGCCATTCTGCCAGGTCACCCGCGCCACTTCCACGTTGTCAGATGCGGTACCCGAAGCCGAAATGGCTGAAAGTGTAGTCTGGATGCTTGTACCCATGGGAACAGCAACATTCATCATTGGCGGAGTCTGGTCCTGTGCTGAGGCTACTGGCCTAGTCACCATTACTGATTTCACCGCTGTGCGGTGCTGGGCATCAGTCGCAGTCAGGGTAATAGTCGTATTCCCAGGTGGCGTAGGAACCGTTGCCGCGGAGAAGTCTGTTCCCGTCAAAATCGCCCGGCCGGACGCACCGTGGTCGGTCTGCCAGGAAACGCTGACGGCACCGGATCCATTAGCCGCTGAAGCTTTCACATTCACGGCGCTGGTATTTACAGGAACAGGCCCGGTGGTAGGCGATTGTATTGACAGCATGAACACTGAAGCTGCGGGAGCGCTAGTAGCAGGCATGTTCGGTGCACCGTAAATCGCTTGAATCCCTCCAATATCGTCGATACCGATTTGAGATGGATAGCGGTAATACGGATACATGATGGCACCGGGCCGATCGGAGTGGCTTAATCCGAGTGCATGTCCCAACTCATGAAGAGCCACGGTGTACACGTCGATGTTCGTGCCCGCATGCCAGCCTTCCTCTGAATCGAAATGCAAATCGCCCGCAATCGGCTCAGGATTATTTGGATAAAACGTGTGTGCCAGAATCCCATTCGGCCCGTCGAAAACAAAGCCGTCGTTATGGTCCCGCGCGGCAAACTTCAAGGCAATCGTGCGCGCTGCATTTGCATTCGTTGCGGCGGCAAATCGAACGGGAGCCACCTTGCTCCATTCGGCCATAGCTCGCAATATTTCCGCTTCCACCGTTGCGTTCGGTACCTTCCCCGTTAGCTCTCCGAAAACATAACCAAGATTTACTCTTCCGGTTGCATCCGCGCTCCAGCCGTGTCCCATTTTTACGTATTGGGCAACGGCCATTCCCGAAGAAAGCGCGCCTACGCAATTGTGGAAGCGTTCCCCGTCGGCCATCTCTGCCGGAGCCGGAAATACGTAGGCCACTTCATCCCACTCTTTTAGCCTTTCCGCATCGAGCGAAGTCCCCGAAAACAGTACATTGCCGGGCGCAAGATCGGGGTGCTCCAGGACCGTCACTCCTTCGAAGCTAAGTAACTCGCGCGCCGCCTCAGGGTCCACATCGGCATGAAACTCCACAATGAATAGCGAATCGTTCCCATGCGTCCCCACTAACGGGCTCACCTTGTCGCCCCCACTCATTTCTTCCGCAAATACCACGCCCAGCCCATCGGGCGAAAAGCCGTCCGGCACCGCCACAACAAGGGCGTCGTCCGGTACCGTTCCCGTAATCTCGGCTCCGCGCAACTTCAACTCCGCGCGAATGTCATCGTTGATCGGTGTTGCGAACTGCAACATCAGATGATTTCCTCCGTCCTTCCAGTGCTTGCGAACCGGTGGGCGAACACCCGTCCGAAGCTCTCCCCCTTCGAATGTGCGGGTTTTCAGGTGTACCGTCTGCGCCGCCAGAATTTGGGCGGTTAACGCAAAAACGACAAATATTTGCCACTGCATACCTGTCTATCGGAGATGCTGAGAAGTTCTTTATAGTCCGCGCACCCAATTATTTAATGAAAAACACCTTTCGCCTGTCTTCCCTAATTTTTTTCGGGCTTTCACTCCAAGCGGCTTCAGGTATTTACCGGATCGACACCGTAGCGGGGGGAAATAACGTCGGCGATGGAGGTGCCGCGTCCCGTGCCGCTTTGCGCGATTGTCAGGGCGTCGCAGTCGACCGATCAGGCAATATTTTCATCGCTGACCCAGGCGACCACCGGGTGCGCAAAATTAATGCCGCCGGTACCATCACAACCGTAGCCGGGACAGGTACCGCCGGGTTCAGCGGCGATGACGGCCCTGCTGATCGTGCTCAACTCAATCTACCTTACGGAGTTAGCGTCGATTCTTCAGGCAACGTCTATATTGCAGACCTTGGCAACAATCGGGTCCGGCGCGTATCGCCCGCCGGCGTGATCGTGTCTCTCCCAGGCGTATTCAAGGCACCCCGCAATGTGCTCGCCGATGGTCAGGGCAACCTATATGTATCCGAATTCGATGCAAACCGCGTGCGCCGCATTAACGTGGATGGCACCGTAACAGTTATCGCCGGTAACGGAACTCGCGGACGCTCGGGCGATTTTGGGCCGGCCCTGCAGGCAACTCTCAACAGCCCTGCCGGTCTGGCTCTGGACGCCGCGGGCTCCCTCTACATTGCCGATAGCGGAAATTCCTTGATTCGCAAGTTATCCGCGGGCCTGATTACCACCGTCTTAGGCAACGGCGTGCCGGGCAGGTACCCGCGCAACTGAACCTTCCCACCGGAGTGGCACTCGATGCATTTGGTAACCTCTACGTTGCCGATTCCGGAAACGGCCGCGTTCGCAAGCTATCCGCATCTGGAACCGTTTCCACCATAGCCATGTCCGCCCGCGATGTCGCGATCGATCAGAGCGGTGGCCTACTGGTGGCAAATGCAGACCACCTGAATAAACTGTTGGCGAGCGGTGCGACTGCCATCGTCGCCGGAGATGGAAGCTACCTATTCCGCGGCGATGGCGGCGCGGCCACGGATGCCCGCCTCTATCAGCCTGGCGCTATCGCTTTGAACCCCGCGGGCCTGCTCACCATCGCGGATACAGGAAACAGCCGCGTGCGCACAGTCTCCACCGCAGGCGTGATTTCGACGAACCCCGGTACCGCTTCGCTCCGGGCGCCCACTTCCCTCGCCTTCGATTCGCAAAACGCCCTCTTGATCGCCGATCCGCCTGCCGCTCTGGTCTGGAAATTGAATTCCGCGTTGCTCATTGCAGCCGCGGGCAATGGTTTTCAAACCTTTACCGGCGAAGGTTTCTCTGCGGTCAATTCTTCGCTCTCACTGCCTTCCGGCGTAGTTGCCGTTCCCGGCGGAGGCTTCTTCATAGCCGATACCGCGAACCACCGCGTCCGGCGCGTGAATAGCGGGGGCGCCATGCTGACTGTCGCGGGCAACGAACGCGGTGGCTGGAGCGGAGACGGCGTCGCACTTGGATCGTCTCTGAACGCCCCAACAGCCCTGGTGTTAGATTCAGCAGGCTCACTGTACATTGCCGATACTGGGAACGATCGCGTTCGCAAGATCACCTCTGACGGGATGCTGGTGACTGTGGCGGGCGGACCTGGCGGCAGTCTCACCCTGAATAAGCCCGGCGGTCTGGCGATTGATTTGAACGGCAACTTATGGATCGCCGACACGGGCAATCACCGCATCCTCACTTTGTCAAAAGACGGCCCCCTCACCATAGCTGCCGGCACCGGTGCCCCTGGCTTTTCAGGCGATGGCGCGGATTCGCAAGCCGCGAAGCTGCAATCCCCCCAAGGGTTGGCTGCTGATTCCCTGGGCAATATTTACGTAGCAGATACCGGAAACAATCGCATTCGCATACTTCTTGCGCCACCGCCGGCCATTACCGAAGCTGCGTTAAGTGGCTACTCTGTCGTTGGCGCTGCTTCCCTCCAAACCGGCCCAGCGGCCCCCTGCTCGCTGATCACCGTTTTCGGCCCGAACGCCAGCTCGCTTCCTCTTTTCCTTGATGGCAAACTTGCCACCACTATCGGCTCTGTTTTGAATCAAGCCACAGTGCAAGTGCCCTGCTCTGCCGCGGTTCCTTCCGTTCGGCTGGAACTAGGAACCGTTTGGACCTATCAACTACCGGTCGCAATAGCCGCACCCGCGCTCTTTGCGGTAAACGCAGGCTCCGGCCTGGCACTGGCTCTGAACGTAGACAACACGCAAAATAGCGAAACGAACGCGGCCGCACGGGGGTCCGTCATCAGTCTTTACGCCACTGGCATGGGTCTTAACGACAATCCGGCCGGTGTCGTCATCGGACGCACTCCCGCGGAACTCCTGTTCGTCGGCGATGCTCCCGGCCTGCCCGGTGTCACCCAGATCAACGTTCGGCTACCCGCTGATTTGTCGGGAATCCAGCCCGTTCTCGTGCTTTCCGCCAATGTCGCTTCGCAAACCGCCGTGAGCATCGCCATTTCAGTAAACTAAAATCAGTCGTGCTTCCCATCGCACTTACCATCGCCGGGTCCGATCCGTCCGGCGGCGCGGGTCTCCAGGCAGATCTCAAAACATTTCATCAGTTCGGTGTTTACGGCCAAGCCGTAGTCACACTCATTACCGTTCAAAACACCCTCGGTGTCACTAAGGTTGAGTTGCTGGACCCAGCGCTGGTCGTGGAGCAAATCGCAGCCGTTCTCTCTGACATGCGCCCTCATGCCATCAAAACCGGTGCCCTGGGAAGTGACGCATTGGTGCAAGCTCTGGCAAGGAACGCGCCTTTGTGGAAAGTGCCGCTGGTGATTGACCCGGTCCTGTTCAGCAAAAACGGCACCAGGCTCTCAAGCGCAGATCCACGCGCGCTGTTTCCCTTCGCCGCTCTCTTGACTCCCAACTTGGCTGAGGCTGCCGCGCTCACCGAATTACCGGTCACGACAGTTCATCAAATGCGCAACGCTGCGAAGGCGCTTGCCCGTCAAGGGGCACAATCGGTGCTGGTGAAAGGCGGTCATCTCGACGGCGACCGCTCCGTAGACGTGCTATGGCATGAAGGTGCCTTCACCGAATACCCTGCCCCGCGCATCCCAACAGCCCACACGCATGGCACCGGTTGCACTTTTTCCGCGGCCATTACCGCCCTGCTCGCTTGCGGCATGAATCTGCCCGTCGCCGTTGAGCGCGCAAAGGCTTACATCACTAACGCGATCCAAACTAACCCCGGTCTCGGTTTAGGACACGGCCCTGTAAACCATTGGGCCTGAACCTTTATAATTCAAGATTGACCAAAGTTCAAAAGCGCTTCCCACTGGAATACAACGCCAGCGATTCCCCCGCCATGCTGGAAAGCATTAACCGCGCCCAAGCCATCTACGGGATTGAACGGATCTCGCTCGCTCCGTCGCTCGATGCGGTCACGGTAGAGTTCGATGCTTCGCGGCTGCGCGTCGCCGATATTGAAGCTACCCTCCGGCGTTGTGGGCTTCCCGTTGCACAGCCCGCGCCTCCAGAATCGGTGGCGACAGTCACCCCGGAACCTGCTCCGCCCGCTGCTCCCACCCGGCCTTGAACAACGGCAGGTAGTGCTCCGGCCGGTAAGGATGCTTCAGAATCTCTTCAATATTCAAATTGATTCCCAAGCCTGGTTTATCGCTGATTTCGATATAGCCGTCTTTCACCTCAACACTGCCTGTCACGATTTCTTTCTCCCACGGTTCGTTGAAATCATCGAAGATTTCGTGAATCAGAAAATTCGGCAGTGAAGCGTTCAATTGCACACAGGCAGCGGAACAGACCGGACCCTGCGCGCTATGCGGCGCGATCATGCCGAAGTGGGCGCCCACCATATCCGCAATCTTGCGTGTGGCAAAAAGGCCACCTAGATTCAGCGGCTCCGGCTGTAGGATGTTCACCACATCGTGCTTCAGCAGCTCAGCAAACTGCTGCTTTGAAAACAGACTCTCGCCAGTTGCGATCGGTACCGGGCTCCGCCGCGCCACTTCCACCGTCGCGTTGATGTTCGTATGCGGCACCGGCTCTTCGAACCATGCCGGCTTCAGCGGCGCCATTGCTTCGGCAAACTGAATAGCCGTCGCCGGATTAAA
>JAABUK010004843.1_pt1 | contig 21561 bp, 14 predicted proteins | sample 5559141 | NCBI WGS metagenome assembly JAABUK01 (sample SAMN10711869, study PRJNA513367) | rock metagenome | isolation source: Antarctica rocks | place: Antarctica: Victoria Land, Pudding Butte nord | collected 2016-01-03
GCCCGGCCGCTCGCACGCCTGGTCCGAGGCCGAGCCGGGGGCTCGCGACGAGGTCGCGGCGCTGCTGGAGGAGGTCGACGGCCTGAAGCGACCCCTCCGGGATGCGGTGATCCTCTGCCACCTCCAGGGGCTCACCTACGACTCGGCCGCCAAGGCCCTCGGGATCACCGAGGGGGCGGTCCGGGGGCGACTGGCGCGGGCCAGGGAGGTCCTCCGGTCCAGGCTCGGGCGGCGGGGCTATGCTCGCGACGCCTCGGGCTGGGGGCTGATCGCCCGGCCCTGGCCGGACCTCCTGCCCACGCGGCTCGTCGAGTCGACGGTCCGGGGGGCGATGGCCCTCGACGCCGGCCGGGCCGCCCTCGGGGGCGTCTCGGGTCCGGCACTCACCTTGATGGAAGGAGCGTTGCAGGCCATGTGGACCGCGAACGTCAAGACGACCGGCCTCTTCGTGCTGGGGGTCGGCCTGATCACCCTGGGGGCCGCCGCCAGCGTCCTCGGCTGGCAGAAGCCCGAGCCGCCGGCGGCCGTGCCCAGTAAGCCTCCCGAAGCCGGGAGCGAGGCGAAGGAACTCGCCGATCTGGTCGACGGCCGGATCGCCTGGTCGGTCGAGGTGACCAAGGATTGCATGATCCTGGCCTACCTGCCCGAGTGGAACTTCGGGAACGTCGACAACATCGGCGTCGGCAGCAACGACGGCGGGAATCGGACCCTGGTCGACTGGCCGGACGTCCCCGCGCCGGAGGCTCAGGCGGCCGACCGCAGATTCTACCTGGCGCTTTATTCCCGGGCGACGAACGCGGGGCCGAAGCCCAGCTCGCTCCTCGCCTTCGCCCTGGAGGACGACTGGTCCGGCAAAGTCCGCGCGGCGGAAGGCCCCTGGCCCGAGCGGACCTCGTGGCGGACGCGCCCGCATTGCGGGGAAGAGCCCGTGGGGACCTACAGATTCGAGCCCGGCGAAGGCTGGAAGCTGTTCGACGTCACCGACTTCGTCCGGTCGAGCGGGGGGAAGTCCAGCCAGGGCCTCATGCTCCGCTTCCTCCACGAAGACCGGAGGGACGGCGAGTGGTCGGGCTACCAGTTCGTCAGCCGCGAAGGGGCCGGGAACTGGGCCGGCAAGCATCCTAGGCTGCTCGTCGTCGAGCGTCCGAAGCGATGACGGGGCCCTCGGGCCGGCGTCGGGGATCGTCCCCGACGCCGGCCCGCCTCCGGCGACTCAGAGTCGGGGCCTGGCCGGCTTGATGGGGGCTTCGAAGGCGTTGGCACCCTTCACCTTCACCTTGCGCTTGAAGACCTTCTCTCCGGCGGTGACGTAGAGGGTGTCGAAGTTCTCGCCGCCGAAGCAGAGGTTGGAGGCCTTGCCGTTGGGCGTCGGGATGATCGCATTGACCCGCCCGGCCTGGTCGCAGACCTGCACGCCCATCCTGGTCGCGGCGAAGAGCCGGCCGTCGCGGTCGGCGCGGATGCCATCGGCCCCGGCGTCGTCGGCGGTGTCGGGCGTGTGGAGGTGGTAATACTTCTGCTTGTCCAGCAAAGTCCCGTCGGCCTGGATCTGGTAGCTGTAGACCCAGTGGCTCCGCATGTCCGAGGCATAGAGCAGCGACTGGTCGGGCGAGAGCGTCACGCCGTTGGCGTAGCGGAGGCCGGTGTCGACGACCTGCTTCTCGCCCTTGGGGCTGATGTACCAGAGCTTGCTGGAGTCGGGGCCGTTGCCTCCGGGGTTGGTGACGTAGATCCCGCCTTCGTGGTTGACGACGAGGTCATTCCCGGCGATCCCCTCGGCGACGACGGTCGGCTTGTTCTCGGCATCATAAGAGATGACCTGCTGGGTGCCGGTGGCCACCATGAAGAACTTGCCGTCGGGCCCGAAGTGGGCGCCATTGGCCCGCTTCGTGTCGGTGTTGAACGGGCTGACGGAGCCGTCGAGCCCGACCTTCCAGGTCTTGCTCTCGGGGATGTCGTTGAAGAAGACCTCGCCCTTGGCGTTGGTCGCCGGACCTTCGGTGAACTTGTACCCCTCGCCGACGAGCTGCCAGCCTTCGCCGGGGATGAGGATCTCCTGGAGCTGAGACGACCCCTTGCCGACCTTGGGCGACTCGGGCCAGCCGGCCCAGAGGAACTTCATGATCTCGGGGAACTGGGCGAGGGCTGCGTTGCCGTTGTGGCCGCCTTCGTCCCAGAGGTGCTGGACCTCGTAGCCGGCGAAGACGAAGGCCCGCTCCATCTCCTGGTTGGCCATCCACCAGTCGCCGCCGTAGATGTTCAGGTCCTTGCTGCCATCCTGGAGGAAGATCCGAATCGGTTTGGGCTCGACCTTGCGGATCAGGGTCGGGTAGACGTTACCGCCCCGGAGCCCGACGTAGGTGCCGATCCCGCTGAAGACGCGGCGGAAGGCGTCGGGTCGCTCCCAGGCGGCGGTGAAGGCGGCAATCGCCCCGCTGCTGACCCCGCCGATCGAGCGATCGTTGCCGGACTGCGAGAGCTTGATCGGGCGGCCGTCGGCCGTCGTCTTCTTCCCGACTTCCGGCAGCAATTCGTCGATCAGGAACCGGGCGTAGGCGTCACCGAGCCCGTCGTACTCGTAGCTCCGGTTGTACCGATTCAGCGCGTCCGGCCGCTTCGCCTTCACCTCGCCCGGGGTGACGAAGACCCCCACCGTGACCGGCATGTCTCCCTTGGCGATCAGTTCATCGAACATCGCCGGGGCCTTGCCGCCGAAGGGGATGCCGTCCTGGTGGACGTGGACGCAGGCGGGCTTGGCGGGGTCGTACTGCTTCGGCACGTAGACCCAGTAGTCGCGGGTCGTGCCGGGGAAGACCTTGCTCTCGGCGAAGGTGTACTTGGTCACTTCGCCCTTGGGGGTCGGGTCCTGGGCCCTGGCGGCGGGTGTCAGCGCCAGGATGGCCAGGCCGGCGAGGAGGCTTCGCGGTCGATGCATCATGGGTTGGATTCCGGTCGTGGAGAGGAAGGGGAAGGGGGTACGGCCGATCATTCCGGGTCCTTGATCGCCCGGACCCAGATGTTCCGGTACTTCACCGGGTTGCCGTGGTCCTGGAAGGCAATCGGGCCCTTGGGGCCGTGGGGGGTGTATTTCGCCAGCGCCCGGAAGCTCATCGGCCCGAGCAGGGCGACGTGGTTCTGGGTCAGCACGCCGTTGTGAAATACCGTGATGTAAGCCGGGCTCAGGAGCGAGCCATCCTCGCCGAATCGGGGGGCGGTGAAGGCGATGTCATAGGTCTGCCACTCGCCCGGCTTCTTCGAGGCGTTGACCTGCGGAGGGTGCTGGCCATAGACGGCGGAGGCCTGGCCATCGGGATAGGTCAGGTTGTCGAAGCTGTCGAGGACCTGCAACTCGTAGCGGCCCATGATCAGGACGCCGCTGTTGCCCCGGCCCTGGTCGGAGCCCCTGGGAGGGTTGGGCGTGGCGAACTCGACGTGGATCTGGGAGTCGCCGAACTCCTCCTTCGAGGTAATCGTCTTACCGCCCTGGGGGCCTGGGAGGGGGACGATCATCGCACCATCCTCAACCTTCCACCCGGGCTCGTGGCCGTCGACTTGCCAGTGAGAGAGGTCTTTGCCGTCGAAGAGGACGACGGCGTCGGAGGGGGCCCGGCCGGGCTCGGCGCCTGGGGTGACGACGGGCGGCTGGGGGCGGTCGCCGTCGTGGACGTGCCACTTGCCGCCCGGCAGCATCGGCGTGTCCTTGTAGCCGAGCTTGGGCCTGTCCTTCTGCTGGCCCCACGCGGCGAGCGAAAGGGCCAGGACCGCGACGAGGGACGTCGGGATCAAAAAACGTCGGCTTCGGGTCATCGTGACGGATCCTGGAGAAATGGACCGTGGGGAGACGATCGGGCCGCCTCGGAGGCCGATCGGGACGTGGCGACGATTCTAACGCGCGAGGCGTCGGGTTTCCGCAACCCTCTCCGCAGGGAGGTCCCCGGTTTACCCGGCGCGGTGGTCGCCCTTAGACTGGTCGTCTCTCGATCCCCTCGATCCGGCCACGGGAGCCATCGATGTCGAACTCCGATGACGAGCGGACCTTGATTGATGGCCTGCTCGGACTCCGTCGCGCGTCGCCGACCGAGGCGGAGATCGACCGAGCCCTGGCCGAGGCCTCCGTCCGCTTCGAACGACCACTGGCGGAGATTTTGCCGGGACGAGGCTGGATTGGCGAGGATGATCGGACCTGGCTCGAAAGCCTCGCCGCACGCGAGCGAAAGCGGGGCGAGTCGACTCGCGGCCCGTTCGACCCCGCCGCGACCGCGACCGATTTTCCCACCCGGTTTGATCCCGGCGGATCCATGAAAGGCCCGCCTCGACCGAACCGAGAGGGCCTCCCGCGTTATGAAGTGATCCGATTTCACGCCCGGGGGGGGCTTGGCCAGGTCTCAGTCGCCTACGACCGGGAACTCGACCGGCAGGTCGCCCTCAAGGAGATTCAGGATCGCTTCGTTGACCATCCGGTCAGTCGAGCCCGGTTCCTCCTGGAAGCGGAGGTGACCGGCAAACTCCAGCATCCCGGGATCGTCCCGATCTACGGCCGAGGGGAGACTGCCGACGGGCACCCGTTCTACGCGATGAGGTTCATCGAAGGCGAGAGCCTGAAGGAGGCCATCGACCGTTTCCACGGCGAGGCGGAGCAAGGCGGCGATGCCGGCCATCGTGGCCTCCGCCTCCGGGAGCTGCTCGGCCGGTTGCTCGACGCCTGCGACGCCGTGGCCTATGCCCACGACCGCGGTTACGTCCATCGGGACATCAAGCCGGCCAACATCATGCTCGGGCCCTTCGGCGAGACCCTCGTCGTCGACTGGGGGCTCGCCAAGCCGATCGCCGGGGCCGAACCGCGCGGGACGTTCGAACCCCACGAATGGACGAGCGGGACCGGTGGTACCCCGACGATCGAGGGGCAGGCGATCGGTTCGCCGGCTTTCATGAGCCCCGAGCAGGCCTCCGGCGCCGTCGACCGAATCGGTCCCCCTTCGGACGTCTTCAACCTGGGCGCGACCCTCTATTGCCTGCTGGCGGGCCATGCCCCTTACGAATCCGGCGGGGAGTCGAGCCCGATCGAGCGGGCCAAGATCGGGGAGATGATCGCACCGAGGTCACGCAACCCCTCGATACCGAGGGCCCTGGAAGCGACCTGCCTGAAGGCCATGCATCCCGACGCCGCGATGCGTTATCCGACGGCCCAGGGGCTGGCGCAGGACCTCCGACGCTGGCTGGCCGATGAGCCCGTCTCGGCTTTTCGCGAAGGCCCGGCCACCCGGATCCTGCGGTGGGCGAGGCGGCATCGGACCCCGGTGGCGGCCTCGGCGGCCTTGCTCCTGGCCTCGGTCTTCGCCCTCTCGGTGGGGCTCTGGCAGGTCGGCCTGGCGAGGCGGCAGGCGGAACGCAACGCCCTGCTGGCAAGGTCGCGATTCGCGCTGGCGTTGGACGCTTTCCGCTCGCTGGTCGGCGACCTCCAGGAGCAACTCAAGGGTCGACCGGGCACCCAGGCAGTCCGCGACTCGCTCCTGAAGACGGCCTACGAAGGGGTCGAAAAGTTGGTCGACCAGCCCGACGACCTCGACGATTCCGACGAGGCCCGCCAACTGATCTGCCGGGCGAGGATCCAGGCGGGCGACCTCGCCCTGGAACTCGGCAAGGCCGACCGGGCTCGCGAGCAGTTCCGGCTGGCCAGGCAGGTCGGCGAGCGCATGAGGGCCGCCCATCCCGAGGACTACCAGGTCCGGCGTGACCTCGCCGTCGCACTGAACCGACTGGGCGACGACGCCCTCGGTCGTCGCCGGGAGGACGAGGCCGGCGATCTCTACCGGGCGGCCGAGGCTTTGATCAGGACCGACCTGGCCGATCCCGGCGATCAGCAGGCCAGGCGCGACGCCTGGATCGCCCGCGTTAAGATGGGTGACGCCCGGAAGGCCAGGGGCGACGCCTCGGGAGCCAAGACGGAGTTTCTCCGAGCCGTTGAACTCGCCAGGGCCCGAGTCGACTCCGGTTCCGACCCGGCTCGTTCGAGGGCCGACCTCGCAAATTCGCTCCTCAAGCTCGGGCAACTCGCCAGAGCCAACGGTGCGGCCAAGGAGGCCGAGGTCCGGTTGGCCGAAGCCCTCCGGGAGGTCTCGGCCCTGCTCGAATTGTCCCCCGCCGACCCGATCCCCGGTCGCCGCTTGCTCTCGATCATCCTCGACGAACAGGGCGACCTGGCGCTCATGCGAGGCCAGGACGAGTCGGCGCTCGCCTTTTATGGCCGGAGCATGGTGCTGACCGAGGCGATGCACCGCGACGACCCGGCCGATGCCCGGTTCCGCCGGAATCTCTCGATCGGCTTCCTGAAGCTGGGCAATGCCCAGTTCCTGCTGCAAAACGCCGGGGAGGCCGCCAGGAACTATCGACGGGCTTACGAGGAGGCCGAGGCCTGCCTGACGTTCGACCCGACCGACCGGACGAGCCGTCGCGACGTCTCGGTCGACGCGATCCGCCTGGGCGACGCGAGCGTCGCGCTCGGCGAGTACTCGGTCGCGGGGCCGGCGTTGCGCCGGGCCCTGGCACTCCGCGAGGGCCTCCTGGCCGCGAGTCCCCGAGACGTCGGCGCCCTGTCCGACCTCTTCCTCGCAGTCTACAGCCTGGAAGAAATGGAGTTCGAGGACTTTCGGCCCGAGGAGGCAATGCGTCTCGGCGGGCAGGCCCTGGGCATTCTGGATCGACTCGAACGGGAGGGCCACCCGCCCACGGGCCAGGGATTCGTGCCCCTCCGGGCCCTCTTCCGGGATCGGGTCGAGATCGGCCGGGCTGCCCTGGCCGGGACGATCCCTCCGGGTCTTGCCGGACGTTCGCCGGATTACTCGGCGCGGGTCATTGCGAATGCGATGATCTTCCAAGGCCGTTCGGGCCGCTGGGACGCGGCGTCCCTCCAGGCCCAGGCCCTCGCCTCACTTCCCCTGATAGGAGAAACCGCCAAGGTGGCAGCGACGGCTCTCGCACGGATTGCCACGCTCCTGCCAGACGGCTCGGTCCGTGCCGAGGTGGCGGAACGTGCCGTTGGCCTGCTCGGCCTGGCTCGATCGGGCGGGTGGTTCGACACCGCCACCCGCCGATCGTGGCTCGACCGCGCGGAGGAGATCGCCCCGCTCCGAAGCCTGGAGAGTTTCCGCGAGTTGAGGAACGATGTCACCTTCCCGGCAGATCCATTCCGAAGGTGAACCCCGGCGATCAGGGATGCCCGACCGATTCGGGTAGGATCACGCGACGAGGGCCGCGATGACCCGAGTGCCCCCCGTAGGACTCGAACCTACAACCCGCTGATTAAGAGTCAGCTGCTCTGCCAATTGAGCTAGGAGGGCGAGAGGCCTTTGCCTTCGATGGACCCCATCTTAGCGTCGGCCCTTTTCAGATTCAAGGGGTTGTGTCGGGAAGGTGCGAACTCTCGCCGTAACTGGCCGGAGTCCTTGCCTACCTCGACATAATGAGTCTTGATGATCATGATCGCAATCCATCGCCACTTCGCGTGAGGTCGCACTTGAGGCCGATCCAACAGAGGCTTTGCCTGGCATTCGCCCTGGCCGGACTTCTCCCCCTCGGGCCGGTCTCCGGCTGCCGGCAGGACGACGGCTTCGCCGCCCCGCCGCCGCCCAAGGTCACCGTCCAGGTCCCCGTCCGTCGCTCCGTGACGAACTACCTGGAATACACGGGCACGACCAAGGCCCAGGAAACCGTGGAACTCCGCGCGCGGGTGAAGGGTTTCTTGAAGGAGCGAAACTTCGACGAGAAGACCCCGGTCAAGAAGGACCAACTCCTCTTCGTCATCGACGAGGAGCCGTTCAAGGTCGCCTTCGATATGGCCCGGGCCCGGCTCGACGAGGCCGAGGCGGCCTTGCGGAAGGCCGAGCAGTCCAAGGCCAAGGAGGTCTCCACGGCCCAGCTCGCCCTGGACCAGGCGCAGCTCGTCCTGGCCAAGGTGGAGGAGCGGCGGAGCAAGAATCTGGTCGACCGCAACGCCGGGACCCGCGAGGCCCTCGACCAGGCCGAGGCCGCTCGGCGCAAGGCCGAGGCCCAGGTCGAGGCCGACCAGGCGAGCCTGGACCAGGCGACCGCCGACTACCAGACCAACATCCTCTCGGCCAGGGCCAACGTCGAGGCCGCCCGATCGGACGTCCGCAACGCCGAGATCAACCTCGGCTACTGCCGGATCACCGCCCCCTTCGACGGCTGGGTCTCCCGGAGCCTCTTCGACGTCGGCAACCTCGTCGGAGACGGTCAGTCATCCGTCTTGTCGACGGTCTACAAGGACAACCCGATCAATGCCTACGTCAGCGTCAGCGAGAGCGACCTGCTCCGCTTCCGCCAGATGGCCCGCGAGGGGAAGCGGAAGAATTACGAGAAGGGCGACCAGATCGCGCTCGACCTCGGGCTGGGGAACGAGCAAGGGTTTCCCCACCAGGGCGTCCTGGATTATTCCGACCCCTCGGTCGACCCCCAGAGCGGCACGGTCCAGGCTCGCGGGCTCTTCGACAATCCCGACCGGGTCATCATCCCCGGCCTTTTCGTTCGGATGCGAGTCGCCCTGGACGTGCGGCCTGACGCCCTGCTCGTCCCCGAGGAGGCCTTGCAGACCGACCAGAAGGGGCGCTACCTGCTCATCGTCGGTCCCAAGAACATGGTCGAGAGGCGCGACGTGAGGGTCGGCTCCCCGGAAGGGACGTTGCGCGTGATCGAGGAGAACTTGAAGCCCGACGACCCCGTCATCGTCCGGGGTCTCCAGAGGGCCAGGCCCGACCAGCCCGTCCAGCCGGAACGCGTCGAGCCGGTGAAGTCGACCCTCGCGGCGGCCTCGGACACCCCCCAACCCTGACCGCCCGGCGGATTCATCATGTTGTCCAAGTTCTTCATCGAGCGGCCGATCTTCGCCAACGTCCTGGCGATCGTGACGATGCTGGTCGGGGCCGTGACGGTCTTCGTCCTGCCGATCGAGCAGTACCCCCAGATCACCCCGCCGACGGTCTCGGTGACGACGACCTATCCGGGGGCCGACGCCAAGACGCTCTCCGACACCGTCGCCTCGCCGATCGAGCAGGAGGTCAATGGCGTCGAGAACATGCTCTACATGTCTTCGACCTGCGCCAGCGACGGCTCGTACAACCTGACCGTCACCTTCGAGGTCGGCACGAACCTCGACATGGCCCAGGTCCTGGTGCAGAATCGGGTGGCGATCGCCCAGCCGAGGCTCCCCCAGGAGGTCCAGAGGCAGGGGATCACGACCAAGAAGAAGTCGACGGCGATCATCCTTGTCGTCGCCCTGACCTCGAAGGAGGGGGCGAAGACCCAGTACGACAGCCTCTTCCTGAGCAACTATGCCACGCTCCGCGTCCGCGACGTCCTCAGCCGGATCCGGGGCGTCGGCGACATCCAGGTCTTCGGGGCGAGCAACTACGGGATGCGGATCTGGCTCGACCCGGAGAAGCTCAAGGCCCGGAGCCTGACCACACTCGACATCCTCTCGGCGATCCAGGAGCAGAATATCCAGGTCGCCGCCGGGCAGGTCGGGTCGCCACCGACGCCCAACGACCAGAGCTTCCAGTACACCGTCACGACCCAGGGACGGTTGAAAGACCCGTCCGAGTTCGGCGACATCATCGTCAAGACGACGCTCGACCCGCTCGACGGGCTGAATGCCCGGCTAACCCGCGTCAAGGACGTGGCCAGGGTCGAGCTCGGCGGGCAGGTCTACGACCAGTGGTGCGACGTCTCCGGCCGGCCGGCCGCGGGGGTCGCGATCTTCCAGCTCCCCGGCGCGAATGCGCTGGACGTCGCGGATCAGGTCGTCAAGGCGATGGACCGGCTCAAGCTGACGTTCCCCGAAGGGATGGAGTATTCCACACCGTATGACACGACGATCTTCGTCCGCGAGTCGATCCGCGAGGTCTACAAGACCTTGATTGAAGCCGGGGTCCTGGTCTTGATCGTGATCCTGGTCTTCCTCCAGGACTGGCGGGCCACCCTCGTCCCGGCGACGACGGTCCCCGTGACGATCATCGGGGCGTTCGCCGCGATGTTCGCCCTGGGCTTCTCGGTCAACCTGCTGACCCTCTTCGGCCTGATCCTCGCGATCGGGATCGTGGTCGACGACGCCATCGTGATCGTCGAGAATGCCTCCCACCACATTGACCACGATGGTGTCTCGGCCAAGGAGGCCACCATCCGGGCGATGGGCGAGGTGATCGGCCCCATCATCGGGATCACCTTGGTCTTGATGGCCGTCTTCGTGCCGACGGCGTTCCTGCCCGGGATCACCGGGCAGCTCTATCGCCAGTTCGCCCTGACCATCGCCGCCACCGCCATCATCAGCGCCGTGAATGCGGTCACGCTCAAGCCCGCCCAGTGCGCCGCCTATCTCCGACCAACCCCGGCGCGGAAGAATGCCTTCTATCGCGGGTTCAATGCGATCTACGACCGCTGCGAACGGGCCTACGTCGCCGTCGTCAAGCGGCTGGTCGTCCGCACCTTGCCCATGATGCTCCTCTTCGTCGTCGTCACGGGCCTGACGCTCTGGTGGTTCACGAAGCTGCCGACCGGCTTCCTCCCGGTGGAAGATCAGGGCTACGCGATCGTCGGCATCCAGCTGCCCGACTCCGCCAGCCAGGTCCGCACCAAGCGGGTGGTCGAACAAGTCGAGGCAATCCTCAAGAAGACCGAAGGGGTGGGGCACTGGGTGATGATCGGGGGCCAGTCGGTCCTCGACCAGACCGTGGCCTCGAATGCCGCGACGCTCTACGTCCGGTGGACCCCTTATGAAGAGCGAACGACGGCGGAGACCTCTCAGGAAGCGATCATCAACAAGCTCAGGGGACAGTTCGCCGGAATCCAGGACGCCATCGTCTTCGCCTTCCCGCCGCCCGCGATCATGGGCCTCGGCGTGGCCGGCGGTTTCCAGATGCAGGTCGAGGACCGGGGGAACGTCGGCCTGAAGGAGCTCCAGGATGTCACCGACCAGCTCATCTTCGAAGGGATGGGCCAGGCCGGCGCGGGCCAGGCGAAGAAGTTCGGCTCCTTGACATCGACCTTCCGCTCGTCGGTCCCTCAGCTTTACGCCAACATCGACCGGGTCAAGGCCAAGAGTCTCGACGTGCCGCTCGACTCGGTCTTCGGCACCTTGCAGTCGTCGATGGGCTCGGCCTACGTCAACGACTTCAACCTCTACGGCCGGACCTTCCAGGTCCGGGTCCAGGCCGATCAGAAATTCCGGCTCCGACCCGAGGACATCCGCCGGCTCGAAGTCCGCAACCGCTCGGGGGCGATGCTCCCGCTCGGCACCCTGGCCACGATCACCGAGAACCCCGGCCCGCAGATCATCACCCGATACAACCTCTACCCCTCCGCGTCAATCACCGGCGAGGCCGCCTCCGGCTTCAGCTCGGGCCAGGCCCTCCGCCTGATGGAACGGATGGCCGAGCGGTTCCCGTCGGGCATGGGGTTCGAGTGGACCGGGATGTCGTTCCAGGAGAAGAACGTCGGCAATCAGGCCCTCTACGTCTTCGCCCTGGCCGTCCTCCTGGTCTACCTGGTCCTCGCCGCCCAGTATGAGAGTTGGCTGATCCCCGCGGCGGTGATCCTCGTCGTCCCCCTGGCATTGCTCGGCACGGTGGCCGCCGTGGCGATCCGGGGATTTGACAACAATATTTACACCCAGATCGGCATCGTCCTGATCATCGCCCTGGCCAGCAAGAACGCCATCCTGATCGTCGAGTTCGCCAGAGAGCTGAGGGCGAAGGGGCAAAGTATCCTCGAAGCGGCCGTGAACGCTTCGCGGATGCGGTTCCGGCCGATCCTGATGACTTCCTTCGCCTTCATCCTGGGGATCGTCCCTCTGGTCAACGCCCAGGGCGCCGGGGCCGCGAGCCGGCAGGCCCTCGGGACGGCGGTCTTTGGCGGGATGATCGCCGCCACCGTCCTGGCAATCTTCTTCGTCCCGGTCTTCTTCGTCGTCGTCCAGCGATTCGAAGAGTTTCGGAAGAATCGACGGACGGCGCGCCCGGCCGGTACCGGCAAGGTCTCCATTCCCGAAGTGATCGAGGAGGTCGCGACCGCCTGAAACTTCGGTCGGGGCGATGGATCGCCCCGACCGCCGACGGCGGATATGATGGGCTCCCCCGGCGGCTCGCGCGAGGCGAGCTTCCGCCCCATCGATCCACCCCTTCGGAGGACGTCGCCATGCGCCGGCCGACCAGGATTCTCGGCGGTTTCTGCGCGTTCCTGGCATTGCTCCACGGCCCGGCCCATGCCGAGCCGCCCGACGGCCGGAGGCTCTACGTCGCCGCGCCCGGAATCCGCGACTACCTCGAATACGGCGGGCATGGCCTGCTCGTCTTCGACGTCGACCACGGGCACAAGTTCCTCAAGCGGATCCCGACCGCCGGGCTCAACCCCGACGGCAAGCCGGACAACGTCAAGGGGGTCTGCGCCAGCGCGGCCACGGGCCGGGCCTATGTGGGGACGACCAGGACCGTCACCTGTCTCGACCTGGCTTCCGAAAAGATCCTTTGGGAGCGTGCCTACGAAGGGGGTTGCGACCGGATGGCAATCGCCCCCGACGGTCTCATGATCTACCTCCCCTCATTCGAGAAGGATCACTGGAACGTCATCGACGCTCTCGACGGCTCGGTCCTCGCCCGGATCACGCCGAAGTCGGGCTCGCACAACACGACTTATGGGCTCGACGGGACGCACGCCTATCTCGCGGGCCTGAAGTCGCCGCTGCTGACCGTCGCCGACACCGTCACCCGCCAGGCCGAGCGGGTCGTCGGCCCGTTCTCCGACTGGATCCGGCCCTTCACGATCAACGGGCGTCAGACCCTTTGTTTCGTGAACGTCAATAATCTGCTCGGGTTCGAGGTCGGCGACCTCGTCGCGGGGAAGAAGTTGCATCGAGTCGAGGTGGAGGGATTCAAGGCGGGGCCGGTCAAGCGGCACGGCTGCCCGAGCCACGGGATCGGCCTGACCCCCGACGAGAAGGAACTATGGGTCGTCGACGGGTTCAACAAGAAAATCCACGTCTTCGACGCCACCGCGATGCCGCCGAGGCAGGTCGCCAGCCTGGCCGTCCGCGACGAGCCGGGCTGGGTCACGTTCTCGATCGACGGCCAGTATGCCTACCCCTCGACCGGCGAGGTGATCGAGGTCGCCACCCGGAAGACCGTCGCCGCGCTCGCCGACGAACAAGGTCGACCCGTGATGAGTGAGAAGATGGTCCAGCTCGACTTCGAAGGCGGTCGGGCGATCCGCTCGGGCGACCAGTTCGGCCTTGGCCGGGTCGGGACGATCACCCCTGGCCGCTCGCGGCCAACTCGATAAGCCGGAACTTAAGTTCGACTCATCGACGCCTTAGGCTCCTCGGTTAAAGTCCACCCGCCCGCGGAGGTTGCCGAGATGCACTTTCCGCACACCTTCCCCACTCAATGATCGGAGATCATCAATGCGTATCGGAAGATGGTTTACCCCGCTGACCCTGATCGGCCTGCTCGGAGCCGCTGCCCCCACCCTCGCCGTCGAGGAGGATGGAGAGAAGGAGGGCGTCAAGCTGCCCAAGGCCGTCCGTAAGACGGTGAAGGCCAAGTTCCCCGAGGCGAAAATCCGGGGGACTTCGAAGGAGAAGAACGAGGAAGGCGAGACCGTCTACGAAGTCGAGATGGTCATCAAGAAAAAGACGGTCGACGTCATCATCAATGCCGAAGGCGAGATCGAGGAGATTGAGAAGCAGATCGACCTGTCCGATCTCCCCTCGGCCGTGACCGCCGCCATCTCCAAGGCCTACCCCAAGGCCAAGATCGAGAAGGCCGAAGAGCTGACGGGCGAAGACGATAAGGTCCTCTACGAGATTGTCCTCCTTGGCAAGGGCAAGAAGACGATGGAAATCATCGTCGTGCCGAACGGGAAGATCCTCGATAGCGTCAAAGACGACGACGACGACGACAAGCCCAAGGCCAAGAAGAAGGAGAAGGGCGACGACGACGACGACAAGCCCAAGGCCAAGAGGAATGAGAAGGGCGACGACGACGACGACGACAAGCCCAAGGCCAAGAAGATGGAGAAGGGCGAGGATGATGACGACGACGAAGACGACGCCTGAGCACCTGTGCGTGATTCCTCAGCAGTCGCCCATCCTTTGAGTTTTAATCGGTAGGCTTGTTCCGTTCGCAGGCTTCTGATGCGATCGACCCACCTCTTCTCGTGCAATTCGACGAATCCATCACCCTCTCATTCGGGAGTTTTTCATGAACCATTATCGCTGGATGCTCGCCCTTTCCGTTGCATTCCTCGCCGGTTCGACGGCCCAAGCCCAGGAGCCGAAGACGCTCGCCGACCTCCCCAAGGTCGTCCAGAAGACCGTCAAGGCGAAATATCCCGATGCCAAGATCCGGGGAGTCGCCAAGGAGAAGAATGACGAAGGGCAAACGGTCTACGAGGTCGAGATGACCGTCAAGGGCAAGGCGATCGACATCATCGTCGACGGCGAAGGGGACATCGAGACCATCGAAGAGGAGATTGACGCCGACGACCTGCCCAAGCCCGTCCAGGCGAGCGCTTCGAAGGCCTTCCCCAAGGGCAAGATCACCAAGGCGGAGAAGGTGACCGACGAGGACAAAAAGGTCACCTATGAGGTCGTCGTCAAGGTCGGCGACAAGGAGCCGTTCGAGGTCCTGATGGCCGAGGACGGCAAGATCCTGAAGGACGGTTCCAAGCCGGCCGTCAAGGGCGAGTCCAAGGAGAAGGAAGAGGACGACGAGAAGGAAGAGAAGGGCGAGAAGAAGCCCAAGGCTTGATCCTTGTCGAGGCGAGTGGCCGCGTAGGAGGACCCGGCGCCGAGGGGGTATCGCCCCCTCGACGCCCTTGAACATGGGCATTCGCATCCTGGTCGTCGAGGACGAGGCCGAGATCGCCGATTTCCTCGTCCGCGGCTTGCGCGAGGAGGGGTTCACGATCGAGCACGCCGCCGACGGCGTGTCCGCCGCCCACTGGCTCGGTTCCTCCGAATGGGATCTCGTCCTGCTCGATCGCTCGTTGCCCGATGGCGACGGCCTGGCCATGCTCCGACGCCATCGGGCCGGCGGGGGGGACGTGCCCGTGCTCGTCCTCACGGCTCGCGACTCCGTGAGCGACCGGGTCCACGGGCTCGACTCGGGGGCCGACGATTATCTCTGCAAGCCGTTCGCCTTCGAAGAGTTGCTCGCCAGGGTCCGCGCCCTGGTCCGTCGACCGAGGGGAGGGGGCGTGTCCCTCCTGGCTTCGGCGGACGTCCGGGTCGACCTCGTCACTCACCGGGCCGAACGCGCCGGCAGGTCGCTCGACCTGACGGCCAAGGAGCAGGCACTGCTGGTCTTCTTCCTCAGACACCCGGGCGAGGTGCTTTCCAGGACCCGAATCTACGAACACGTCTGGGATGAGCGGTATGACGGGACGTCCAATACCCTGGAAGTGCACGTGATGGAACTCCGGCGCAAGCTCGAGGCGAAGGGGCCTCGGCTGATTCAGACTTTGCGGGGTCGAGGATATTTCTTCGGCGATACCACCGACTTGGCCGGCGGGGGGATGCCGTGACGCTCACCGATCGACTCTCGGCGTCGTTCCTGGGAACCCTCGCCTTGATCCTCGTCGGATTCTCGGCGGCCCTGTACGCCCTGACCTCGGCGAACCTGAACCGCTCGATCGACGTTCGTCTCGACTCCGCACTGAATACTCTCGGCGTCTTGGTCGAGGACGAACCCGGCGGACTCATTTGGGAGCGTGAGGATCGCCGAGTGAGCCTCGGGCAGGAGTCCGGCCACGACCAGATCCGCTATTTGATCCGGGATGAACAGGGAGTTGAGATCGATCGATCGAAGAACTTGGGCGACCCGAGCATCCTCAACGCGCCGGGCACGCGCCGGCTCGATCGCCACGACGAGCCCTGGCGGGTCGTCGAGCGCCGTCTCAGCTCGACCAGGACGGGCCCACCAGAGCCGGGGGAGAAGAACGTCCCGACCTCGCTGATCCTCACCGCCGGCCTACCCCTGGAACCGGTCGATCGCCCCTTGCGGAATCTGGCCGTCACGCTGCCGATGCTCTCCGCGATGCTCTGGGTCCTGACGGCTTTGATGGGACGGCGACTCTGCAGGACCGCGCTGGCTCCGCTGACCAAGATGGCCTCGACCGCTCGATCGCTCAGCATGGACGACCCGAGGCGACGCCTCCCGGTGGCCGAGGCGGGGGACGAGTTGCATGACCTGGCCGGCGCATTCAACGGCTTGCTCGATCGCTGGCATCAGGCCCTCGATGCCCAGTCGCGATTCGCCGGGGATGCGTCGCATCAACTGAGGACGCCGCTGGCCGCCCTGATCGGTCAGGTCGATGTCGCCCTCCGTCGAGACCGTTCCCCTGACGAGTACCGACAGACCTTGCGACGCGTGCGTGACCAGTCGGATCGGCTCCGGCGGATCGTCGAGGCCTTGCTCTACCTGGCGAGGACCGATGTCGAGGCCGGTTCGCCGGATCTCGTGGCGTTAAATCTCTCCGATTGGTGCCGAGACCATCTCCGCCGCCGCGTGGAAGAGGGGACCCTGAGAGACGGATCGGTTGTCCTCGAAGAAAACGATTCGACCTCGATCCGTGCCCATCCCGCTTTGATGGGCGAGGTGCTCGATAACCTCGTCGACAACGCCCTCGCCCACGGCCGTTCCCCCGACCCGGTGCGGATCTGGATCCGACGCGAGAACGGCCAGGTTACGCTGGCGGTCGAAGATCGTGGTCGCGGGATCGATCCGGTCGAACTGGGGCGCATCTTCGAGCCGTTCTATCGCTCCGCCGAGGCGCGAAAGTCGGTCCCTGGCGGGTCGGGACTGGGCCTGGCGGTCGCAAGGCGGATCCTGGTCGCGTTCGGAGGCAGCCTCGACGCGATGAGCGGGCCGTCGCCCGGGACTCGATTCGTGCTCACCCTACCCGAGGCGGTAGCGACGGAATCGAGCCCGTCGATCGGCTCGGGAATCCAGGAGGATCACCTCTTGCCTCATGACGGCGATGCCATTCCAATCGGAGCCACCGATCGGACCCCCACCGAAGGTTAGTTGGATCGAGGGATTGGGAGACGAGGGGCGCGGGGGTTGCGTTGAGTTCAAACGGTTTTCAACCCAACCTCTCCATGAGGGTTTCCCGATGGACCGTCCTCGACTCCTCGTCATCGACGACGACTTTTATACGCGTCTCGCCCTGGCGAACCTCTTCGGGAGGCGGGGATGGCAGGTCGGGTTGGCCTCGACGGTTGCCGAGGGGCTTTCGAGCCTGGACACCGAGCCTCGGTGCATCATCCTCGACCTGAATCTTCCCGATGGCGGGGGCGAATCGGTCCTTCGTGAAGTCCGTCGTCGCCTCCCGGGGACGCTCGTGGCCGTCTGCTCGGGGTCAACGAACCTGCTTCAATTGGCCGAGGTTCGTAGTCTTCATCCCGACCTGTTGCTCTGCAAGCCGGTCGACCTGGCGCCGATCGAACGCCTCTGCGATTCGGCCATCGCCGGTTAAAGCCTTCTCAAGAGGCCTCCCAACTTCGCGGGGGGAGGCGATCGAATCCACACCGCTCCGGACGAGCGAGCCTTCGGCTGGAGGAACTTTCTCGAGCTTCACATCGGTCGCTCGACGTCCTCAAATCGTCGTCAGGCCTGTCCGGTTCGCCCTGCAATCATTAGAATCGAGGATTACACACGGGAGGTCGTGGATCCATCGGGAGCGGCGCGTTGAAAGTTCTCGTGATTGGCAAGGGCGGGCGCGAGCATGCGCTTTGCTGGAAATTAAAGCAATCTCGGCGAGTCACCGCGGTTTTCTGCGCACCGGGCAACGCGGGGACTCATTTCGACGCCCAGAATGTGGCGATCGAAGCGGGCGATACTCGCGCCCTCATCCAGTTTGCCAAGCGGGAAGGTGTGGCCCTGACCGTCGTCGGCCCGGAAGAGCCCCTCGCCCTGGGCCTCGTCGACGCCTTCCAGCGCGAAGGACTCCGGGTCTTCGGGCCGAGCCGCCAAGCCGCCGAGCTTGAAGGCAGCAAGGTCTTCGCCAAGGAGATGATGCGCCAGGCGGGCATCCCCACCGCCGACTACCGCCTATTCCGGTCGGCCCCCGACGCGGAGCACTACGTCCTGTCGCGTGAAGTCTCCCTCGTCGTCCGTTCCAAGGGTCGGTCGACGTTCCGCAATACGTTGCTCTGCCGGACGGCCCAGGAGACCCTCGAAGCGATCGAACGGATCATGGACCCCCGCGAGATGCTCGGCCCCGGGGTGCAAGTCGAGATCGAAGAGAAGGGCCAGAAGAGGGCGTTCAGCACCGCGGGCGAGGCCAAGGAATACGTCCTCGGCCGGCCCCTGGGAATGGTATTGAAGGCCGATGGCCTTGCGGCCGGCAAGGGCGTCTTCGTCTGTGATAACCTCCGCCAGGCCCTCGAAGCGATCGACCAGGTCATGGTCCGTCGCATCTTCGGCAAGGCCGGAGATCGCTTGATCCTGGAGGAACGACTCGACGGCCAGGAGACGAGCATCCTCGCCCTCACGGACGGCCGGACGATCGTCCCTCTGGTCTCCAGCCAGGACCACAAGCGGGCCTTCGACCATGACGAAGGGCCAAACACCGGTGGCATGGGAGCTTATTCCCCGGCCGAGATCGTCACGCCCGAACTGATGGAGCAGGTCGAACGCGAGATCCTCGTCCCCATCGTCCACGCCCTGAAGCGTGCCAGGAGGCCCTTCCGGGGAGTCCTCTACGCAGGCCTGATGCTGACGAATCAAGGACCGAAAGTCCTCGAATTCAACGTCCGCTTCGGCGACCCGGAATGCCAGGCGATCCTGATGCGGCTGAAGTCCGACCTCCTCGACGCCCTCGAGGCCGTGGTCGATGAGAAGCTCGACCAAGTCGAGCTGGAATGGGACCCTCGCCCCTCGGTGACGGTGGTGATGGCTTCGGAAGGTTATCCCGGCCCCTACGAGCGCGGCCGGACCATCAACAACCTGGAGGAAGCCGACCGGATGGAGGACGTGAAAGTCTTCCACGCCGGGACCGCCTTCCGCACCGACCCCACACTCGGGAGAGACGGACGGGTGATCACCGACGGAGGGAGGGTCCTGGACGTGACCGCCCTGGGTGACACGTTGTTGCAGGCTCAGGAAAAAGCCTATGAGGCGGCCAGGGCGATCCGCTACTCAGGCGCCTGGTTCCGCCGGGACATCGCCGACCGGGCTCTCAAGTCCGGCAGCGCGAAGGGCGAGTGAACGATCGCCGGCTTCGGCTTTCCTTCGGCCCGGGCCCCCGGTTGGGGGCCTCGGGCTCCGAGACCTCGGCCGCTCGGTGAACCGTCATTGCTTGGATGCCGTCGCGACCTTGGAGGGTTTCGGGGTCGCCGCGGTGACGGACAGCCCCTTGACCGAGCCGGTAGCACCAGAGGACTTCTTGCTGTTCGAGGACGTGTTGGTGGAAGTCGAAGCCGGGAAGACGTGCGGGATGCCGGGTAGGGTGATCGGGGTGGCGGGTGCGGGAAGCGGAGGCTCCACGATCCTCGGCGGGACGACCGGGCCGTGCGTCAAGCTCACGCTCTTGGCATAGAAGGCCGTGGTTGGCGAATCGGGCGTCACCTTCGCGTTGCTGACCGCCCCTTCGATCCTCGCGGTGATCTTGCCCAGAGGCAGCAGGGCGTCTTGGGCGTTCCCGAAGGTCTGATCCGTGCTGTTCTGGATCTGCGAGATCGGCAGGTCCGACGCGGCGAAGACAGAGTCGGTGACGTTGCCAGAGACGAATGCGGTGATCTGTCCGCCGGCCTGGGCCCGGGGTGTCTGGATCGAGACCGCGGTCGTCGAGCGGGCGGCAATGTTCGATTCCACCGTCGAGGCCAACGCCTGAAGGCCGGAGATCGCCGAGGAGGTGGAGGGGGAGGAGGGGACCTGATACCCCGCGAGCACGTTGGTGTTCGCCACGTCGCCGCCGATCATCATGTTGCCGATCGACCGCTCGCTGACGACCGAAGAATTAGTCGCGTCGCGATTGGCGTAAAGATTCTCGATCGAGTGAGTATAAATCGTGGTGGTGTCGAACCCCTTGCCGAAATAGAAGTTGCGCGAACCATTGGGCGACAGGACCGCCAGATTGTTGGTCTCGCCTCCGACGTAGAAATTCGCGAGCGTGTTATTGGTCAGGACCGAGAAGTTGGTGGCATTGCCGCCAACCCGGATGAAGCCCAACTCGCCGGTGATCCCAGCCGTGGGATCGGTGAAGGAACTGACGATTGTCCCGCCATTGAAGTCCGAAGCAGCGATCGTGTTCGTCGTGCTGCCGTCGATCGCGTTGGCCTCAAACAGGTTAATCCGCCCGGAGACCTGGAAGACCACACTCTTCTGAGTCGCGGCCCCGGTCGTGCCGCCCGTGGTGGAAGCCACGCCCGCTTGCGAGGAGGAGATTGACTTGTCGATGACAATACTGGTGCCGGTCGTCTGGGGGAGGCCCAGTTTCACGAGGAACTGGTCAGATTGATTGTCTTGGGATGGCGACTGCGTCGCGACGGTCCCGAAGAATCGGGTCGTGTCCACCCCGCCGAAGCGGAGCGAATTGATGCCATCGGGGATATTGATCTCGGCCACCGGGGCGCTCGAAGACGCCTTGGTTGTCCCCGTATAACCGAGCCAGAAATCCGGCATGTTGATCGCGAGAAGCCCATTGCCGCTGGCTCTCAACTCGGAGCGGTTGGGGATCTCATTCAGCGTGTTGAAGAAGACCCGGCCGTCGCTGCCCGCGGCCTTCACCACCTTGCCGATCAACTTCGAGTTGGAAGGATCGGTCCCCGAGACGGTGATCGAGTTGATCTCGGTGGCGGAGTTCAAGTCGCCCGGGTTGCCGGTGGAGTCGTTCTGCTTGAGCACTTGCAAGGCCCCGCGGCCCTGCAGGGTCAGCGTCCAATGATCACCCGCCGTGTCGGTTCCCGAGACAGTCGCCGAAAGCAACTGCCGCACTTCGAGGCTTTCGGCCGAGGGCCGAAGCGCCCGCATCCGCCCGAGGTCCTTCCGCATCGCCATGGAACAGACTCCCTTCCTCAAGACTCGCGGGTCGGGACCCTTGACTTGGAGGAGATGGTTGGAGAATGGGTCAAACCCAATCTTCCTTGCCTCACCCCGAGAAGATGACCCCGACTATTCCTCGGCGTCTTCGTCCCTGCCCGATCTCCTCGGCATACCTAAGGACTCTTCGAGTCTTATCGGACGGACGATCCGCCAACTTGATTGCTTCGCTAAAATCCGACGAATCGTCAAAATCAACGATCGCGCCCAAAGAAGCCCTTTTGCACGTAATAAAAATAGACTTCAGCCAAGGACTGGCAGGCCCACCCGATAGTCCTGCCTGGTGAAGGCAGATTTGACGGAACGTGCAGTAGCACAACGGAAAAGGCAGGTCTTCCAGACCAAGAAGTGGGCACTATCTCACGGCGCAACCTCCTGACCGGACAGTTGCTTCCGCAGCTCTTCCGGCTTCAGCTTGAGGAACTCTCCGAAGCTCATCTCGGGGATCTTCAGGCCC
>JAABUK010004846.1_pt1 | contig 21544 bp, 29 predicted proteins | sample 5559141 | NCBI WGS metagenome assembly JAABUK01 (sample SAMN10711869, study PRJNA513367) | rock metagenome | isolation source: Antarctica rocks | place: Antarctica: Victoria Land, Pudding Butte nord | collected 2016-01-03
TCTGATCTGATTCCGAAGCCGAAACTCCCAAGTGTTCTGTACAAGGTAGCCTAGGCGGCGCCTGCGCCGCAACTGCCATGATCTGAGGGTCACCAGGGCCAGCACAAACACTATCACAGCCACCGCAATCACTGCATCAACCCTTGCACCCTTTAGTCCAGCGCAAGTCCTGGTGCTGACATCATGCATTTCTGGGCATGTGCAGTTCAGTACTACATAGCTCAGCAATCTGACTGGGATTTGTGGATGCTCAGGTTTGCCCCGATAAGGTGTGTATGTGCTGTCATGTGGCAGCAATGACTGTGACCAGTGCACAACAAGCAAGATGAAGATGCACATGATGCTTGCTGTGTGCATGCTGAGGGCATCAAATGAGGGTCCTGCCTGCATGCATGCTGACCTGTGCGTAGGATGAGACCAAGGTTGGAGGATGCGCAGTTGTTATTGCCACAAGTAGAGCCAATGCTACTGTGAGAGGTGTCCACGCTCAGCTGGCCTGATGCCTGCAGATACACGGGCAGCTTGCATTAACAATCCAATCAAACAGTGTCTGCATATATGACAACACATACAAGACAGCAAAATTCTGCCTTCCTGTTGCTAAATCACTGGTCTTTTTGTCAGCGATTGGCAATGTTGCAGTGATGCCTGGAAGGCCCGAATGTTCACAATACAATTCCAGAGGTGCTAGACAGCAGACTCTGCTCTGGGCAACAAAGTTGGGGTTGCAGAAAATGCGGGACAACAAGTACCAACACACTGTGAGTCTCTGAGAATAGTGAAGCGTGGAATAAAGACTGTTGACGTTGCCAATACCTGCATGGGGAAGCTTGGGAGTGATCCACACAGCCCACAGTTGTAGTCCAGCTCCAGGTCTTGCAATGCAGCCATACTGGCCCAGCTGCTTGGCACTGTTCCATACAGAGCATTGCCACCTGCGCTCCAACAGACCGACCTTGTCTGGTGGACTGGCTGACAATCAAGCATGTGCATGGTCTAGCAGGAGTTGTAATACATCAAGCTGTGGTGATTGTGGTTGTATTAAAGACTAGAAGGCTCAGCAGCGGGCTGTCACACAGGAACACGAACTTTGGTTCTGTCAGGAACTCTTTGGCAGTCTGCCCAATGCCGCATAGAGCTCAAAATTGGTTGGCCTGTGGTGCTGCTTGCTGCTCCATTGTGACAAACAAAAAGACAACATGCCAGGCCGTTCAGCAATTCATGGACATGATAGCGTAGCACAGCTATTGTAATGAGGCACGTCTGATGTGAGAGCATCTGATGAGCATCCACAGGTGTCGTGAAACATCACAGACACTTGAGCAGACACACCACGCCTGCAGTAGCCTGCATGCTGTCACCTCTTCTCGAGTAAACATGCCCACAGATGATAGCATTGCATGTCATGCTATCTACACATCAGATATCAGCATGTCATCTGCCCACGCTGTGCAGCGCTACAACGACCAGAATAACATGATCACAAGCATGGATGCAAAGAGTCGCACCAAGTTCAAGCTCCTGAATGCCTGCCCAACTGCCATAGGATGCGGGAAGAGAACCAGTGAGGCTGTTTGACGTCAGGCGTAGGCCTCGCATGTTGCTCCAAGCACTCCAGGATGAAGGCAGGAAACCATACAGGTTGTTGTCCCCCAGGTCAGCTACAGTTAAGCTGGTCAGTGAATACCATGCTGTAGGAAGGGTGCCGGTCAAGGAGTTGCTGCCTAGTAGGAGCACGCTGAGGGACTGCAGAGCAGTGCCAAAGGCAGCGGGCAGGGTGCCTTGCAGGGCATTGCCACTCAGATCCAGTAGTTTCAGGCTGGTAACCTGCATTTGCGCAGCAAATCAGAGACAGCTTGACTGAGCCTTGTACTCAGGAGACAGCTTGACTGAGCCTTCACATTTGCGATTGCCATCCTGGAAATGGTTGCAATTACAATGTAGAGGGTCATGAAAGGCTGTTGGCTGGTACAAAGTCAGACCTGGCATGCCTGCTGGAGTAAGCTGGGAGTGTAAATCTTGATCATACCAGGTACACATGCAGGACAGGGATGCAGTAACAGGAAGTATGCACAGGCACTTTTATGTACAGTGCTTGCTAATAGCTGTGAGCAGATGCTAAACATGACAATGCTGACCTGTGCTAAGCTGTCCAGAGGTGCACCTTGCAGCGCACATGCTCCTGTGGCACCATTAGATTGCACTGTACAGGGCACAGCTAGTGCCACAACTTGTCCATTTTGACAGGCAATGCCTGCCCAATTGCAGTCCTGGGCAATCTTGTTGCTGTTGCAGTCGGCTGTGCTGCAGGGTGTTGATGAGCTGTTCCAGCTGGCCAGCAAAGCTTGTGGGTCGCGAGTTTTGGCCTTGAACGCCAAGAGTCCTTGCACTGTATATTACAGTTGGCATGACTCAAGGGCTGCACTGAATGAATTCAAGTGCAAGCAAAATGCATGCATGCATGGAAGCTCTTACCAGCAGTGGCGCTTGTTTGGTTTTGTGACAGTGCACTGGGAAGAAACAAAGTGCAAAGGACAGACACAGCTAGTCTCTGCATAAAACAGACAAGCATGTTTGCTACGTCAAAGGAAGGCATACATAAGACAACAGAAGTTGGAAATGATGTGTTTTGCAGCATTGCTGTCATAAGAATGTCAAAATTTACTGCACTTGAATTTGTGTTGCCTGCACCTGAAGCCAGTATACGGACATACGTGACGCACGGGTTGTGCCAGCCCAGATAATGACGAGAACGCAGCTTTTCTCACGCATTATGCATGTTTGTGACGCCAGCCAGGCGACGAGCCTGACCACCACACTGCTGCAGATCGCTGAGCAGGCAGCAACTTGCAGGTTGCGTAGACTTTGTGCTTTGCAACGTCTGTAAGACACGCGCAGAGTTGAAGCTATAGACGAGACTGTTGCCAATTGGCCTTTCGCCTGCAAGGCAGATCTTTCTTTCTAGGCATAGCTTCCGCAACAAGGCATGTTGACTGCTACTGGCTACTGGCACGTCGGAACGCATGAAAGATGATTACTTGTGGGACACAGAAAAGATGACACCTTGTAGGACACACTGGTGATTGCAACATGTGCATATGTTCCGGTGCCGAGGGCTTATGTGTCGTGTGCCAGTGTTTTGACATTGGTGAACATGCAATAATGACTTGAAAGAAGAAACCATGGGCTACATAAAGCCCTGCCCTGGGTCTATCAGCCCGAGTGGGGCTGGCAATAGTTGCTCTCTGTGCAACATAGTGTGTGTATCAGAAGTGCTTGCACTCCATGTCTGGGGCAATTTTTTTATCCTTGTAACAGGGAGTGTCATCAGTAGCTGCACAGAGGAGTATCACAGCATTGTGTATGTGAGCTGAAGCACTTGATAACACCCTCTGCTGGCTCTGCATTAGCAGAGCAACTATGTGCAGGCAGTGTTTACTTGTTGCTGTCCAAGCTCTGCAAGAACTGCTGTAAAATGATGTCAAAAACATGTATGGCGCGATCATTAATTGCTGCTGCAGAGGGTGATTACATCATACCAAGACCACAATGCAACATGGTGTAATTCTTCGTCACAAGGTGACAAAGCTCAATCGCAGCGACACAATCAGCAGCGTAAACGTATACTATTTAATGACTCAGTGCATACAACTTCATGTGTCCATGCCAACAGCACCAGACACACACATGCACCACTGGAGTTAGCAACAGGTATTTGATGACCTGTTCAATGACTATGCTGCTGATATGCACCCAACGGCACAAGAATGTGCATACAATTGAAGCACAAGTGACTTGAATTGAATTGAGGTGCTCCAGACTCAATTGCTCAGGCTCAGCATTTTCACATGCATGCAATCATCCTGATCCTGACAGCCCACATCAGAGCCTGCAATGGCCTCTACAGCGGCAGGGGCGTCATCAAGCTTGCCTGAAAGCACAGAAGAATAGCACTGGGTCACTTCTTTTGCAAATACTCATAGCTAAACAAGAAGCTTTGAAAGGTGGTGCACCCAATTGGGCTTGTGCTGCGCAAAGCCTGAGAATTAACATGTTGTTGAGATGCTCCCGTTCCGCCAGTCCACATGCCCACAACAAGATGCAATGCAGCTAGTTGCAGCCATGCATGTTCATGGCAAGCGTGTGCATACACAGAACCAAGTGCAATCATAGGAAGCAAGTGCAATGATCATGTGTCATGCATGTGCATGCACATGACTCTTCATGGTGTGCAGCACATGCTCACAGACAATGCATATGCCATTCTTGCAGCTGCTGTCCTGTGGCAATGAGCACAGCAAACATCTGCTGCTGCCTTCTCGGAACATACTTTGGAGACCAGCCCAGAGGGATTTGCGTCTGCTTGGGCTTGCTTATGACTTGGTAAAAATGCAGTGACTGTGCGCTGAACATTTTGAAGCACATGTGCAAGTTTGTAGTAATGCACACTAAAGCATGCAAGCAGCAGAGCAACACCTGTAAGCCCTGTTGAGGAGTGATCAACGTAATCGGTGCCGGTACAAACCCCTGTCAGGTGCGAGCTTGAGTGCAGCACGTGAAGGGCTTGGCACCAGAAGAGTGGCTGTCTTAGATTGCTGCCAGCCATTTGATTACTTTCATCTCAGTGGAGTTGCACCTTGTCTCTTGGGACTCCAACTGCAAGCAGCAATGTCAGAATGGGACAACACGCAGACAGCGAGGCAAACATATGCCCACAAGCTGGGCAGCATTAAATGACAGCACTGCTAGTGCCAGACATCTTTCAGTGACTTGAGACAAGATAAGCTTGCTCTTCTCTAATATGGCAAGGGAGTTTTATACTCATCAAAACTGATGCAAACACTCCTCAGTTTTCTGACCATTTCCAAAACTGCATTAAATAACACTGTGTTTTGCAAACTGTATGAGAAGTCACAGTTCTTGGCGATTTCTGGGGAGTATGCAGAACTGGTAGTTTTGTCCAAGTATGGAGAACATGCAGTCTTGGAACTCACTGTTGTGCAGACAGTTCTGAAACTGGTGGAAACTGACAGTTTTGAGCAGCTTATACCATGAGTTTCAAACACACAATCTGAAGTACACTCAGTATATCACCAGGTCACTGCTGCTGCAAGAAGAAGCTTGAGTCCTTTGGACTGCGCTTTATCCAGCAAATGCTGCTTTTACATGTTCAAACGACCAGCATGCTATTGACTGTTGACTTACGGCATGACACTCTAAGAAAGCAAGTAATTGACTCACTGCAATACTAGTACTCTAGAGATCTGGACACGTAGTTCCTGAACTGATAATGTAATGCAACTTTAGCAGACATGAGCACGTACAAAAGACATCACTGCTTGATGATTCAGTCAATAGCAAGAATCGTCGTCTCCTAACCATTGCTGACAGATGCTGACACATCCCCTGCATTTGCTTTGGTATCCGTCTTGCCCTGCACACGCACATTGGCTGTGGCAAAGGAGTGAACTGCATCAAGTGTGCTTTGCTATGCAGCTGGAAAATGCACTGCACATGCATAATGAAGTGTTGCACACCAGGCAGTGTCTTGGCCTAACAATCAGTCTCGCACTTTTCACATTTTCCTTATTGGAATGCAGCCTGGGTCAGTGCAACAGAGTACGTCTTGCCATGGTCGAGGTATGCATCACCTCATCCAACATGTGCTTCAGCTGGGAACCCCACAGAGAGTGACGCAGATGTCAATAGCACAATCTACTTTTATCTGCTGTCTGGATAACAGCTTTCTTGCAATGATTGGTCTCATAAATCAATCAGCAAAACGGACTTGCCAGTATTCTGCAATCTCCCTTAATCAGGTCAGTCACAACTTCAGCAAGGTAGCACAAGCTATGCAAGACCCTGTTTTTCATAATCTATTCAGTGCACAAGCTATGCAGGACCCTGTTGTTCATAATCTATTCAGTGGGCCATTGTGAGGCCTGACCTGTGCCTCAGATGCACAGATGCACAGATGGTGTAATGTTGCGTCCTTGGATGTGTGCACAGAGTGTCCCAGTCAGCAGCTCTCACCTTGCTTGATGTCAAACTCATCTTGATGTGATCCAGCATCAATCGGAAGCCTTGCAAAATTACACCCAAAGTCCATAGCCCAGAAAACCCACCACCGCACCACCATTGACGGCGGGAGAGCGCCTGACATTGAACCTGTTGAACATCTGCGTTTCAGCCACTCAAGCTGTAACAATGCTGCATCAGAATGTGAAACACCAGGTGGTCTTGCACCTTGCTGCAATTAGGCATGTGATATATCGATGACATGAAGGCTACAAGCTCTGCACTACATAAGAGCAGCAAGTGTGAAGTCACGCACTCCACAAACAAGCTGGGCAACCCATCTGATTCAGGCATAGTGAGCCATGGCAAGGATGCGCTGCCACATCAAAGTATGAACAGTTCTGCTTATCAGCCGGGGTTGTGGTCAAGCAGCTCACAAACTTTATCTTCCTTGCCGCTTGCTTGTCTGGCACAATTGGACCCCAGTGGTCTTCCCACGTAGCCGGCTGATGCCGGTCATGCTGTTCAAGCTCTGGAGAGATAGTGGTGTTGGTATGGGGCTCTTGCTTGAACGAATTCACCGGGCCTGCCTGTCCGTGTTTGCTGCTATAGGATGAAAACCACGTGGGAGGTGAGTCACTCAGCAGACCAAAGAGACTAAACACCAAAAAGCAAACCAGACACAACATTTTTTTATGGCTCATTTGTTTGTGATTCCGCTTGCGGGACCTTGAGTCAAGGTGCATGTGATCATCACTGAGGCGGCTGTTGCTCTTGGCTGACGAATGGCGGTGAACAGGTGCAGACTGCTGTATGGTGTCTGCAAGCTGAGCTTCATCTGCAGAGCAGAGTATAAGCACTACTGTCAGCCTTGTGGAGGCCCGTGCTTCTTTCCAACTTGGACGGCATCAAGCAAAGCTAGGTCACAGAAGGGCAAGCTGTGTGAGCCCACTTCATGGTGAGCGGACGATGCAGTCATTAACCAATGTAGCTGTTTAGGATAGCAAGATTGCTGCAATGCGCCAGCACACATCATGCCTTGTGTGCCTGTAGCAATAGCAGTGGTAGTATGGCATCCAAGATGCTCTATGCAAGCGATGAGCAGAGTGGCATTTCAATGCCGCAAGCATATGTCTTTGCGTTATGCTGTGGCAAAATGTATTACTGAACTCACCAGTACTCGGCACGCCTACATGGGCATCTTCCATATTTGGGATCTCATGGGGACCAATGACGGTATCATCACCCATATTGGTTGGAGGCATGGCTTGCTGCAGACTAGCAGCTTGATGGGATGGACCATCAAAGCTGTCAGCAGGTTCTTGACTCCATTGCTCATACAGCATTGCCAATGGTGAAGCGTGTAGTCTCCCCAGCGCTGGCGTGCTGCCGGGAAACTGAACACCTTGCAAGACCTCGGATGAGACACCAGGATGTATGTGAGGGGTGCAGGTGAACTCAGTGCCAGCTTCTTGATCAGTGGAGGGCTGAACCACCGATGGTAGTATGGCAGGTAACGCAGGATTCTGACCAATCAGCCGCAGCCCCTGGCTACTGGTTTCTGCAATGAGCAATCACTGCTCAGTTGACAGATGCTTTCTTGACCAACTTGAGTCAACTCAGGCTGGCAGTGCATAAAGAATGTTGCTGTGGCTGAGGCCACTGATCAGCTGCCTTGCATAGGTGATGAGCTTGCGTGCAAAGCATCACTGTGCTTGCAGACATAAGTGCTTGTGAAACAAGCATGTGCATGCAACAAAGTAGCACCATGTGCCAGCAATGCATCTGACCGTGAATAAGATTGTGTGGCCGCCCTTGCGTCTTCCAAAGAGCTGAGCAGCGCATGCAGATACTCAAGATCATGATCTTCACCAGAACGAAACGTCGCATCGTTGATGTCTAGTGTCGAATTAGCACGCGCTCGGTCAGGTTCATCAGCAGCCTCAGTGTCATTGAGTTGGGAAGTTGAAGCAGCCTGGCTTTCTGGCAAGGGTACCATTCTGTTTGCCTGCTGAGGGGCAGCCATATCCAGCTGTTCATTTGCAACTGAAAGATGAATGTCAGAGACATGATCAGCCTGCAAACAGTAGTATTGTCAGAAGCATGACTAGCGTACATGCACAGCAACATCAGCACGCAGCATTTTGTAAGCTGATGAGTCCTAAGATTTGATTGCATCACATTGTTGGTGTTTGACAAAAGCATGTTGCATGGCTATCCAGATTGGTCATACAGATGCACAAATTAGCATGAAGTGGATCTATGCTGGGAGCTATGCATGTGGCGCTCTGTTTGGCATGTTTGCTGGCGTTCAAATTGAGGTTTGAAAGCATGCAACCCCGGCACAAACAAGGTGTAAAGCACTAGCAGCCCTCATGAATTTGCGCTGCGAGATCAGCCTGGCACTCGACTGCTTGTGCTTATGAAGCAACATAGGATCAAGCAGAGAAAGCTGTGCTGGGTGTGTCAACATGCAGCGTGCCTGACATCATCAATGTGTGTAGAGTGAATGCATACCTGAGCATGGCTACTTGAAGCCACAGGGGCTGCAGACAGGCTGATTTGTGGTAATGAGGCACCACTCATCACAAAAGACTCTGGTGTATGTGATCTGTAGGAAGAGCTCACAGGCAGGTCGCGTGCCACTGGTGGCATGTGTACATGCTGCTCTCCCACTGAGCTGTTGCCCACGCTTAGCATGGCCTGCACACAACACAATACAACATTAGAGACATCATGCACAGAGCTTGATGTTTTCAAGCATTGGCTCTCATGCACAAGGCTTCACAAGGAGAGAGTCAGCGCCCTTGAAATGCAACAAAGACTTCCGCATTGGTATCTGTGCATCAAACACTAACATGCATCTCAAGTTATCGCCTTGCGCCATCCGCATGTTGCAAGGAAAGAGTATGCAACTGCCTTGGCAACAATAGGCAGGACATAGGCATGTGTACGGCCTCACTGCATCAGACTTTTGATGACCACTGACACATGTTGTCTGCAGCTCTGCAAACTGCTCTGCATTCCTGGGCACGATAGCTGCATAAGCACCCTGATTGAGAATGCTCCAGCCAGGATGGTTGACGTAACCTAGCTTCTTCCAGTTTGCATAGGCTTGCCCTGCCAAGTCTTTCATGAACTCAGCTTGATGTCCGCTTGCCTCATGCACCTCAAGAGAGTGCACAATGCTTTGGGCAGCAAAGCTCAGCAGCGCTGCATGAACACACAACACCACCTGATCAAGGATCACACCTGAATAGTGCTGAGGCCCAGCACAGCAAGTGACAAGCTCACTTGACAAGCATACAAATATGTGCAATGCTGTACTTTGGTTTCATGACTGCTCTGTCCTGTAGCACTGTTTGCCGGGGCTTGCAAAGCAAATGCAGAGGCAGACAACCAGACGATGACAGACAGTCATACAAAAGAGGCTCTGAATGAAGCACAGCATGCCTGCCCTGCCCACTTCATCTTGCTGTGTGCAGCTGTTTGGTGGCGCAGATCACTGATGCTCTGTTGCTCAAAGTCACATGCAAAAGTGTGAGGCAGGTCAATTGATGAGAGAGCATGCAAGCGCAGCACGCTCACCTTGAGGATGCATGAATGCCATTCTTTGTTTCCCCTCCCCCACTATATGCCCATGTTGAGCTTTGTAGAGAAGCCCAAACTCAGACTGTTCATTTTCTCGAAACATTCGTCTGGAGTCATCCTCCTGAACTGCCTTGGACAGGTGCTGCAATGTTGTTCTCTTGTTCAAGCGTAGATCTGTCATCACTTGCTCTGGCCATTTCGACCTCTCAGCATGCTCCTTCAAATCCTTGAACAACCTCACTGCAAGGGCATGTGCACGTCAAGGCCTTGGCTGGAGCTACGCTTATGGCACAATCAGGAGGATGTGACGCTCTACAACCAATCAAGACTGCAACATGCTTGACACCTGACATTGCATGTTGCAGCCTTGATGGCAGACCTTACATCGCTTGCAGCCGGACCGCTGCAAACAATGCCTCTGCAAACAGCACATGGTCAAATGCAATCTGTTGCACATGCCGTCCATGGCTCATTGTGTGCTTCATGCATTACACGCAATGCCACCACCTGTGTCAATCTTCACAGGCGCTTCTGGGCTGATTGTGACTCTTCCATGTGCACGCACGTTGCTTGGATTGTTGTTCCAGCTGTCCAGATAAACATCAAGATGGTCCAAGCGCTTGGAAATTTCACGCCCCACACCTTGCAACTGCTTCACAGGCTCATCAAGAAGTGGAATGTTTGGTTGCCTGGTGTCCTGAGACCTTTTGGTGGTAACCTGTGCAGTTCATCGAGCAGGCAGTCAAGCCAATGACAAAATTTTGCTGGGTAAAAATTGGGTCAAGAGACTCAATGCGATGGGTACAAGTCTGCAACCTCAGCTGAGCAGACCCATGGGAAGGGCAAAAGCTGAGGCACAAGCGGTACATCCACAAATTGGCACACTGCAAACTGACAGTATTGAGAACAATCCATTTTTTGAACCAAACAATGCACATCATGTATCTCAAAAACCCATACGACTGGAAGCCGTTTCAATGAGGTTTGCTACCCCCACAAAGCCAGGCTGTTTACACACTAGGAATTGGACAGTGTGGGCAACAATGCTCTGAGCTTTACATTAATTGCCAAAACTATGAGCTGCCTATGCACAATTGGCTGCATCTTCATCAGCAGCAGAGGACATCTTTACTTCCTGCCTCAAGTACCTTTTACCTCAGTGAGAATGCCATTCAACAAATAGTGATAATCACCTAAACACAGTGAGTGCATCGCAATGTCAGCTTTTGGACTACCTCACTTATGCCAACCAGAGCAATCAGCGGCAAACCATTTAAGCGGCACACAAATCAAGGTAGAGACTATGCATGAAACTCAGACTGTATTTCGGTGCATAATCCAAACTAATTTCAGGCTTGCAATGTATTCAGGCTAACACTGCAGTGTACAGCTGCAGCTGCAGCGTGTACAGCTGTACATGCTGACCTGAAAGGTTTCTGAAACTACAACTGCCAGCTCCTGATATTGGCTTGGGTCTCCAACGGCATTAGAATCCGGCAAACATATCCTGACCATCAACCTCCAAGGTGTCTGATTGCCATTATCTGCAAATATGAACATGCTATGACTCATAACACTTGTGGTGACCGCACAGCTTGGCTTACTGCAGCATCTGCAATGTGAGAAACAGAATCTACAAGACAATAAGTGCACACTACACCAATGTATGGTGGTTATTGCTGCTGAAGACAAATCATATGGATCATATGGATGCTGAAGATAAATCATATGGATAAATGCGAAGCAGAGTTGCTAAGCAGCGCATGCATTGCCATCTGACATTGACATCTACTATGACTCACATTGTACGGCAAATCCCTCCAATTCAAATATCTGGGAACCAGGTTGCAACTCAATGTCCCTGTAAACAGCTTTGCCTGCTGGGCTTTCCCACTCTGGACCTCCTACCAGCATAGATTTCTGCAGGTTGGCAAACAACCAGTCAGGCTTCAATGAGGCATCAAACTGGTACTCACATGAGGATCTGACTTAGAGAAGCGATGCAATGTCTAATAGTTGTGTAAGCGCTTATCTGCATGACTTTTATGGCTTTGAATGTGTTGTACAAGGCCCAACATGCAGGTATGCAGGATGAGCACTGACAGGATGTGCTCCATATGCAGACTACGACTGATACTTGCCAGGTGAGATATGCATGCTTGCCTCTTGTTCCTGAAGCCAGGTTTTGGACTCCCTATCATATCTCGAAATGTGCAGTTGCTGGCATGCCAGACGCATATCTCTGTCCTTGGGAGATACTGATCCATGCCAGGGAACTGGGTGTGTGCTCTTGTATCGTTTGCCACTGACGACAGACACCTACATTGCGTCAATGAATGCAACATTAGCATCGCGGTTTGTTACATCTCTGCTTATTTTCAAGTGCAGCAGGCAAAGCATATATGTAGCCAGGAGAGCACTATGACCACCTCCACGCGCACGCGTTCGCTACGTTCAAAACGGGGCTCGATCTCGATTTGAGACAGCATGTCACACGATGTTGTCAGCTGTGACTCCTCGAACTGTTGAGGAGCAAAGTGGCTCCCGGAAGAACATTTTGGCTTGGTGCTAGTTCTACACAGGATGCATGTTGTGCAGTAGCTTATCGAGTTTGAAGGACAGCTGCGGGCACGATGTCACACGTTAAATTCCGCGTAGCACCAAAGTATGATTGCTGACGGAGCGCCGATCAAACAATAATAAATCGGGCGATATGAACGGCGTCTGACTACGCTGTGCGCAGCTGCAGGCGTGTGATTGCACAGTGACAGGGTCAACTGGGTGGCCTACCTGCCGACGCAGATGTGTCCTAACTTGACCGTGACTGCATTGAACATCTGGCTGTTTTTGGCTGCCGGGGGCGTATGTACAGGAGTTCAGCAAGATCAACAAATAGATAAAACACAGCTATGTCAATACAGTTCAAAGGTTGCCAGTCTGTCAAGCGCGAAGCATGTTGTCACATAATCAGGCGAGCTTGTGAGATGCACTCAACATCTGAAAGCACAAGCAGGCGTGGGACCCCTCGCGCTTTCCTTCACGCTCCTGACAGGATGGCAGGAATCAAACGTTGATCACATGGCGTCCACGTGCGAAGCCAAATGGAAACACACGGAAGCAACAGCCGAACTGGCTGAGCAGGCTTAGCCAGGTACAGCACAAAGTACAGCCACCGCCCCGATGACTTCACCAAAGTCAGCCACCGCCCCGCTGACTACAGCCACCGCCTTGCTGACTACAGCCACCGCCCCGATGACTACAGCCACTGCCGGGCCGCCGCAAGGCGCACAAATTACGCAGTCAATTTGCTTGTTATTCAGGATAAATTCGTCTTGCCGTGGTGGCTGTGATCCTGCAGGTGGCAGGGTGGAAGTACATACATACATGACATTAAGTTACACTACACTACGTTTATTGTCCTGTGTGCCAACAGACTGTCAATGTCAAAAAAGTTCTCTGCGTCGTCCAATTGGATTGCAATACAGCTCATAGCATGCTTGTGAAAATACACATGTAAAATCTTGCCTAGACGTGATAGACAAAATTGTACATCACTGCACAATACAAAAGTGTCTGTACAAGCTAGCATGAAATGGTGATAATCCAAATTTAGTTAGCAAATTTGCCAATGTCTGTACAGTGTATCATGTCATGCTAAAGGTAAGGCCTTAGCACAAAGACTCAAGCTGCACTAAGCCTGGCACAGTGCATCTGGAGCTGTGTTTGCCCCATTCTTCTTGCATGTGCGTGCCTGACGGCGTGTTGGAACTTCGCTGAAGATCCTCTGTAAAAAGGCTTGTGGCCCTTTGACTTGCAGCATGTGTTGCTGTTTATCCTGGCACGTGCTTCCTTCCTTACACGACTTGTAAATAGTTTGCGCTCTCTGCATTTCATATTTGCTTTCTGCGTAGCTCTTCGCAGTCCGTCTGTCTTCGGATCGCGTTTGAGTGTCACTTCGGTGTCACCCCCCCCCCCACAAAGTTGACAACATTCAAGATCAGCATCAGCAGCTGAGTCAGTCTCCGCAGCTGAGCTGACTCGCAAACCTTCAGCTACAAAGAATGAACGAGACTACACCTAACCCGAAGCAAACTGATTGTGTCAGTCGAGGTCAGCTCGCCAATGACTATAAGCGACGGAAATGATCAAGGGGTTTCAAACTATGCTGCCGTGCTGCACGGGGCTAACGACATGAGGTTTGAAAAAGCTCCTGTACTGGGCACGATCAAGCCAGACCAAGTCAGAATCAAAATTAAAGCCGTCGGCATTTGCGGAACGGATGTTCACCTGTTTCACCAGGCACGTCGTTTGTTCGACCGTGCAAGATCGACTCTAGGATCAAGTATTTGTGGCTAGCCTGTGGCAAACAGTGCCAGCTGTATGTCTGCAGGGAGGAACTGGCCTGTGGCGTGTCGACAAGCCCATTGTGATCGGGCACGAGGCCGCAGGGTAAGGCTTTGCGTACAGCAAGTATTATTGGGCACAGGCACTGCACTTCAAACTTTGAGGATCCAGCAGCTCGACTGCAAGCTAACTAGACCGTTCGTTGTTTTCGTGCTGTGTGATGTGCTCAAAGTTTGCGCACACTATCATCAGCCTGGTGTCTAGATCTAGACTAGTACTGGCATCGTTGTCAGATACACAGGGTCATATTGGAGGTCGGTGATGGCGTGCAAACCCTCAAAGTGGGAGATCGGGTAGCCTTGGAGTCCATGTCCCCGTGTTGGAAGAGTCGTGCAGCCAGGTAATCTGTGTTGCCAATGAGGCTTGCTTCTGCATCTCTGGTTGAAAGTATACGGCAGGATGACGGTGAGGTTGCAGTGCGCCTGAAGAGCTAAACCACAATTGTGCTGTCTATAGGGCAGGCCGATACAACATTGCTGAAGATGTCAAGAACTTGGGAATGCTACCTAATAACGGTGCCTTGAGGAATCTAAGTCCTGCCTGTGTGTCATTAATCTGCTCATGTGGCATCAAATTAGCCGTGTGCTTGATGTTGAACTTGATGGCTTCCTTTCATTGCAAAAAGGATTTGAGGCTGCCTTGCGTAGCACAAGTTCCGTGGTAATCTGGCTTAACAGATCCCTTAATGATATTGATTAGCATTCAGGTGATGGACCATTTTGAGGAGTTCTGCTTCAAGCTACCAGACAATGTTATATATGAAGAGGGTGCAATGTGCGAGCCTCTCTCGACTGGCGTTCACGCTTGTCGCAGGGGCAAAGTTCAGCCTGGCAAAAATGTGGTCATTCTCGGTGCTGGACCTGTTGGTATGCAACTGAACTCCTGAAATCAGTCCACCACTGAGCAACTTTTGATTCACTTGCATGACACCTCAATGCAATCTGCCTCAAATGATTACCAGTACGTCAATTTTACAAGCCGCTTGGGCGCCGCAGCATGCATGTCCATCTTCAAGCATGCGCTAGTTTGAAGTCGGATGCTCCATCTGTACAGCCAAATGCTTTTACTTGATGCAACGAAGCAGATAAATGACCTTAGCCCTTGTGAGTGTTTTGCTGCAACACATGTAGTCACCCTGCACAGACCAAAGTACGCAGAATGCAAAACAGGACACTGATGCTGCATCATTTCTGTACAGGACTGGTGACTCTTATGGCTGCAAAGGCACTTGGTGCCACCCGTTTGCTGATCACAGACATCAACCCTACCAATTTGGCTAGGGCAGAGAAAATGGGCGCAAAGATTTACTGTCACAGCAGTACAGCCTCCCCAGCTGACATTGCTAAGGAGCTAAAGGGCATGATGGCTCCCAATGGGCCGGAGATCGTGATTGACTGTGTGGGATTTGAATCCACTGCTGAGACCGCGGCCTTGACCTGCAGTCCAGGTGGCACAGTTGTGTTGGTTGGACTTGGTCATGAACAAGTCAAACTGCCACTAAATTCGATTGTTGTGCATGAGCTGGATGTCAAAGGCAGCTTTGCGTATGTAAATACGGTGAGTACAACCATTGGTACTACCGTAAAGTTCACTGTCATGTATGTCTGAGTGCGAGGTGCAAGCATCCAATGATTGCACAGCTTGTCCTGTGTAGTGCATAGCTCTGTGTCAAGTGCGGACATGGTTGAAGTGACAGGGTTGTTTGAGTGTGATGAAAGGCATGACATGTGCATGCATGTGAACAGCATGCTGCATTGGCAACATGCCTTACTTGAGAGACAAGCCACTCCTGTACAGCTGCTGCTCTTCTGCTTGGCTGGACTGCAGTGTGTATAGGAAAGGCTGTCCAGGTTTAGATGCTTGCTGCAGTATCCACTCTGCTTAAGCTTGCTGGAAGACAAGAAGGTTGACCTAGCTCCTCTCATCACCCACCGCCTTGGCTTTTCTGAGGAATCAATGGTCAAGGGCTTTGACATTGCACGGCGCTCAGCTGAAACTAAAGCCATCAAGGTCATGTTCAACCTGTAAACCTCTATGCAATGCACACTGTACTCCACAGTTCCACTGTTGATTGCGAGAGGTCTATGCCTCCTGATGTCTGTAACCACACCCCCTTTACGTGACTCTTCTTAAAGAGCACTGGGATGTCAACGGTCTATTTAAGCGTATAATGGCATAGACTGTTCTCTATTGTTTCGTGTTGAGTCAGCCAATACCTGTAAGTCAGTGCAGTGCAATGCCGCACATTTTGCTTGTGACTGCTGTGAGAGTACACGTGTTCCTTTGAGGCCAAACTGCGTACACTCATCATACGCTCTTCCTTGCAAGCTTACGTGAGCATACAGTTGGCTGTGTCAGTTCGTGATTGTGTTGCTGTGGAATGACAGTGCTTGTCAAGATCTATGTTCTATACATGAACAGAGGTGGTATGTGAATTGCCAAGACAAACGAGAATAGGGACCGTCCATCCATTTTACGCTGACAATGGCTGGCGCACGCGTCATTCTTGTTATTATTAAATTTATGATTGTGATGTTTGTAAGCTGGTCCAAGTTGGCTGGACACAAGTGTTGGCGTTAACCAATGTAGAAGCAATAACCAATACCTTGACAATGATGTTCTGCTGTCACAGTGCAATGACCATGGCCTGAACAATAGTTGCTGTCTCATATCTCCAGCCAGGGAACAATCGTCGAACATGCAACGAAAGCAACAAGCGATTTCTGATTCAACGCTAACAAAGCCTTTCAAAGTGAATCAAGCTGTAGTCAGTGCAGATTGACTAAGCTGTTTAGCCTGAACAGCACTAAATGATTTTGCATGTTAGTTTCTTCTGATTGTCCTGGCCATCCAAGATGTTGTTACAGTAACATGAAAGAACCAAACATCCAACCTGTCCCGCTAGCGCTGTAATCAATGTGAAGAAGGATGAGACATGTGTCAGCCTGGGGAACTGAGAGAGGGTAGTGACAAGATGCAGAGTCTGACTTGGTAATAAGAAGCCAATTGGCTACAGAAACAACCATGAACCAGCGCACCCAGAGCAGCGCAAAAGAATTGGCACTTGCCTTTCGAGCATTTGATTTCATTAAATGTGTATTTGAACTAATTCAGTGAACAATGCTTTCAGCTCAAATAGACACATATTTCTGCAGGACCTGCCTGGCAAGGTCATCTGCTCCTGTGCCTCTGTAGATCAGGGACAAATTGAATGCTGCCTCTTGCTTCAATCCAAATTCATATGTTGGCTCAGTCATATTGTGCAAAGCCTGTACACTTTGGCTATCACTGCAGTCTAAGCACTTTTGGTAATACTCAACAGCAATGTGCACCAGACCAAGATGGTGCGCTGCTCGTCCCAGGTTGTAATTGCTTTCTTGTTCATGCTCCCTGTGCTGGGCATACTCCTGCAGCAAGGATATCTCGACTTGATGAGCTGGCTAAGCTTGCATGTGATATGCAGTGCTTCAGGTACATGCTTGAAGCTCTGCCTGCCACCTCAAATAGTCCTGACATTTACTTGATGGGCCGACGGCAGCTGCAAATTAGGCAGGGCACAACTGCAGGGCATATTGCTGCACAACACTAGATCTGCATGGTGAAGCCAACTGCTGAACTTTTTAAACGCTGTGACTGGATGTGGCAACAGATGGCAACACAGCAAGCCTGACCTGTAAGAATGCAAATGCTTGAAGGACCACTCTATTCCTGTCATCTACTTTGCGCGTCATTGCCTGCTGCATGTACCCCAGAGCAATGCACAACAAGGTCAGTGGCTGATGTGGGTTCAGCCGGAAGGCATGGAAGTACTCCCCCAAGGCTTGACTTTGACTTGTCTGCATGTCCACACTAAGCTGTCATCTATTGACAGCATTGTTGGCGACGCGCAAGCTTCTTTTGCACAGGAGAGACGCAAAGGTTCCCACTGTGTACAGAGGTGAAGCATGCATGCAGTGCAAGGCGCTACTCTTGCTTGCAAGGATGCGCCAGCTGAAGCTGTACAACAGGCTCTTGCATGAACTCTCAAGTCGTGTCATACTGCCATTTGCCTGCAGAGACCACTTCAAAGAACCGAGCGTAGAAAAAAAAGGTGAAAGAACACAGTTCTGTTGGAACTTTCTGGTTTATTCAGTTCACTGCGGCAGTCGTGTGTTAGTGCAGGACAACAGGGCAACCGGACAACAGCTAGGAAATGCACTGCCTGACTCAAATTGCTGTAGAAGCAGGTGTGAAAGGCAGACAGCATGGCAGAGCAAGTGACCTGGGAGAGGCAGTGACCGGCAAGCAGCATTAAGGGAAGGCTGGAAGGGTTTTTGGCACGCAAGGGTAAAATGAACTTGGCAGTGTGCCTCATGCCCCCCATGCCAGCCAAGACCCTGCACACCACCAGGCTTACATTCAAACCGCAGTTTGTCACACACTGCCAGTTGTTGTGTACAACAAGCACATTCTCACAGCTTGCTGTGATCAGGCTATGCTTGCAGACAAACCTGTAGGAACATACAGTGACAGCAAGCACACGCACCACGCATTTATGTATCTGCATAGGCCATCTTGTAACTAATTCTGGCTGCAGCAGATACAAGTCAATCATTGACAAAAGTATCAAGATGTCTCATCCTCAATTTGTGTTGTGACAAGGAGAAGGCCTTCAGGTTGTGCTTGCTTTCAGGCAAGGAGGTATGCTGACCTGCAGTATGTATTCCAAACATGAGTGCTGTCAGGCCATCTATAGCAGACAGGCTTCAGTAGCTCATAGGCCACCTCATACTCCTGCTCAGCAATGTGTATTTCTGCCAGCACCATCTGCAGCACATCTCGCCGGCTCTTGTCCACCCACCGCCTACAGCCAGTAGAGGCTGTCTTTGCACATGCATACTGCACCCAACACATGGCTGCTGTTTGCTTGTGACAGAAGACTGTGTAAGCAGATTAGGACAATCAGGCTAGCCTTGGATGTCATGCTGTCTACAGTCAAGCAAAGCGTGTCTACAGTCAAGCTAAATATGTTCACCAAAGTGCATACAAGATTGGGCCACACAGTAAGGACACAAAGAGTCAATGTGTGGCTAGCTTACTTGGCAAAGAGTCGGATGGAGCTGTCAATGAGAGACTTGGCTTCAGTCAGCCTGCCCTGCTTCAGCAGCAAGCGGCATGTCTGCACCAGCATCTGGAACTCTGAGTCCTGCTTGAAAAGGCCAGAAGCACCGCCAGCAGCCGAAGCCATGTCTGCTGCACCTTCCATGTCAGCTGCACCTGTGATGTCACCATTTGCACCAGCTGCCAGGACAGCTTCTGCAGCTTCGTCGGCCTGACGCACATGTGCCGACCTCCGGTCTCGAGTGGTGTAACCCTGCATGCAGCCATGGGCACTAAACTCATCCCGCGGGGCTCAGCTCAGATCCAGTCATAATTTGACATATATGAATTTGCTGTGCCAGACAAGTGAATGCAGCTAAACATGCACAGGCACAGACTCAAAACTCTTTCACCTTTGATGCAGCCATTAGTCATCACCAGCCATTAGCCATGGCAAGCAATGACCAGCATATGGTTGATCATCTCGCTAGTTATACAAGGAACATGCTTTGTGTAGCAATAGACACACATGACCAGCTGAACTCCCAGAACCAGTGTTACCTTGAAAACAGTATCAGCCTCTGCAAACACCTTCTTCCTGCTGACGCCACGCTGGCGGCGCCGCAGAGCTTTTGCGACTGAGGGGTCAAGGGCGGCAGCAGGGTCTGCCTGGCCCTCCCCTTGCTCTTCAGCCCCTCTGATTGTGGCTGACACCATCGGCAGCATCAGCTCAAGGAACTCATCCTGTAATGTGCAAGCGTCTACGAGCTCAACGCCACTTCTGGACGAGAGTGATCCAGCTGGTAAGTGGAAAAGCTGCGCATCAGAAGCAACAGGAAGCCATGAGCTGCTGCAACATTGAGCATGCAATTGGAGTAATGGTGCCTAGAGAAGCAGCACGCTTGATAAGCACGTGGGTGTGGAATGAAACGAAGAATGAAATGAGCCACTGCTTGGGAATGCATGCATGCAAGTTGATGAGACATCACTCACTCTGCAATACCGTGAGCCGCAGCATCAGCAGGGGCAGGAGCAGATGCACAGGAACAGCAATGGGGTACCTGCTGTCCCAGTCGCAGCATAAGGCCAGCTCTGTGAAACTGCGTCTGAGCCTGTTGACCTGCTGAGCCGTCCTGCTGCTCTGTGTCATCAAGAGCCTCATTAGGCTGTTTCAGGATACTGAGAACTTGCTGAGCAGCCAGTGTGGCACCAGCATCCAAGTGAAGCTGAGCAAGGGCTAATGCAGCTTCGCTTTGCTTCCAGGCAGGGCAGAGCTGATCCTGCATGACTGCCTCATACATGAACACCAGCTCCTGGCAGTTGCCTAAGGCTTGCTGGCACTCAGCAATCTTGCCCCACAGCTCTGTATTGTTGTAGTCAGGTAGCTCTTGGACATGCTTGTAGAAGATCAGCGCCTGCATGTTGACGAACAGAACTCCTTGAAGGACTGGTTACACAAAGGTGCAGAAGCTATGCTGCATGCTGCTGCTGCAGACACAGCTCCAATGCACAGGAACTTCACATTGTCACAACACGCAGTGAGGTCGCAGCCTGTGCAACAGCACCAGCCATGGACCATAAGCATGACAGATGTGATGGGTCACATGGCAGAGAGGATGCACAACGTGCACCGAGACACAAACAGCTTTCCTGAACATTGCTTTCACAGCTAACTTCTCATACCTCCTCAGCATGCTGTAGTTGCAGTAGCTCCTCTGCAACAGTGAGGCACAGGTCGGCATTTTCTGCCAGCGGCTCTTCCAGCAGGTTGCCAAAGTACTGCTGAGCCTCATGCATTCCGTGATTTGACTCAACATCAGACTCCAGGTGAGCACAGCAGATACCTGCTTTGACCTATGGCATAGTACAGTTACACTACTTCAGGGGCTGGATGTCTTGCCACAGCGATGTAGGTTGAGCTGCATGCAGTTGTCACATTGTACCATTCACAAGTGCAGCGTGATGCACCCTATGTGCCAGAACCTCTCTGCCAGGGCAAAAATGTTTTAAAAAAATGATCTCTGCCAGCATACAAGACTGCAGAGCAGCAACAGGACAGTAGGAGGATCTGCAGTCACTACATGGGGCCTTGTGAGAGGCAAAAGAGGCCCCATGTAGTGACTGCATGACAAGGAAACAAGCATGTCCATGCTTCCACGCGCAAAGTGTGCAAGATGCGCTTATCTTGGTCAGGTACAGCAATGAGTGCAACTGCACCTGAAGCTCCACAGGCAGGCCAGCCTGTCCGCACAGCTGTGCGTCTGCATACTGAATGTTATCCACAGCCAGACCCCACTCAGATGCCTCCATGTACAGCTCGGCCAGAATGTTGATGTGTGTCAGGTCTACTGCAGTGGGGTAGTCATGCAGGTGGGCTTGCAACACATTCTTTGCTTCTTCAGGGTTGCCCAGCTGATGATAAAGGCGAGCTAGCATTTTGGCAATCTCTGGG
>JAABUK010004847.1_pt1 | contig 21538 bp, 22 predicted proteins | sample 5559141 | NCBI WGS metagenome assembly JAABUK01 (sample SAMN10711869, study PRJNA513367) | rock metagenome | isolation source: Antarctica rocks | place: Antarctica: Victoria Land, Pudding Butte nord | collected 2016-01-03
TGAATGACTTGTGCATGCGGAAGGTTTGGGATGCGAGGCAGGGAGTGACAGTTTGGTTGCGAAACGAAACGTGTCGATGCGAGGTTTGCGATTTGGAGAATAGGGTGGCAGGCTTGGCATTCGTGGATTCTATAAAGAATACTAATTAATATCAAAAATTGAAATAGAGTACGGTGGAAGCAGCAGAGAAATAGGTGGGTGTTGCAATCTCTGCCATCTGTTGAGGACTCTTTCGAGTGCTTCTAGCATAATTCAACCGTATTTACAAAAACACACCACGCGGGAACGATGCAAGATAACAGCGCGGTGCTGGCCTCCATCGTGAACACCCTGTAAATGCGTTGCAGACCCGTCGAATGCTCGCGCACTCTACGATTCGATACCTAGCCACCACTTGCCCCGTTCATACACATAGAAGCTGACAGCCACCATAGGCACCACTTTGACGTAGCCAATTGTCAGGCCCACGAAGAATCCTTTCCAACTTCTTTCTAACCATATCGTTCTCGCTGTCTCGGCTATCTTCAATCGGTGCCCATCTCCGACCGCGCCGCCCACCTGCATTCGTCGTCGGATCACTTCGAAGGGATAAGAAGAGGTCTGTGAGACAAGCCCGGCGACGGCACCGGAAGTCAGCTCGGCCGGGGCTGTCAGCTGGGTTTTGCGAGGCCTACCGGGGCCGCGGTTTCCAGCCAGAGTGGTTGAAGGTAGCACTGTATATTGTGCTATGGATGGATGGCGGAGTAGATCTCCTATTGTATCATGTGTGAGAAATGACATTCCAGCGTAGGGCAGCATGCCCACAAGAGTGGGCGTAAAGCCGCGGTAGAAATTAGCTAGTCCCGAGCGAGGCGTGGCCTGCTCAACGATGCCTGCAATAGGTACGGTGCTGTTCGTAGGCGCTGCCATACTCCGTGGTTGTTCTCGATATATTTGTCTGCAGATTCGAGAGAGCGAAGACCGGGAGTCTTTCTTCGTCTCAAAGGCCAACCGAACACGTATGACCTCTAACGGGTATGTAAAGAAGACAGATGTAATGCCAGCCAGAGACCCGGCTAAGAACCGACGAGCAGGCGTCTCGTGACCTCTAGATGGTATAATTGCAGCCCGAAGTTGTTCATAGGCCAGAAACTTGATGCCAGCATAGGGGAAAACCCGGAGCAACGTAGCAGAATGACCGCGGAAAAGACCTCGTATGCCATCTTGACGGTTGATATCTCGGATGGCAGTGAAAACGCCAAACCAGCTGCCGGTGTATTTTGCGAACTGGGGATTCGATGCTTGGAAGAGGATCTTCACCCTGTCAAGAGGCCCAACAACCGTCTTAGCCTGGACTTCATATCAGTGGTTGCTGGTTCAGCTCTCGCCGGAGATGTGGACCTACAGCGCATCCCGCGAGACCTCCGGCCAGCCCACTCCGCAGAACATAGTCCAAGCTCCCTTTGTCCAGTTCGTGCTTGCTGCCACGGACATCTTTCGCTGCTATCGCATCTCCACCAGTTGTGAAGCTTTGTGGTCGTGGTGGCTCCTCAAGTAATCCACGGGATTGTGCCTTTGAAGCCTCCATCTTGGGTGATGGTGGGGATTGATGTAATGTCGCGGCATGGCCTCCAGGTGCTCCTGACACTCACAAACAAAGAGAGGCTGAAAGCAGCTATAACATACTCGCGTTCGTCAATTGGAGTAAAGAGGAAGATGCAGCAGCGTCAGCCCTGACCGAGAGATGGGATCTGTAATGCGCTGACGCCAAAAGCCTTTACCGAGCTTCCCCACACGAGGTTCCAGCTGAGCTTTTCCGCTCTTACGCTCCTCGGACCTGTCTTAAGGCAGGGGTTTCGAATGCTTACATCCGTCATCTATCAGAATGACTCGCGAACGACTACGTTACTTGACCTACCAGCATCCGTCGAGAATGGTCAATGTCTACGGCGTAGCAGGCCAATCCACGAAGTCAATCGCATATTTTCTACCAAACCTCCCGAGCAACCATATCCGTCTCTCGAGCCCAAAGGATTAAAACGTGCAAAGCTGCAAGCACAAACCCCACGAACTGAACAAGAACACCATGACAAACTTCAAGCGTTGATTTCGGACAGCCTCCGAGAAATCAGGTCAGCCTTGGGAGAACGACAATGGCTTCGCCCGCGGCAGACTCATCTTTGTTCTCTGGAGCAACCTCTGCTAGTGAACCCAGGAACGAAAGTAGATCAGATATGTTCGGAGCCCCCCGTCATATTGTCTTCCATTCCCAATGTCTTCTCAGTTGTTGGAGACATAGCTGATCGAATGGTCTCCAATCCTTCCAACCTGTCCACCAGTCTTATGATTGATTCCCATGCCTATCTTATACCGCCACGCTCCACTTTCATCTTGTCCGACGTAAGACGACTATACCCTCCGATTGAGGCTTTGTCAAACTGTCTACTCCCCGGATCGTTTGACTTGATCATCATGGATCCTCCTTGGCAAAACAGGTCGGTGAGGCATGCGAACGTATACAAAACCTCGGAAAACCGCACCGAAGATCCTTTCCTCCATGTGCTCCCAGTTCTGGAGAGCCATCTCAGAGCTGATGGTCTCGTTGGCATCTGGGTGACGAACAAGGCGAGCATTCGGCAACTGGTCCTAAGTTCACTTCATGAAAAAGGATTTGGACTGTACGAGGAATGGGTCTGGATGAAGACCACCATAAATGGTGACCCTGTGACAGCATTGGACGGTCTTTGGAGGCGGCCTTACGAAGTGCTTCTTCTCTTTCGAAAGAGAAATGGCTGCAGATGCCGTACCGCAGATGCTTCGGACCAGGCGGACATCTCCATTTGCGCCACGGGAATCCCATATCGCATCTTTGTAGCCGTGCCCAACCACCATTCTCAGAAACCGTGTCTGAAGGAGTTCATAGAGCCGTTGCTGGCTGATCCGACCAATTACCGAGCGCTTGAGATATTTGCGCGAAACCTCACAGCTGATTGGTTCTGCTGGGGCGATGAAGTGCTGAAATTCAGTTGGGAAGGTCACTGGGGCAGAGTGGGTGGATAGGCCTTGGGTTCTGCCTCGATGGCGTGAACAGACCTTATGTGCACTCCTCACGCATCGACTTCCAGAACCACGTCTGGAGTCCCTCGAGCTCGCGAGCAATATTGGTGAGCAGCGACTTCGGCTCATCCGTTCATAATTCAGGGAAATGGGACTCAGTACTGACTACGGTCCTTTGGGCAGGGCTTTCGCCGCTTCGACCACCGCAAAAGGCGTGGGTAAAGTTCAGCTATTCGACACCATCCGATATGCCTCCACGTTAAGCCTTTCATCCCTGCGCCGCGCTCACATTCCTAGAGTCCAACCACATCTTGGGCCATACTCTAGACCAGTAGCTTCACATATCTGGCAGTCAATTCTGTTCGGACAGATCGAGGGGCCCTTCACGGACCACAGAACGATCCCAAAGATGCATCCCCACATCCGGCAACTTTTCGCGTTCTGCCCTGCCGATCAGTGGACCAGTACATCCCCATCGTCTGATCAAATCAACACATCTGCTTCAATTTCTATACTCCTCCCTCTACCAGGTCCTTCATCGACGACGCACAGTTGCCGGTTGGTGTCTGGTCCTGATCAAGAGATCCATCGGCAGGACAACTTCAACCGGCAAGCTCCGGTCAATCACATTCTACCACCGCTACTCCCTTCTAACAGGGCTTCAACATCTCCCGGGAGGAGTATTAAGCTCGAGGACGGCAAGATCAAGCTAACATCCAGTCATGCTCTACTTAGTCTACAGGATTTAAAAACTTGCGGACCGAATACAATCATGCCCATCCGAGGATCTCAAGATTACTCACTGTAACACTAGAAGATCTCCGTCAAGATCGAGCCGATATGGCTTCCACTCTTGATAGCCAGACTGTTAGCGGTTTGTTGAATGACAGGTCGGACACTTCCATGCGAGGAATAGGAGTTGCAAAGGCTGGAAGTGTTGGGACATTATCTCGCGCACAGAATCGAGCGATATTGATTGTTGCAGTCACCACCGCCTCTATCAGTCTGGCCATTGCGGTGGTGTCTCTTAGATGGTTTCTCAGCATGAAAAGGAGTTTCCGACATCACCTGATCCTCATGCTCATCATCAGCGATTCCTTCAAGGCCCTGGGGTACTTCATATCTCCAGTCGTTATCTTTAGTTGCGGCCAGATTGAGAGCTCGCCGGCTTTCTCTCAAGCAAGCGGCTTTCTGCTTGCCACAGGAATCGAGGCTGCAGATCTTTTCATTTTCTTCATCGCCCTACAGACAACGCTGTACATTTTCCATCCTCCGCAAAGGTTAGGTAATGGAGGCCTATACAGCTACCGTCACTGGGTTTATGGCTTGTGGTTATTCCTGCCGCTTCCTGCCGCTTCGCTTGCCTTTACGAATCATCCGGGACCTGCCTATGTTACTTCTGGCACATTCTCGTATCTGCCGAAGAGACCCTTCTGGTATCGGCTGGCTCTCGCGTGGATACCTCGATACATTGTATTTGTCTCAATTATTGCCATGTATACCGCAATATACATTTACGTCAAGGTGAAGTTCAAAGGCTTCGACAGCCTCGGAAGTGATGACTTCTCTTTCGACCCGAGCTCGGCGCAGGCTTCCATATTTGACCAGCGATCTCCCGACGCAAGCTTCCCCAGCCCACATGCCAAGTTGACAGGCGAAATGGCGAAACACGAAAGATCTGGTCGAAAACCGTCTACGTCGTCGACTTGTACTAGTCCACTCGTCCATACCAATGGGCGGAAGCGATCCCAGATTCCTGAAGACATACCAGAGTGGGAGAAAATCGACTTCATTACTACCTCTCCCCTGGTCAGTCCTCAGAGGATTTCACAGCTTTCCTTGGGTATCACAGCAGCCGACTTTGCTGCTGACGTAGCCATCACGCCGACTGAGGTGGGATGCGAGCTCAGTCAATTTCGACGCGAATCCCAGAGGCCTAGTCAAGCCACAAGAAGTGACTCCACCGCGCTGACCTTGAACACAAACTCTACAAGTGACACAGCAGTAGCCGCGGATCGGCGAGCCTCAAGCCCTACTAAAATGCGCTCCAGTCCCACTCTGAAACGTAGCGGAGCTGCTGATCACTTGACCATCGCACGCAGCGCCATCCGTCGTCAGCTCCGCTTCCTCTTTATGTACCCGCTCATCTACCTGTTACTATGGATCTTGCCTTTTGTACAGCATTGCCTAAACTACACGGACTACTATACCGCACATCCTCAATTCTGGCTCAACATCTGTACGACCTGCATACTCTCCCTCCAAGTTGGCGTCGACTGCGCCATATTCGCATGGCGCGAAAGACCCTGGATGAGGATGGAAGGACACCCCCTCATGTCAGTCTGGGCCTTCAGAAAGTTGAGAGCGTGGTTCTCGACCGAGGATGAAGCCAGCCAGATCGACGAGCGGAAGAATGATATAGATCGTTTGGACCCTGAAGCTGGGAAACTGAAATCCAAGAAATTGAAACGAGATTCGAATTGGTGGGAAGAGGAGGGGAAGATAGCGTCTGCTTGGGCACGGATACTGTCAACGACATCATTCGGACGCAGACGAGGCAGAGTACAAAGACGGCATGGCCGGAGGAGTGATCCCGGAGTCAATCTCTTTCCTGCTTTGCATTGGAAGGTCGGTTGAAAGCACTGGAGACTACGATGCTCTCTGCATTATGTAACATGGATAGAATCGCGGGCGGAGTGGATGCCGACGACACATCTGCGACCAGAACGACAGTTCCGCCAGCGACATGCTGATATTTGAAGCTGTTCCTCAGGACATTGGGACCTGGACAGGGCCAGCCCCGATACACTGCGAACTCAATGAATCCACCCGGTGATCCTCTTCTTGCCTCCAGTAGTTTGTGCACCTCTTGCCCCTGATCTCCTATCCCATTCAAGTAAACCGCAGCCCTACGGACTACCCTTGATATGATCGATAGTTCATGCGTGCGACACATCTCTCTTCAGCCCCCCCGCATGCCGTCCCCACACTGTGCCTGAGCAATCAGCCAGCAGCGCATATTGACGTAGCCTCCGTGGCAGACAGGCTGTTCCACCGACTCGTCTGCAAATTTAAACATCAGCATCCTCCCAAACCACAACATCCACAGCACGGTCAGCAGCATGGCACAAGCCACCGGGCATCAAGATGTGGACGTTCCCAGGACCAAAAAAGCCTTCGTGCCGCTTGGTAAGTCACATCCCAGCTCTCTACCCTGCCCGGGCCCCCCTCCTGGCCAGGATCTCACGTCTTGACAGAGAACAACCCGGAAGTGATGACCCACCTCGTCCGCCAGCTCGGCCTCTCTCCTACCCTCGCTTTCCACGATGTGTACTCCCTCACCGAAGCCTCGCTCCTCTCCTTCCTCCCGCGACCCGCCCTCGCCCTCCTCCTCGTCTTCCCCGTCACAGACACCTACGAGAAGTTCCGGCAGCAGGAAGATTCGTCGCGGGAGGAATACGGTGGGTCAGGGGTTGGCGAAGAAGTCGTCTGGTTCAAGCAGACGATCCGGAACGCCTGTGGGCTGATTGGGTTGCTTCATGCTGTTTGCAACGGTGGAGCGAGGCAGCAAATACGGGAGGGGAGTAGTCTACAGAAGCTGCTTCAGGATGCGATACCATTGAAGCCACTGGAGAGGGCGGAGGTACTCTATGGGAGCCAGGCGTTAGAGTCAGCGCATGCGGATGCAGCGAAGAAGGGCGATTCGACTGCGCCTGATGCAGAGGCAAAGGTGGATTTGCATTTTGTAGCATTTGTGAAGAGTGAGGACGGAGATCTGTGGGAGCTAGACGGGAGGAGGAAGGGTCCGCTGAACAGGGGAAATCTGGGTCCGGAGGATGACGTGCTGACCCAGAAGGGTCAGGAACTTGGGGTGCAGGCTTTCTTGAGGAGGGAAGAGGAGGCTGCTGGTGGGGAATTGAGATTTAGTGTTGTGATGTTGGGCCCGAGCCTTGACTGAGGACTTGAAGGAGGAAAGGATAGGAAAGAGTGCTGCACGACCAGCCACGGTCAACAGAAAGCTGTACGGCATGGGACACGATGCTGACCTGCGAGCAAGCGGCACAGAAGGTAAAAGATGCCGAGCCCGAAAACAAGTTTGCGACTGGTGTGAGACACGGAAAGAATTTCGTCACGAACGACCTCGATCGGGGAGAAACGCTCTCGAGTGCCAGTGTATCCAGATAAGCAAATGGGATACTGTTCCTTCAGCCATCCGCAAGGACGCGCTCCTCGTCGGCTGCTGGCCTTCGAGGTACCATGGACGAGAATTCCGATTCCACCAACCTCTGCTCTTCTGCCGCAGCTTCGGCACTCTCGTCAGCTATATCGGCTTTGCGTGTCCGTCGCGTAGATCTGTCTTGCCACAGCCCCTCCAGATCTAGCTCCGCGCGCTTCTCCTCTGTGAACATCTGCACCACAATACGCGGGGCATTAGACCGCCTGCCGAATCCGATGTAGTCGTCCTCTTGGTCCTCGTTCGATCTCTCAGGATTGACATATTTCTCCTCCTCTTCGTTTATGCCGCTTTCTGGCACAACTTCATCTTTCTCTTGCTTCATGCCGCCTCCTGCCATAGCTTCGTCCTTATCTGGGGTGATTTTTACAAGTGCATCGTCTATTTGCCCAACATTAACGCAAATCCATCCTGTCGTGATACCGTCATCCGCCCCTCCCCCTTTCTCATACATGGTATTGCCCACACTCGCGGCCAGTTTCGCCCTTCTCGCCTTCCGCCTCAGCTTCAACTTTAGCTCATTCCTCCCAAGCAAACCGTCCGCAAATGGTCTCAGCTTGTACTGCGAGCGCAACCAGCGGCAGAACCGGTCTGCACTGACATTGAGATGCTTGACGGAGCGTGCGGTGCCGATGACCATCAGCAGATTTGCGCCTAATGCAGGTGGGGGATCCAGAGCGCGCAGGTCGAGTAATGTGAGGTTGTCCAGACCGCTGTCTACGGAGAGGTATGAGAGCAACGGCGAAAGAAGAAGGGGAGGGTTTTCAGGTAGATCCGGGATCAATTGGCGATCGGCGAAAGGGTGTGGGGGTGCAGGAGGCTCAGGGGTGTCAACCTGGAGGTACCAGGGAATTGGGTTTGATGAGGAGGGAGCAGAAGAATAGGGTTCTGATGGCGACAACGTTTCATTGCCATGTATAAGTGTACTTGAGGAGGACGAGGCCTCGAGGTGTGGATCTGCGAGCCTTGATCGTCCATAGCTGAATCTTGCAACCGGCGGGAAGCTTTGCGGATGGGAAGGTGTAATCGGTGGAGTATCGAGGAATGTCGCTGCAAAGGAGTGAATGGTACTTGCGCGACAGCTGCGACAAGCGAACGATCGCAGGATCGACCTGGCCATGATTGTTGTGCTAGAGGAGGAGATAATCCGGGCAAAGACCCAGAAATCGAGTTTCGCGGAGAGTAGCCCGAAGTTCAGCCGGAAATCTGCCAAGCCACGATTTCCCGCTCCGCTGGCCAATTCTTTCAAACCATTTTCATACCATCAGGGACGGGACCCGTCCAACATGAGAAAGTTCACGATGCACAATGTTTCTACACAAAGGCCAGCCTACAGAAACGCCAAGTTCTGAATGCGGCAAGGCGCTGCGGGGCTTTTGCCCCCACTATAAAACATCCACAATGTAGAAATATCAGCTCCTCTGACTCACAACCTCCACATGCTGCTTGGCCTGTTGCGCATACGCTCTACGAGATCACTCATACGCGTCTACAGCACCATGACGTCCTCTCTGAGCCTCGATTCTCGCGAAAAGCTTCTCAAAGACTGCCTTGCGGAATGCGCGAAAAGCCTCTATCCACTCGAAATCCGCTTTGCCGGCGGCTGGGTTCGCGACAAACTTCTAGGGCTCCAAAGCAGCGATATCGATGCGGCTCTCAGCACTCTTTCGGGCAAAGACTTTGGCCAGATCTTCGAACAGTTCTACGACAAACACGGTACGAAATACAAGGAGGAGGCGGAGCGATTGGGCATTGGAAATCCAGAACTCAGCAAGATCGTGCTAATGGAGGAAGATGCAGAGAAATCGAAACACCTCGCCGTCGCCAAAATGAAGCTCTTCGGTCTCGAAGTCGACCTCGTCAATCTCAGAACCGAAGTCTACGCGTCTGATAGCAGAACACCAGTGATTAAGATGGGAACAGCAGAGGAGGATGCTCTACGCAGGGACGCCACGATCAACTCACTGTTCTACAACATACACACGGAGCAGGTAGAGGATTTCACCCGCAGAGGATTGGAGGACATGAAGAACAAGATCATGAGGACCCCCATGGATCCACAGCAGACATTCCGTGACGATCCACTACGAGTGCTCCGTTTGATACGCTTCGCATCCAGACTCGATTTTGAAATCGACCCTGCCGCTGAACTAGCCATGAAGGACTCCAAGATACACCAAGCGCTCAAACTAAAAATCAGCAGAGAGAGAGTACGCGCCGAAATCATGAAAGCGCTTGAAGGTCCACGGCCGGCCAAAGCTCTACTGTACATCCAGAATCTCGATCTCTTTTCCGCCTGCTTCGCGCACCCAGCAGACGCCACCCCTCCAACTCCGCAAAATTTACCAGAAATCTACGCATTCCTCGACCAAATCTTAGCCGACGATTTCCTCTGCAACGCCCTCAACCTCCATCAAGACAGTCCCGCCGTCCCCTGGCTCCTCGCCGCCTACACGCCCTGGGCATCCTCGCCCCCCTCTTCCGGCCCCCTCGCCATCAAAGAAGCATTGAAAGCAACAACACGAGAAGCAAAACTCCTAGCCGCCGCCCTCACCAACCGATCCTCCATCTCCGCTCTCGTCCGGACAACTTCCCAATCAGACAACCAAGTCACCGTCTCCCGCGGACAAATCGGCATGTCCCTCCGCGCCTGGGGCCCCACCTGGACCCACCAGGTCCTCTTCTCTCTCCTCTGCGACCGCGACCCCTCCGCCCTTTCCCTCTACGCCGGCTTTCTCCACCACCTCCAAACCATCGGCATGGATGGCACCAAGGCCCTGGAGGAGAAGCCCCTTCTCGACGGCCGGAAAATCAAGGAGATCCTTGCTAGGGATGGGGCGGGATCAGGGAACAAGTTTGCGGCAGATCTGGTGATGGAATGGCAGCTCAATAATCCGGCCGGAGAGGTAGAGGAGTGTGTGGAGATGCTGGTGGGGAGGGTGCCGGAGGTGCTGAGGTGGGAGGAAGAGAACGCTAGGAGGAGGAGGAGAGGGTAGGGTGGAGAGTGGATATTGGTGCGGAATGCTTTTTGGGGGGTGGGGGGGGGGATTAATCAAGTTTATTTTGTTGATATGATGCCTCCGCCTGAACCCTTTAATCTTCTTTTGCCCTTTCTAAAAAGTTCGATTTATTTTTTACCTTTTCCTATTTTCCCAGATTTTACGATTCGGATGCCCTCTCTTCTCTGTTCACACTGAATCCGAGAAAATCCAGACTGACCTAACAGGACTCTGCATATCAATTTCGGGATTATCATATTCGATGAAACTTTACCAGACTTTCGTGGATCCTTCTTCTTCTTCTTCTTCTGATGGCCCTGATAATTCCGGCTGTATTGAAAATCCAAGAGGGCAAAATGTCTCGAAGAAATGAAACATTCAATTTCATTTCTTCCCCTGGATCTTGATAACTTTTTGATCGAGGGAAGTTTGGGCAATGGGGAAAAAAAAGATCGGTTTCTGTCTTGGTCCGGTGTGTCAGGTATTCATTCCCTTGGGGGCGGAGAGTGATGGTGTCTGCTGGGACTAACCAACTAGCTAATTAGCTAAGCCTCTCATTCGGCATCACACCTCGACCAGCCCACTGACGGGCCGCTGCTTGAACAAACTCTTGCCCCTCAACCACTGTCGATATGCCTTGTACCGCTTCTTGGGCGCATCCTCCTCCAAGACGGTCAAGCCTTCGTCGCCGACGGCTAGGAAATCCGCAAACTCGTCCCTGCTCTGCTCTGCCCTCTCCGTCATTTCGAGGCCGTCGACCTCCTTGACTTTGTCCAGATATTCGAAAAAGTCGGACGCCGAAGGCGTTTGTGCAGCATCGACCTCGGTGCTGACGACGAGGGGCAGGTTGAGCGGATGGGTGACGTAGCGCTGGTATTCTTCTGCGTCGGGGACGGTAGGATCGAGGGACTGTGCCACCAGACGGGTGAATGCCTCCAGAGCTTGTTCAGCCTTGGTCGGAGGAGTGAGCGCTGAAGTGGCTGAAGGTATCGGCGGAATCTGTGGTCGTGAAGACGGCACTTCGAAGGCAGGCTCTTTGATGATGCCAGTGTATCTGCGCGATAAAAGGAGTTGCTGCGCATCCAACCATGGCCCAAGGGAACTAGGCTGTGGTTTAGGGACTTCTTCAGGGGGAGCACTCATGCGGGCGTCGATGGAGCTTATATCATCGCCTTTTTTATTATTAAGGGGCTCCACGATCTTAACCCCTTTCCGTCGATTTCGAGCTTTGTTTAAGCTGCTTGAATCCCTCTCGTTCGCATTGCGGACTTTGAAAGGGCTAAGATCATATTTTCCCTCTTGGGTAGACTTGATGGGGATGTATCTGAGATTCGAGTGCATTTTGTAGGAAAAGACTTTCTGAAACGATGATACCGCCAGCGGTCGGTAATACTCCAACCAGTAATCGTCAAAGAAAGATAAGGACTTCTTCGCCAATGTCTGCGGCCAAATCGGTGTTGGAGTTCTGGGTCCATCGAGATGTTCGGGTGTGAACCAGTTTTTGTAACTAGGTTTTATCCTTTCTGACCAGCTCCGAGGATCCGAATGATGAAGATAGTAGTCAGAACTCAGATCCCACAGCATAGGACCACCCTGTGCAAAGATATAGTTGCCTAGGAACAAATTGTACGCCTCTTGGCGTTGAGCATCCATGAATGAGTTGTTGTAATAGCGCTTGAAGCTTTCGACCATATCTCTAGAATGGCTGGTCCATTGGTTTATTTTTCGGTATGTTGCCATCGTATTGACGAGGTGCGAGCCGCCGTACTGTATGGCAATCGTGTCGCCATGGTCATGCCACATGTGAGTAAACAGATTGACGGCATCGGAGTCATAGTCAACAGTCGGGTCGTCGATCACGCCGAGTGCTTGCAACTGATGCCCGAGGGCTCGCTTCGCAATGACGAATTGAGCGGCATTCGTTCTGTCCAAGCAATCGATGCAATTTGTCCTAGCCACCCCACTTTGCAATCTGAGTCCCGATTTTGCATCGTTGCCGTTCTGGAAGAAGCCTGTTCTCGGAATGATGTCTTCGCCAATAGACTCCAGACTTCCAATGACATCTTGATCGCGACTTTTGGATGCTCGACTCATATCCCACGCATGGTAGATGATCTTCTTGTCCTCTGGCAGAGACTGATTCAGGTATATGATAGCATTTGTGTATTCGTGTAGCAGTTTCGACTCGCGTGGCGTCCGTTCCCGCGCCTTGACAAGGTTCAAGACATAAATCGGAGCTCCATATCGATCAAACAGATTGTCGAAATGGAGTGCTGCGGCACTGTAGAAGGGATCAACTAAGTTCAGCTCAATGTCTGGTTTGGGCGAGACCCCAGTGCTGTCTTGTGTCCAGTATAGGGGAATGCTTCCACGATGTTGGACATATGAGGTGTAATTTGGGTTGGCGTACAAAGCTGGTCCAGGAGCATGAAAGGAAGTCGTCAGCATTTCTGCCACAATTTGCTCGGTTTCCACATCGTTTGCGACGTATCCCAGGTCATTGGCACCCCGCTTGAGGTATCTAGCACCTGCGAAGAACCGTGATCGTCTGGCAATAATAGTAATGTAGACCACACGTCCCCAGTAAACCGATAAAGCTGCTTGATCGACATAACCATGGACAATTGGGATGCACCAGTCGTAGGTGTTCTTCAGAGCCGCTTTGGCGGGTTTTAACAAGTGGTGATTCCACATAAACATATCGTTGTGGTCGGGGTGTAAGGGGGCCTTGCGACCTTCATTCAGCGCCTCGCGTTCTCGCAGAACGTTGTGCTGCAGTGTCCTGGTGATGTCGTAGGAGTAACTGAAGTAGAAAGATCGAGTCAGGTCAAGGTTATTCAGTATGCCCACGAATCGACTCTCTTCTGGGTTCTTGTCCGACTTGAACCGAGTAGATGAGAAAGTAGTGACTGGGATGAGCTCGGTTCCGTCAACTTGGTAAATGTAGTGACCTCCAATCATAGCAACTTGACTTCTTTTGGTGACAAAGAGCATATAGTAGGCGCCGGTAAAGCGGGCAAAGCCCAGTAGGCCCCATGTACTGCACTTCAGCTTGAGACCACCTGAGCTCTTATGGGCTTCATCCACCGCATTAAGAATCTGGTTCGTCTCCTTTTTCGAGTAGACAATATCATCTTCCGTCACGTTCAGTTCGCCAGGCTCAGAAGTCCGATCGATCTGCAAAATTCGGAAATGCCTATCGAGCAAGTCGGCTCCCAGGATGTAGTACTTGGTAGCTGTCTCGTAAAGAGAGAATTTGTGCATTCGCAGTACTCCGCTCTCACCAACCTTCTCCACAATCGCGCCTTTGTTGCGATGCAATGCTGAAGTAGGGGAAGTTGAGCGCTGGAATGACTTTGCAACACTCGGCTCCTCATCTCTATTCTCCGCGCGCTTTGGGTCAGTAATGGTCTCTGGAGATATTGGCGGGTTGTTCGACAGTTGTGGATATGGCGTGAGGATGCCTTTGATCTCCTCCTCGTCCTCCAAACCGCTGCTATGGTCCTTGTCTCCAAAGTCACTCTCGGTGACCTGCTGAGAAGTGCTTAGAGCATTCGGTTCAGTTATATCAAGCGCCTTGTGATCCGTTTGACCTCCGCTTTCATCTATTGACGAGGCCTCCACGGCAAGGCTGTTCTTCGTCGAAGCCTCCAACGACTTGGAAAGCTCATCAAGAGATTCCATCTTTATTCTAGACAAAGCTATCTGGCAGCTTTCTGACAGATGGAAATTTGAATCCTTCGCCACCTCTTCGACGGTACCTTAGGAGGTCTTTCTTCTCCCATCTTCTGACGGGTAAAGTGAGGAGCTCTATGCCGCCTCCCTTACTGGAAAATAAAGACTTCGAGGATCGTATACCGAGCGCAGACACAACTTGGTCTTAGCTAAGGACGCATGTAAGGCCGCCTTCAAATTGACAGGATTCGATGTTATTCTCATCGTCAGTTCGAAGGTTGTTTCGGATGAAGAAGCAGTCGACCGAGGTTGGTCATCTGCCTTGATCCGCAACGAAGATCTTTGAGATTGCGGCCAGATTCTCCCGAGAATGTAATGCATGATCTAGCCTGAGATTCCTATGGATCTCGACTCTACTAGTCAGATATACCGTAAATCTTCTTCTAGGTGTGGTCAGCCATGGGACCTGCATCCCAGACCGCCGCTCCCTTCTCTGAGCCTCTTCTCCAACAGCTCGACCTCCCTTCGAATCCATACTACAAGCCGCTGCACTATGCGCTCCGAGCCACAATCCGCAGATATGTCTCCGAAGAACTTGCTCCATTTGCGCACAAGTGGGAACAAGCAAGCCAAGTGCCCGAAGCAGTCCGTCTCCGACATTGTGCCCTGGGCTATGCAGTCACGCATCCAATGGTTCGTCATGCTGATGCTGGAGGGCTGGCATTACCAGGGAATGTAGCCTACGGTCAATGGGATACGTGGTGCAGCATTATCGTATCAGATGAGATAAGTCGCATGGGATATACTGGCGTCGCTTGAGGACTTGGGGGAGGAAATAGCATTGGTTGTCCGCCGATTGCTCACTTTGGGACCAAGCAGCAGAGGCAGGAATGGTTGCCGCGCGTAGCGAAGGGCGATTTGAGGTTCTGTCTTGGAATTACGGAGCCGGACGGAGGGAGTGATGTGGCGAACATCAAGACTACTGCGGTCAGGAAGAGGGACGGATTTGTGGTCAATGGAGCGAAGAAGTGGATTACCAACGGGATTTGGGCGAATTACTGTACTGCTGCCGTGCGAACCGGAGGAAAGGGGCACGGCGGCATTAGCTTGTTGATTGTGCCCTTGAAAGTGAAAGGAGTTACCACGAGGCGGATGGAGAACTCTGGTGTAAATTCCAGCGGTCAGTCTGTCTCTCGATCAAACTGGAGGATCTTCCAGACTGCCTTGCCAAGTGCTCCTGTGTGAATGTCTAGGCTCAACTTTCGTCACATTTGACGACGTTTGCGTACCCTGCGAGAACCTGATTGGCAAATAGAATCATGGCTTCGCGATGATAATGTCAAATTTCAATCCCGAGCGCCTCCACCTCGCTTGTGCCTCTCTTCGACTGGCACGGGTCTGTGCTCAAGACGCATACGCGTATGCATGTCAGCGAGAGACGTTCGGAGAACCGCTTATCGAGCACGTGCCGATCCGATCAAAGATTGCCTCCTTTGGCCTCCTCATTGGACCCGCGCATGCCTTTCTTGAGCAGCTTGTCTTCGTTGTTGCGAGTTCACGCTGTTCAGGAAAGGATGTGAACGTCGGAGGTATGACGGCCCTGCTGAAGGTCATGTCGACGAGATGCCTGGAGAAAGTTTGTAGAGAGGCGCAGCAGATACTGGGGGGCGCTGCATACAGCAAGTCCGGGAAAGGTGCAAGAATTGAACAGATCAGTCGAGACGTTCGGGTGTACGTGGTCGGAGGTGGAAGCAAAGAGATCATGCTTGATCTTGCTGTCAGACGAGAGGCTCGTGATGTCCAGCTGGAAGCGAGAACGAAAAGCAGTCCCAAGCTGTGATAGGCTCTGGTTCGGCGCAATTTCATCCATTTACATGGCAGCTAGCCTTTCGGAATCAAGCCTTCTAGCTGTTCACATTCTGCTTGCAACAAGTGTAGGGCTTTTTCTGCTGCTGCTTGCCCCTTCACTTGTACAAGCAGATCCATCAATCCCTTGGCATCATCTTTCAACTGTGCCGCGGTACTGTCATCGTGCCCGTACAACAAGAGCCACAGGCCTATCGTCGCTCTTAAACATTCCTCCCACCAGACTTCTGCGATCCTCGGCCAGCACTGAAGGATCAATTCTCGCATTGCAGTAACCGCAGATCTCAACAGGGGTTGGTACGCAGTACCAAGTGGGTTCGTCAATATGCCGCGCAGCAGAGGGAAGAGTTGCGATAGATATTTTGCACTGGATGCGCCCATCATCGCCACTACGTAAGACATCTCGGAAACGAGCAATTGTGCAATTTGCACGTAATCAGAAGCATGGATGTACCCTGTCAAGATCGCGCCACGGAGTATCCTGTCGAGCATCGCCTGTCGACCGTCGTGTTGAACCAGAACCCCGTCGGAACTGGAGTCTCTTCCGCGGGCCACGCCAGCGAGCTTCCCGGCATTTGAAGGCGCTGCAGAGGGACCAGCTGAGAAGCTGGCCTGTACCAAAGCGCGGTATGCTGGATAGAGACTGCTCAATATGTCCAGAGACTTCTCCTCTGGTGTCAACGAAGGCAGCAAGAGCATGTTGGGTGCTAGGGAGTCCTCGAAAACTTTTGTGAGACCTGTCCGCTTCAGAATCCCGGATTCACAGCGGACGAGCTGGTCGCAAAGTACCTGGAGCAAGTCGCATCCTGTTTTCTTCTGCGTAAGGTCTTCATCATCGAGCAGAGCAAGGATTGGAGGCACTAGGAGCGGAAATTGAGATTCGATTGCTTGCTTTTGTAGCGGCGCCTCGAGTGTGCCATACTGGGCCAGAATCCATTGAAGTATATTCACAGACCATGACGCAGAATCTTTCCACAACTTCTTGGGACTGTCCAAGAAGCGTGCTCTGTAGGTAGACCGCGTTACTACGCTGGCGAATAGCGGTTTGATGGTGTTTGCAAGTAATGCTTCTAAGAAGGCTGGGAGTTGCTCTCTAGCATCATCGCGATCAAAGGCAGTGAACAAAGATTGGCATTTTTGCAATATGGGCAATGTCTCCTGGGTCGAGTTTCCAGATTCGAGCACAACTTTCAACTGACAGAGGATATCCTCTATGGTCAAACAGGTCCAGGATTTGCTTCTGGGCTCCATTTCATAGGAAGGACATACCAGACTGCAACTTGAATGGTGCTGTGGTTGACGTGGGATTGCCTATGCAAGATGACTCAGCAGGCCTTGGTAAAGCACTCAGGAGAAAATGCTCGGCTCAGGGGCCCAAATACAGCTTCCTGGTCAAGGAAAGGATTGTCATAATTCGTCTTCCTGGAGTATTCAAATTTGAGGCTTTTCCGTTCTTCGCTCATGCAGAATACTTGGCTATTAGCCTGGACTATTCGAAACCAGCATCGCATCAGTGTCAAACCTCTCCACTACTACCTGCTACATCGCTCGTTTTCCGCTGTATTCATTATCTTGCTATGCGATGGCACCCTCACACGCAATCCGTCCTTCCGCGCCATCTTCGACATGTCGGGGAGCTCACACTGGTTTCACCGGTACCGCGGACACAGTCGCGCGGCGCACAGTTACTGATCCCAAGCACCACGTAAAGGTTTGAGCTCAAGCTTGGGTCCCTACACCCCGATCCTGTCATCCTCGGCGGATGGTCAGTAGTTAGCAATTAATCAACCAAGGAGAGTAAATCCCAACCTTGGGTCCACGGGCCGACACCAACATTACCATTGGTGTCGGCCGCAGTTAAAGTTAAAAGGGCCATTGCTAGCAGAGGTCAGCATCTGCAAGGCATCACAATTGCGGAGTGGTAGGGGCAAATGGGGGTTCAAGATGGAATGGAAAGTAGCAGCAAGGTCGTGGATGGCTCACCGATTAAACACGCAATGACCCGCCAACATGCAGCACCGGTCCAGCCGATGCTGCTCTTTGATCAATCGTCGGTCGTCGTCGGTCGTCATCGGTCGTCATCGGTCGTCATCGGTCGTCATCGGTCGTCATCGGTCGTCGGTCGTCGTCGGTCGTCGTCGGTCGTCGGTCGTCGTCGGTCGTCGGTCGTCGTCGGTCGTCGGTCGTCGTCGGTCGTCGGTCGTCGTCGGTCGTCGGTCGTCGTCGGTCGTCGGTCGTCGAAGCGGCTTGCCCGTTCGAGACGTCTTTCCGAGGAAGTTTCGATTTAGCGGTTCCGGGCGATGAATCTTCTTGACGGATGCGAAATGTTGAGATAATAAAGGATCAAACGCCGGACGCCGTAACTCCACAACTCCAAAGCCATTTCGATGAAGGTAAAGACTGTGTGGCAACGAAGGGAGATGAAGGAGAGAGAATGAGTCTGTCGGAGACCCTTTCACGCAACCAGGGCCCGCCCACTGAAATCACGCGCGAGCGCGATCATCCAGCGAGATTATCGGGTTACCTGTGAAGCATTCCAAAGCTCGAGAACAAGACTCAGTAAAGAGTGAACGATCCGATAGGGTACATATCAGATCAATTCTGCCGTTGCCATCCAGTAGGATTCCATGTCGGACTTTCATGCGACATTGCCGAAGGTCTTTCTCGGAATCTCCCCAAAGACCCAAGAGAAGAGATAAGATTGACAACGATGGGCAAAGACCACCTCTTTTTCGTCGTGGGACAAGTGCGACTATCTCAAGGATACTTCTGAGATACGACATTGCGTGAAGCTGCGCCAGAAGCTTTGTTGTCTAAAGCAACCGCAGTGTGTGTAACGATAACAATGTCGGAAAACTGACCACCTTTCATCATCGAGGGACAAGTTCGACTATCTCACGGATACTTTTGAGATACAGCATTGCGCGAAGCTGCGCCAGAGGCTTTTTTGTCTAAAGCCACCGCAGTGTGTGAAGTAGTAACAATGCTGGGATGGAAACCACCTTTGCTCCGTCGGGGGACAAAGTCGACCACCTCAAGGGTACTTTTGAGATGCGACATTGCGTGCTGCTGCGCCAGAAGCTTCGTTGTCTAAAGCCACCGCAGTGTGTGAAGTAGTAGCAATGTCGGGATAGAGTAAAGCCGGGATACCATCAGAAAGAAATTGTCGGCAGCTAAAAAGGTTCCAGGAGAACTTCAATGAGAGCTCCAACGGCTCGAGCTTCAGCGCGATCAGCCAAAGCCCTGGCCTCTTGAAAGAGGCTTGCCGCTCTGAGCTTGGCTTTGCTCAGTTGAAAGCTTAAAAGCTGTTCCTTTGACGGTTCCCAAAAGACGGTCGACTCTCCGTATTCCTCGTAGACGTCTGGATCGCCGAGGCGTGCTGGAATACATCGGGTTCTAGGCTCGTCGATGCCAGCGAATCGAACCGTCTTGGCTTTCGGTGCAGCGGAAGATCTGTTCTCAATCTTCCTCGAGCTGCGGCGTGCATCTTCTTCTACCAAGGGGAGCTTGGCTTTCGGTAGTTGAAGCCTAGTTTTCGTCTGTGCTGGCTGCTCCTGCACCGAGGGACGATGCGGAAGTGTTGACTTGGCAGGCGCTGGCACAGACCTGGTGGTGCGAGGAGCAATTGTAGCAGGCTGCTTTTTCGGTGGCTGGGGAACCACCCTTGGCTTGACAGCTGCTGCTTTCGTCACCACAGGCTTCACAGAAGATTTCGCCTTTGCAGTGGGGTTTGAGGCCCGGGGGAGCGCTCGAACACTGCTTGTCGGTTTGGTCTGGCGACTAGAGGAAGCAGCAACAGGAGCCGTTGCTGGCTTTGGCTTTGGCAAAGAGTTGGGGCTCTTCACCGCGGCCGGCTTGACTGGCGCCGAGACCTTGCCATTGCGAGGTGTCTTGGGGGGCACACCAGTCGACTAGAGCAAAATGAAGAGTCAGCGATTTTTTCAAGAAGATTGAGGGTGTGAGCACGAAACAGTGGAGCAGCGACGTGCCGGGCGGTGACGTGTAGAGTAGTGATATATGGAGCAGCGACAAATAGAGCAGTGATATGCAGAGTAGCAACATCATCATAAGCAATACAATTTCTCTCGTTTGGTAAGGATGAACAGGAGATGTAGACGTGCTCAGGAGGGCCGTTAGAACAATGACAATGCGCAAGATAGTGTAGAGCAATAGCATCAGTTGAAGCAGTGGGTTGGGCAATGGCAATGAAAAAGGTATCAAATGCAAAAGCATTTCTAATCCCGACAGTGACAATTGAGAAATGCATTGGAGAATAGTGGGCAGTGTTTGGGGAGTGTGAATAGGAGTTGAAGATTGATGTCTTCTTGCAGAAGTCCAGCCAATTGATGTCGCTTGGCATGTATACAAGTCAAACAAGTATCAGGGTTGAGGTATGCAGTGGGCGTTGGTGGCAGTGTGTGAAGGTAGAGGATGATGAACTTACGTTGGGGGCTCGAGCTGGTGCCACCGACCGGGCTGGCAACCTCGATGGCTTTGTCATGTTACTGTTTTGACGGACAGCAACAGAGGAGGGCACTGCAGGTGTATGACTGGCACGTTGCAGGGAGGGAGAAGGGCGGGCAATTTTGCTACCTGAGCCATTGGCACGAGGTCTGGCAGCAGAAGCTTGAGCAGTAGCAGTAAAAGTAGCCATGATTGCAGAAGTGTGATAGCTTTAGTAGAAGAAGTATGTACCAAATGCTGTATGGAGAAGAAAGAAAGAAAGAAGAGGAAAACGAGCGGGAGAACGATTCTTGTGCCATCACAACAACGCTAACCCGAGGACCCACTGTTCAGTGGGTCACGTAACTGATCTCATGGCTGTATTATCTTGCTAGATAAAGGGTCTCGTTGCTACAGAGATATCAGATAGTCCAGAGACACATGAAAGGAGCGCGGAGGATCCAGGCATCGAGATGAGTCCCTTGTTGCGTAGGAAGCGAGAGAAAGGATGGCTAATGCTCAAACCCATCTCAAAAAGTGTTCGAAGCGTCTTCGTATTGCTTTTGACGCCCGTGAACATCGTGGAGTAATTCATTCTTCAAGCCGAACAATAATGCCAAGACTCGGGAGAGGGGGTGAAGCCAGCGAGGCCGGAGAACTCGGCCAGTGTTTCTTTTCCCAGCAGCATTCAGCTGTTCCAGTTGCATGTCGACGAGAACTCGGACGGAATATGACGAGAGCTTCGATGAAAGAAGAAAGAGATGCCGAGATGAAAAGACCGAGGACCTTGTCTCTCGTGCAGGGCTCAAGAAAGGAAACGGGTGCAAGGTGTGCGAGCATCGAACATTGAGACTTCGGGAGGACAACGAGCAACAGGCTCTGATGAATAGATACAGGAATTCGGGAATAGCATATCGACTTTCGCAGCATCCAACAGGCTGATCGAAGCATTGATTGGACTCCATCTCGGGTGCGGGCTTCGGGCGCCGATTGGGGGCTCGATCGGGGGCTTCGTAAGCCTAGGGAGGGCTGCGACCGTGATGCCAAGGCCAACGAATGGAAATCATGCGGGAAGAAGAAGAGAATGGAGTTGGCAAGACTGGAACTCCCTTCAAATCCCTTCAAATCGAAGGACGAACAGAAAGACAATGCGAGAGGCAGTGACGAAGTTGATTTAGGGTTTTTCCGGCAGGGCTGCCTTCCATCTTCCCCATTCCACGCGTGTTTCACATCTGGGCGATCCAGGGAAGGTGACACGCAGTAGCGCCGCCGCTCCGTGCTATTT
>JAABUK010004848.1_pt1 | contig 21538 bp, 30 predicted proteins | sample 5559141 | NCBI WGS metagenome assembly JAABUK01 (sample SAMN10711869, study PRJNA513367) | rock metagenome | isolation source: Antarctica rocks | place: Antarctica: Victoria Land, Pudding Butte nord | collected 2016-01-03
CCGCCCCCCCTCCCAAGTTGACCTGTTACGCAGCGACATCCGCCAATGTAACGCTCGACGAGAACAGAAGCTCTTATTCTTGTGTATGCCGGGGCCGCTGTCGGTCACCAGCTCGCAATGGACCGATGGAGCGGCAGAGAAGATGATGACGATAGTGTCAAAGCCGGCCCACAAGGCAGAGTAGCTAGGTTAGGCATCGGAGCCTTCGTGAAGCAAGACGCTGGTGCGATCAATTCTGCCCAGGACTGTTTATATTGAAGTTTACGTTCCGGGCCAAGTCCCTCAGCTTTGTCAGATCTACAGATTCAGAATCAACTGGAGATGACAAGCTGCCGACCAGGTCAGGCAAGGTCGAGGTTGTCGCTTCGCGGCGTCAGCAAAAGCAGACACAAGCAGCGGCAGCTATGCCGCCTCCGCCTGCAAAGGCTATCGTGCAGCCACCTGTGCCTTCCTCAGGCGTCCCTGCACCCGCATGGGCTGGTATACCTCCAGTCGGATTTTACTTAGAGGTGCAGAAAAGTGGGCAAGCCGTGCAGCAGATAGAGCTGCTGAATCCTTGCACTCTTTTTGGCAGGTGTTATATCTCGGTGCTTGCCGATATACATAATACAATGCAGATACACGCACAGTATGATTGATGCTGGTCATGCAGGAGTGCAAATGCGGATGTTGTGCTGGACCACGCCTCTGTCTCCCGCCAACATGCTATCTTGTGCTATCAGACCAACAGCAACAAATGGGTTATTGTTGATCAGGGCTCTGCACATGGCACGTCTGTCAATGGCAAACCAACAGTCAAGGTGAAAATGCTGCTTGAGGTTGCTCGCAATATAATATGTAGTCAAGATAACTGCCCAGCAGTTGTGAGTGCTGTGACACAACGCCCACAGCAGCACAAATATGCTGCGCATGGACATGTATCGCCAACTTGAAGCACTGCCACTTGACAGTACCAATTGCCTGCAAAGTTTGCTTGCGCTTTGCAGGGAGTCCCAGCACAAGTTGTGCCAGGGGCCAAAGTGCTTTTTGGGGCCTCCACCAGACAATATGTCCTGCAGCATCAGACCAACAAGCAAGGGCACCTGAAGAGAAGTGCAGATGACGACAACATGCAGCCCAGAAAGCAAGGGAGATTTGGCAATGACCATGCAGAACTGGATAGGCCTGGCGCATTGCCGTTGAAAGGCCAGTTTGCTGATGTCATAAAGTCTGAGCTCCGCCCTGCACAAACTGCTGCAAGTCCCAGCAATCCAACACCTGCCAAGGGTCAGCAAGAGGCGCCAGCTAGAACAAAGCCAGATTTCCAAAAATTCGTCTCTAGTCACTTGAAGCGTCCTGCTGTTGGGCAGGCTGGTTCACTGTATGATAGGCTGCCTCCAGAAAAACAGACAAAGTCCATGCAGTAGTGTGTATAACAGTGACCCTGATCTGACGTCTGCATGCTGCACTTTTGCACTGCTGTATCCATGTTGTACTTGTTCATTTGTTCATAGTACAGAGTTGACTCACAAATTGAGCATACAGCATGTCACTAGTTTACTTCTAAGAAAGGTCCGTTGTGCAAGCCCAATTGGGGTCTTGCAACATGTCAATGTGATCCCTCAACATGTGATCCCTCAAAATCCAGGGCAAGGTAGTGATGCTTGTCAGCTGTATTATGAGTTGCCCATGCACTGAGTTCTTTGCATAGATGAACTCCATCATCCTTGACCAAAGCAGTGCCTTGCTGGCCGCAGTTCGGTTTGCTGCCTGCAGATACACACTGCAGTGGCATGATGCCATGGCTCTCAAAAGTAGTAGCTGATCATAGTGCAAGCTGGAACACAGGCTTAACAGCGCAGCATACCTTTTGAAAGTGCATCAGCCATTGAAATGGTGACCTGGTACTCTCCGTACTTTGGAGGTTGATTACAGAGAAGTTCCATGGGTATCCTGCATAGTTGCCTACATTAGAGCCTTTGCTGCAAGGAGCAATAGAGCGTACTATAATCTGAGATGTGTATGCTCTGCTTCATGCCCAGACCTGAGACCGTTGACTTGCAAGCCGTCAGGCACTGAGCACATGTCTTTGGGGACAACTTCAGCCACAAGTCTGTAGGGTCTTCCCAGAGACTCAGCAACCTGCTCCATGTGTCCACAGTTCAGGGCATGCCTGATTTTGCTGGATGACACCTGACCCTCAATGCCACCTGTTCCTGCCTCAACTAAGTTGACAATATCAACCTTGATGCTATGGGATTCACCCAAAGCTTGCAGTAGCTTACTATCACCGGCAGCCTTATACCTGCAGTGCATCCACATTTGTGACTGATCAAAAGCACATGGACCTGTGCATCTGTCAAGCATAGCACTGCTGCCAAGTTATATGCGCCACCAGGCCTACTGTCACAGCTTATGCCAATCCTTGATTATCGGATCAATGACGTATTGACATGCATGATGCTGCAGACAACTTACCCAAAGCGGTAGTTTTGGCCAACAACAATGCCAGACACTTTCAACTTTTCTACCAAAGTCTGAACAAATGCTTCTGGACTCAGGTTTCTGACCATTGCAAACGGGATATAGCGCTGCCTTGGGGTGCTGCCGCAGCAATATGGCGTCCAGGATGCAAGCACGCGTGATCGGTCAGAAGCTGCAACAAGAGGCAAGCGTGCAGGCCAGCCCAGCACCTCTGCCATGCCGCTGAACGAGAGCAGATAAGGGCTTGCTCCAGAGCTTGCTGCTTGCTGAGCAAGAAGTCGGTGGCCTTGGTGCATGCCATCGAACTTGCCAAGTGCCACAAAGACTGAGCCACTCAGACCCTGTGCTTTCAAAGGCTTGTTCCAATTCTCCGTGGAACACTCTTCGACGAGGCTAGACATTCCTGCGGAACACCGGTGCATTGCTAGCATCATTCCATTTGCCAAGCTTGTGGCCCAAGATCAGCGTACCAATCGTGGCATGCTTGAACCTTCTTGGGGATAGGCTCGCGAACAACGGCCGTGACGCAGGAGGACAGGCGCTCCACGTGCCATGCCACATGCGTTCGGCCTCCTAAAAGTAAAAGCAGCGGGTTCGCGGTCAAGTTGAAAGTGCAGCTTGGTAGGCTTGGTAGGCATGCATGTGCACAGCATGGTTCGACGCTGACTTTACTTGCGCTTCTCGAGCTTCTGTACAGGATGTTTCAGACATGTTTTATGCACAACTCGAGGAAGTGTGGAGTTGCGAGCGCTTGCGCTGCTCATCTCAAAACTGTATGCAAAGACGAAACGGTTTCCGAAACTGTCGGAAATTTTGCAGCGACATGACGTGACTCTCGGTAAAGCTCTTGCAGGTCCGGCATCATGAATGCGTACGTGTGCTCGGCAGTGGTCTATGAGGGTCACAGCAGATCTTGAGCAATGGCTAGTGGTCAACCCTGACATGCGTACTGCACGTCTATACGCCTTACAGACTCCTAGGTCTACAAACCACGCTTGCTGTAAGCGCAGTCAGCTCCTTTCTGACAGTGGCATCGATCGGTAATTTGTGACAAGGTTCACAAGCACCTGTGTAAGCCACAAGCTGCTGATTTGTCGGTCAACATGCCTGTCAAAAGGGCTGCACCAGCGACAACGCTGTCGGGACCTGAGACACCTCAGAGGTAACACCTGTCGTGTCAGACAGCAGGCTTCTCGTTGCGGCTTTGCAGTGAGAGGTTCCAAATTTGTCGCTCTATTCAGGGTTAAACGGTCAAATGCAGCGACAACAAGCACAGCCACAGCTCATGAAACAGCTCTAGACAGTGAACAGGCATGCTGCACACTCCATCCTGAACGACCCACATATGGGATCAAGCTGAGGGCATTATATCTTGCACTGGGCCAACATTGGGTATCACAAGCACAGCGGCCAGCAGAAAATGAGTTTGCATCGTGCAGGGGCTGGTGATGATGGTGACAGATATAGCTGATGAGGCCGCAGGAGTCTTTCACATTTGGGGCAATGCTCCAGACGGGTCAAGTGTGTTGCTTCGGGTGCATGACTTCCAGCCCTACTTCTACATTGCTGGGCCTCTACAAGCGGTGAGGCACAACTTTAGGAACTGCATATAATGCTCTTTAAATTACACACTTTTACTGACAGCTTTTACATAGCCTGCATGTGTGTACCAGGCATGCATATCACACATCACTAGCAACCTTCAGATCAAGTCTTGGCGGACGCATACGTTTTCAGGTTACTGTGCTGCACCTTTGCAAACAAGCATCTTGCTCAGCCTGCCTGTTGACCATGCATGCCATGACGAGATCAACACGGTACAATGCAAATCAGTGTGGCGTCCTGGCTGAGTCATGACACAGCTACTGATCTTTATGCAGGGGCCTTATGCGAATGGAACAATTGTGATAGCTGACCTGGATGAAGCAGCCTGTACTGGTCTCATGCATGCTTTGAACAGGTACCTTCGACTGTCAGAACCTTGTCAGCGCTTCTGCCAACACAGCTGCATGTGCAGACATGCCAGGCAGCTTGTGCCTGAAAGCCCTTGATATGGGGCTCACACAGCTTTTGTGAGCATCAGCCAGCTTATGTATGCTGAATGACATCAGATCCTGGTAAACTGCTACATCCTCATGACGCATGATTCTGGACCACATTCCGCAACCACGCGTTATCAGGCTGGCACATACACACCCACAGCTCTTGCCACAGGACTTAGGACTGCCTTGTGAACACACATGGAGCTGTAGTATGCTTCTGGGCTGCCTGCTCAAAAGTGTCCCGTCCAGCTTGCCAAAATGTAGCCTTTCCTTTGCTGTTTCCAACTATGGTGTGATTGAGTATCATGTGGTGGTGGTGGTGCAGGAGCATGCCTCCTGATGGTCGCATTCAGAAGCTGGTGGCCATGAAGCGGCGGCCTATCATGTACTACCGCCCCCAAGCCCCTCAAGGCTCCACCTTCATCAAGGTCTGCCTGCTCCCCATGAACACTACTTATTCAGCACTGGACTCTCTGCCCTGCTCTGCATACAAGCGTGCTGCCTTGTATAAGTTGCACAAATCTAGGAAGACTGGGCTTTGGTCTTTGCTCTCGGGCAGCTCTTTGGACATAAGCTACCTGTGTGTACTCTGCAACTGTAAGCTGCACAAAGCCAGCATGCTGCCCCAGAAGCTTCACAAGGCTGCCTGGTCCTCAGCCCTCTGCCCTGCATGCAATCCTTGCTGCCGGATTCAACCTGCGTCTGGCAAGACTGTTGATCTGGTATTGAGTGTTTGTTCCAGTTGGAACATGGCAAGCTGAAGCCGTGCCATTGCCAGTGCCAAGGAGGAGCTTTGCAGGCAGAAAGCTCTGAAATACAAGATTCCTGATTTGTACCCCTACAACCTGCACCGGGCCAGCATGCTGCTGCAGAAGCCCATCGCCCGCCCCTGCTGTACCAAATGCAGCAGCAGGGCATACAGCAAGGGATCCTTACAAGTCGGCTGCATGTTATCATGAATGGCTTTGCTGCATGTTGTCATACGTGGCTTTGCAGCATGATGTGAGTGGCGCAGGTGCTGCTGGCAGCAGGCATGAACGTGAAGAAGGCTGCCGGGGCGGTGAAGCAGGCTCTGCAGAAAGACAGCCTCAGGCAGCAGGGCTTCACCTGGCTGGACCTGGACCAGTACGAGCATGAGGTGAATGCCCTGCAGCGCTTCCTGGTGGACACAGCTGTTTCTGGAGGTACACCACCTGCCTTGTTGCTTGCAGGCCTGGCTCAATTACATCAGGTGTTATGTCACTCTGGGTGACCTGTAATGCTGGTTGCAAGTCTGATGGTTGCGCTTTGCAGTCTCATGAAGGATCATGTACTCTGCCTTTGATCTAGTCGTGATTGGTCTGTTGTACGTGGCATACCCCAATGGTTGCTGGCATGATGTCACATTCCTGCCAAGGCCAAGGCCCTACCTCACAAGGGGGCATTGGTTCTTGTGATGTACTGCCTTCCAGCCTGCTATCAGGGAAAATGAAGTAGCAATTCGCAGCTCAATATGACCATATCCCTGGCTGGCTGTGTTCTAGTGCATACAGCTGCTCATAGTGCATGGCAAATAGCATGACTATCATTGTATGATTAACCCAAGGATTGGTTGCCAACACTTTCTGACAAGCATCATCACTGCCAAGTCAAGTGCATGAACTTGCCTCAGGGTCCTGGATACATGTGCCACCTGCTGCTGCTCAAGCACCACCTGCTCAAACACTAGCGCCAACCACTCCCATTAAGGCAGGCGCGTCAGGGCATGCTGGCAGCAGCCCTGCCCCGGCACCTGGGCAGGTCGGAGGGTGTCAGGCGGTAACAGACCAGAAGCATCGCCTGTCCAACTGTGCTCTAGAGGCAAGCTATACCATATTCTCTATCCTGCAGGGAAATGAACAGCAGGCTTTGTCACAGACTGCTGTTGATCCTTATGCTACAGCCATAGCAATTTGAGGGAACTTTTGTAATTTGCCTTCCTGCCTACTGCACGGCTGTGCAAGCTGGACCTGTGCTTCATTGCCAATGGCAGCAACTATGCAGCTGCCCTTGGCAGTCACTCATATGGATTGCACCGTTTGAATGTTTGGCAAAGACTCTGACAATCTGCACAGCAAATTATGCCACATCAACAAAAGCAGGAACAAGGAGTGATGACTGAGTCTTGCAGCTGTCGCCCAGGTGATAGCGCCTTGGCGCAGCCTCCAGGCGTTGACCCCAGATGCCACCCAGCTTGCCGACCCCACCTGGCGGCCCACCCCCTTCACTCCAGCTGGGGCTCAGGGAGGGGTGGCTCCCAAGTGGCAGCAGGCTGCTGATTGGGCAAAGCAGGGGCGCATCAACAACCTGAGCCTAATGGCCCTAGATGTGCTGATGGCCCCTCATGATGCCAAAGACAGGTCCTGATCTTTCATCCAGCTTTGTGCAAAACATGCGTAGTCACAGGCTGTGCAGTGGTGGCACTGCTAGTGGTGGCTGCTGCTGGTATGCATGCCTGCATTGAAGTACTGAGTGCTTGTGTATAAAGCAGCATTGAGTGCTGCTCTACTTTGGAGATGCTTTGGACATGCAAGTTTTCTGAAGAGGTGCACGTTGAGTAACACCTTGAAGGTGTGAATGCTGATGCACAGTCTGCATGCATGGCAGATGCCAGTCTTGCAGAAGCAAGTCATTAGCAAGCCAAGCACTAAATGTGGACAGGTCTTCTTGCAATGTTGGACCAGGCAGACTAGCGCAATGAGGCTTTTGCAGACCAGACATGCATTGTTCACATGCAATGTTTGGAAGTCAAGAATGGACTGCAAGATGACACATTGGGTGGGGTTGCAGGGTGGCGGTGCCCGGGCAGGGGGACCCCATCATTGCCATCACCTGCATGAGTCATGCCTCCAGCCAGGCCACCAGCAAGGCACAGCCTGCCGCCCCTGCTGCTGAGCTGCAGCTGGAAGGGGTCACTGCAGAGGACGAGGGCCTGGAGGGGGTTCTGGAAGGGGACCTTGAAGGTCGCCCCTCTGCTGAAGGGGACAGCCTAGAAACAGGTGTGCTGGGGGACATTGCCTGCATGCAGAGCGCCTCTCAACATGTTATTGACGCTGAAATGCATCCAGTAAAAGCTATTGCTTTAGCACAGGTGCACGGACTGTGCATTTTTGCAGTTGTTTGTTGCTGATGCTGTCCCATATTTGTGTGTTCTTGGAGTTGTTGCCATACCACTCTTGCCTTCACTTATTGTACACCAACATGCATGCATGCCCCACTGTGTACAACCGGAAGTAAGTAAGCAAGCTTGGATTGGCAGGGGGGAGCCAGGGAGCAGGTGGGGCATCCACCAGTGAGAGTGATGAGTCAGGGCACAAGCTGGTGTTCATGTGGCAAGCCAGGCAGACTGAAGCACACTTCACAGAAGCAGTCTCAGGAGCGCAGGTCTACAGGTCAAATGCCCCTCTCCCTACTCTGTTCTGGTACCCAAACATCGAGGCCACTTTGGACGATCGATCTTGTTGCTTGTTTCTTGTCTGTGTAGTTGGAACCGTTGTTCGGGCTTGCAACATGACACATGGACGATTGAGGTTTGCTTATGTCCTGGTATGCCATCTTGGAGATGCACTGATCAAGAGATATAGCTTAGATATACATATACATATATACTGTATACTAGATACATATATAGTATATACTGCACCTCACATCCCTAACCATGACCATGCTGCGCCTGCTTACTACAGCAAAAGCTGCCAAGGCAAGCTCTGCAATGTTTACCTCTGTTGAGAGGTCATACATTACAAAGTTCTGCATACATCACAAACTTTTGTGTCACAACTGCTGTGAGTGACTCCTTGCACTTAGGCTGGACACTGCAAGGCAGACAGATGGGGTCAGCTCTACCTTGCGCAGTTGTGTGTTGCTGAAAGATTGCAGAGGTGTATATGTGTGGCTGTAGGTACAGCAGCGAGGAGCGTATGCTGAAGGCCTGGCTGGCCCATGTGGAGCAAATGGACCCAGATGCCTTCTACCTCTATCAGGTACCTCAAGTAAAATGGAGATATAACAAGTAAAATGGAAATAAAATGGAATAAAATGGGTGAAACATTTGCCCATCGTCTTGCCCATCACGTTGCCCATCGCCTTGCCCATCGCCTTGCCCATGCTTTGCCCATTGCTTTGCCCATCGCCTCGCCCATCGCCCTGCCCATTTCCCTGCCCAGGCTGCTGATCACCTAGTTTGTTGTCTTGCCAACCATCCTGCTTGCTCATTTGTCCTTCACACATCAACGACATCCATGCACAAGCCCTGCCAGAATGAGCCGCCTTTTGCCAGGTCTGCAGTAACAACAAGATTAAAAGGGCCTGTGTGACGCTGTGTCTCTGCACAAGCCCCAGGCATTGTGCCTGCCAGCAAGCCTATATGCACCACCTGCATGCTCCTTTTCCCATCAGCAACGTTGTGCTGATGCATTTTATGTTGATGAGACAGGCGCAGATTCAGTAGTTTGGCTGCAGGTGAAGGACACTCTGGGGGCCATTGCAGCCAGGTTCAAGGCCCTCCATATTGGGGGTGGGGGGCTGTTTGTGGGGCGGCTGCTGGCCCCCCATGCGCGCCCCCTGAGCCTGAAGTCTGTGGTGCGCTACTCCCCCAACTGGGTGAAGAACCAGAACCGCATGGCTTCCACCTCCAACCAGGAAACCTACAGAACTGATGTTGACGGCCGCCTCGTCTTTGACATCCTGCGCCAGGTGTTGTCTTCTCACACCTCACTCTTAGACTACATCATATCAAATCCTCCGCTTACATCAGAAGTGTGGATGATAGTGATGCATGAGATCCTTGTCTCTGATGACCCCCAAACAACTGTGTGTGCTACCTGCAGTAGGAAGCAACGTCTTGTGTTTCCCGTGGTCCTTTCTATGCATGAGCTCTTGCAGCTTCTGCATACAGCCTGGCAAACCATTCCGTTGAGCTGTTGCAATGTGACCGTAGCTTTTTCAGGAAGTACACCTTCAGCACATGCTGTGCACACTGGCCGCAGGTTCTGAATGGTGTCAATCTGGCCAGTTTCAGCCTGGTGGATTGTGCCCAGACTCTGTTAGGACAGCGCTTGGAGGTGGTGCCTGCTCGCTGCATTGCTGCCTGGGCTGGCCTTGCTACACCCATGCCAAAGTAAGAGTTGTAGCGCTGCACTGTTGGCACGCATTTGGCCTTGTTACTGATCTGCTGGCAGGCTTCAGGCCTATTGGAGCCTGTGTGGCCAGCTGATTGTGGAACCTGCTTATAGATCCACTGCTTTGTTCACCATAGACAGAATGCGCTCAGGGGATTGTAACTCATCATTGGCATGTACAATACCGCAGCTGACTGTCAGGTAGCTCATCAGTCACTCAGTGCCATAAGTAGTGACTGCTGATCAGTCATGAGTGCACAACTGCAGGGGTAACAGCTCGAAGGCAGGATCAAACGCTTTGCGTCTGGCCCGATATGCCATGGCTCGAGGGAAGCTGCTGCAGCAGCTGCTGCAGCGACTGGCCACTGTGCCTGAGACTGTAGAGCTTGCCAGAGCAACAGGGCTCACTCTGCCCCAGATCCTCTACAATGCACAGATGATCCGTACTTGGAGCCTCCTGCTCAGGAATGCACAACGCCAAGGGTGTGTGCCCGCCAGCACCCTTGTTAACCCTTTCAGCCCCAATGCTAGCCCCTTGAACGATCTCATTGGCCTATTGCTAGCCCCTTGAGGTCTCTGGGCTGCCTGTTGCTAGCCCCTTCAGGCCTCTATATTGCCCAATGCTAGCCCCTTGAAAGATCTCATCTGCCTATTGCTAGCCCTTTGAGGCCTCTCCACTGCCTATTGCCAGCCCCTTGAGGGCTCTCGGTTGCCTTTGCCCATATGGTGCCTGCTACAGCCTAAGCCAGCACTTCACTTCAGCTTTTGTAGCCCTGCCTAATGTCTCATTGTCTTGCAAAGACTCTTGTTTGACTTCTTACATTGTCCCATTGCGAGGTTCATACAACAAGCTAGACTGTGCCCATGGTTAAACACGTGACATCAATTTCTGCAAGGTAGAAGCGTACCAATCTGAGTGTACATGTTACTAAGCATGAAGCTGAATGAATGCAGGTATGTGGTGGCAGGGCGCCAAGCAGGGGAGCCCCTACAAGAGAGCCCCTACCTCATGCACCCAGTGGAATGCAACACAGTCGGTCTCTACAAGACGCCTGTCGCAATCCTGGACTTTGCATCCCTGTATCCCTCCCTATACCGGGCTCACAACCTGTGCTACAGCACCCTGCTACACCCTGATGATGTCACTGGGCTGCCTCCAGAGCACACCACAGAGGTGCTGCGGCCCAAGGCAAATGTGAAGTCCCACTTTGTGAAGCCAGAGCTGCGCAAGGGCATCCTGCCTTCCATTCTGGCTGCCTTGATTGAGGCAAGGGCTACTACACGGGCATCCCTCAAAGAAGCAACAGATGCAGGTGTCGTGCTTTGTACCTTGGGCTCTTTGTCTTGCTGTGCTTTGCCTGCTGTGCTTGCCTGCTGTGCTTGTCTGCTGCGCTCGCCTGCTGCGCTCGCCTGCTGTGCTTGCCTGCTGTGCTTGCCTGCTGTGCTTGCCTGCTGTGCTTGCCTGCTGTGCTTGCCTGCTGTGCTTGCCTGCTGTGCTTGCATGCTGTGCTCACTTGCTGCGCTCACCTGCTGTCTCGCCTGCTGTGCTTGCCTGCTGTGCTTGCCTGCTGTGCTTGCCTGCTGGGCTTGCCTGCTGGGCCTAATTGCTGTAGGCACCCTGCTCTGCCTGTTGCAGAACCTTGAGGCTGCAGCTCAGCACTGACAGTGTAGCATGTACTGCGTGATGACAGCATGTGCAGATACCTTGCATTCGTCGTAATGTGAAGACACCTGGCGTGCAGCTGGCAGTATGGACCTCCTGCACCCAAGCTGGCTGCTCATCAACACAGCCATAATTGCCCTGATGACATTCAAACCCTGCTTTATGGTCGCAATGGTGCACTTGTGAAGTTGCCAAGAGCCGACCAGGGCACTTCCAGACAAGCTATGTTGCACTTTGCAGGCTCACGGGCCATTCTGGATTCACGCCAGAAGGCTTTGAAGCTGACAGCCAATGCGCTGTATGGCTTCACGGGGGCCATGGCCTCCCCCCTGCAGAGCACAGCCCTGGCTGATGGCTGCCTAGCCCTGGGATCCCAGGTCATCACCTTACCTAGCTACCAACCCCCCTTTCCGACCCCTCCGCCCCCTTTCCCCCTCCCTTTCTCCCCCAACCCCATAATACTCGAACCCCTTTCTTCCTGGCTGACCTCACTCAACTCACCACACATTACTGCTCAAGCCTGTACGCATGGTCACACTTCATGGCACCTGCATAAGTCAAGTCTGCTTCCAGCAGACTGTAGCTTCTGGAAGCAGTACTGTGCTCAGTTGTGCTTGCTGTTATCTGCAGCCCTGGTGAATCAGGACAGCATCGTTGCTGAGGCTGCTGAGTGTTCCTAGAGAGTGCCAGAAGCATATGCATGACTCATGATTGCAACCTGATGGTTGGCCAAATTACATGCCAGGCATTATCACTGCAGATGACTGCAGTGTAGGCAACGAAGCATGTGCAGAGTTACAGCATATTCTCTTTGCAGGCTATATAGCATATACACATTTACGGTGTGCTGCTGTGCAGGCAACACAGCATGCCCGGGAGACTCTGGAGGCGGTAGCTGCACAGGGCAAACTAGGCAAGGCTGGGCGGGGAGGCAAAGTCATTTACGCCCAGACAGACTCCATCTTTGCTTCCTTCCCCAATGCCACAACAGAAGAAGCCATTCAGGTTTGCTGCATCATCTCTGCAAGCAGCCACCTTCGTTTGAAGTCTTGGGCTGGGCTGTGCTGTGCTGTGCTTGGCTGCGCTGCGCTGTGCTGGGCTGGGCTGTGATGCAACATGATGGGGTGCAGAGCAGTTGACATTCACATCTTGCAGGACAAGCCACTCACAGTAACTGTGCTGACCGTCAAGCAGCGTGCATAGGTGGGAAATCAAGACAGGCCTGCCAGTTCATTAGCACAACTTGAGTAACAAGCAAGGAGACTACACAGGTGTATGAGGTGAAGATTCACAGCACCAATGTTGAGGAACCTTGACAAGCTGGAAGGTGTGGACGCAGGTTGGGAAGTTAGCAGGGCAGCTTGTGAGTGCTGCCTTCCCAGCTGTCATGGACCTCAAGTTTGAGCGTGTGTGCCAGCCCTTCATGATGCTGCATGTCAACAGGTTCTTACATCCTGCCCTCCGCCTCTCCTGCCTGTTTGAGCTCTTGCAATCGGTCCTGTCCTGTCACGCAAGCATTGTGCGTCAATCTTGCAATAGCCTGCGAGGTGTAAGATTTGTTATAAAATGTTGCATGACATGAGTGTCATGAGTGATGACTTCAGCATATGCACCGGGTACTTGAGGTTTGTACTTCAATGTCTTTGCCATTGATAGCAGAGATTGGCCATTTCATCCATGCTTCTGCTGTTACTATCCTCAAAATATTGCGAGCTTGGCTGTTTGATCCTGCTTTTGCTATTGCACCCCCCCCCCCCGGCCCCTCCCAATATTGTGCACTTGGCTATTTGATCCTGCTTTTGCTATTACTGGCCCCAGGTATTGTGTGTTCCAAGATCTGACCTGATTGGTGTGTCGCCGGTTTCAGTGCTGTTGTTGCACACAGACACAGGTTTGAGCATGCAGACACATGTTTGATAAAGATCTGCCCCTCAATTGTTCATGCTAAAAGATACAAATTGCCAATGTAGGTGTGCAGTAGAAGCAATCCCACCTGCAGCACTCACCAATCAAAAGTTGCTTTACAGCTGCAGTTTGCTCCCAGCTGCTCAGGCACCCCCATGGCTGCAGATTTATAGCACAGGACCATTGACCATGAGGCATGTGTGATGCAGGTATGCGGGGCGGGGATACGAGAGGGAAGAGGATGTGGGGCGAGGGGGGGTGCTGCTGGTGAAGGGTCTGAAGAGCATGTGGCGCCAGGCCGCCCCTATTGTGCGCAACACCCTGCAAGGAGCCCTCAGGCGCATCATCATGCAGGTCATCATCAAATGAAACTGATCAGAAATATGAGAAGACTAAGAAAACTCAATACAAGCAGATAATCTCAAGAATAAGAATAGTCAGAAATATGAGAAGACTAAGAAAACTCAATACAAGTAGATAATCTCGAGACAAAGTAAGAATGTTCTTGTGCCTTGTCATTGAAGTTGCTGTGCTAATTTGCTGTGCTACCGGTATGCTGAGCAGCGTGAACAGCATGCATGGGAACAGATCAGGCATGAAGGGCATGTGTGGTCATGCAGTGCTACGCTGTTGATGTGCATCTAAACAGAAAGATCATCTACTCATGGTGCATCCGTCCTTTCAAATGTTCTGTGGCTGATACCGGGTGGAAAGCCAAACGTTGGAAGCCAATTTTGCAAGGGCAGGCTTAACTTGTCAAAAACTGCTTCCGCAAGGGTGCCTGATGATGAGCGTTGGCTGTTGCATGCAGCATCACTGGGGCTACTGATCTGAGCTCAACTTGCAGTGATGAGCAGTTGAGAAAGTTCTCATCATGACTGCGCCCACAACCAGCAAGCATTCCTGCAGCACTACATTGCACTGCAGGAGCACGGCAATACATTTGATACTGCTTCAGACAGCATGATGCAATGCAGCACAGTGCCCTGGCTGCAAAGCGCACAGCTCAGATCCCTTGCACACGAAACAACCTTCGTGATCGACTTGCCTTTTCTGTGTTTGTACTCTGTGCCTTTCTTGTTAAATGATCAACAGAACCTTTATGTATACAAGCCAACTGCAGTTGCAATGGCTGTACCTGAGCACCAAGACATGGTGTTGTGAGCTCCCTCATTTGCAGCAAGGGGTGCTAAGTAGTGTGTGTGCACGATTCAGGATGATGTGACGGCCGCCAGCAAGTACGTGGAAGGCGAAGTACGGCGATTGTTAGGTGGCAGTTGTGAAGCCTGGGAAATGGTGATGACGGTGCGTGCGCCGCCAGCCTCAACCCTTTGCCAATGCACCGCTCTTTTCTTGCCTACCACTCTTCTCAGACGCGTCCTCTGTACTGTGCATAGCAAGACAGCAACATGGCAGAACTTCAGCAATAGCAGTGCACTCATGCCTGTCATGTCTGGGTGGATTGGGCAGGGCATGCCTTCTCATGGTCTGTTACTGGAAATGTGTAACAGCTGGTACTGTCATCAGTCAGACAAGAGTGGTGTGTATTGCACAGGGAGGACTTTGGCGGCTGAGGACAGCAGATTGCTGGGGCTGCTGCTGAGGGAGAGGGGGGTGGGGCCTCTTCCAGCAGCAAGGGGGCCGCAGGAGGGGGTGAGGGTGCAGATGATGTCAGGGGCCCCCATGCCTCACTAGCTGTCAAGCTGCAGGTCTCATCTCCCTGTCTGACCTGCATGTCATGGGGCCTATATATGTACTTACGTGGCTCACATTGTTGCTTGCTGGGCTTGGAAGTCAGCAGCGTTGGCAATCTGTGTGTGCTTCTGGAATGTGCTGTTTGTGTAAACCTCAAGCAACGCAGCCTGGATGTGTGCACTCGGAACCTAGTGTGTTTGCCACCTTCTTACACACATGTATGCTGTATTCTGAGTACACAATTGTAGCCATTTGCATGTAAGGCTTACAAGTGTGACATACACGCTTGGTATATGGTGCAAGCATACAGACTCTGGCAGGAGCCCTTGTGTTTGGGGATACAATGGCAGTGCCTGCTTTTGCCACGCTTTTGCATTTTGCTTAGCCTTAGACTGAATCAGCATTCATGTGACAGCTAGAACAGCCTATTTCTTTCGACAGACAGACTTCCACAGTGAATGCATATCCAGGACTCAGCTAGTATACCTGCTGCCGTCAGACTCATGCATCACACATCTTGCTTGACGACAGCCTCATGCTGCCTCATATGCTAAGGCCAGGCCTGCCCATTAACAATATATTGCGCTGGTTGTGTTACAACATGTCACCTTCTGACAAGCACGAGACACATGGCTGCAGCAAAGGGACCCTGGCAGAAGCTTTGTACTGGGTGAGCGGCTGCAATACATACTGCTGCCAGGCCTGCGCACCCAAGATGAAGCAGCAGAAGACCCCCTCACTGCTGTCCTGGCTGGCCAGCAAGCAGACTTCGACCTGTATTGGAAGAACAAGCTGCTGCGGCCTCTGTCAGAGATGTTTGCTGTCTGCCTGAACCCTTCTCAGCTGCACAATCTGCTATCAGGTAAGCCTCAACCTGCCTCTTCCCAGTGCCTTTTGTAGGTACTGATGTGCATGCTTTGAAACACATGCATAAGGCTTGTACAGGCTGACGTCAACTGGCCAGCTAGTCGCTCTGTAGAAGCACTCAAACCCATGTTCTTCTTGAAACATGGGCATCTTGCATTCTGTTTGCACAAATCGTGTGCAATGCATGCGTGAAAGGGTGGCTTATGTAGGGCTGCACACAATGGTCAGGCTTGATCTCAGCACTGTCCCAACCAATAGTGGTTCTGACCCCAACAAGCGCAAGGGAGCTCGTCAAACAGGCATGATGAATTTCTACAAAGGCACCATTCGCTGTTTGGGCTGCAAACGGCACATCCCCTCTGGCAAGCTGCCTCCTGATGCTGGAGTTGAAGGGCCAGGATTATGTGATGTTTGTAGCAGTCAAGAGGGCAAGTGGGAGGAGGTGTATCTGGAATATCTACAGCATGTGAACAGGCTTGAGCATAGGGAGGCGGGTGCGCATGCGTACTGCATGAGATGTCATAGCGGGGGTGAATGTGGTTCTGTGGTATGTGAAAATGGGGAATGTCCGGTGTTGTATGCCAGAGTTGAATCTGCAGCTAGGCTGACAACAGTGAGCACCTTTGTAAAGCGGTTAGACTGGTAGCGCTCAGGCTATCATTACAATTGGCAAAATGTCAGAGCACAGTTTTTTAGGCCGACCTGCATTATTTGCAAGTGATTTGCCAATCATGTTTGCCAGGCCTGGCAGCTGACAATTGCAATATTTCTGTTCTATTCTATATGCAATGCTGTTCGATATGCTATACTATTCTATATGCAATTCTGTTCTATATGCAATGCTATTCTATATGCTACCGTAGCGCCTTTAATGTTGGTCGTTAAATTAAATAACTCATATTTGCACGACCTGGTTTAAAATTCATATAAAGTATTATTAGCGTCGACGACTCCCATTAAGAAATAATCAATAATGCAACAGAAAGCACGAAAATCAGCGCTCTGCGATCTGTTGATTTGCATGGTGTCAACACAGTCATCATGCTTTGTTAAGTGAGATGCAATGCAAACTGAGTGAACATTCCTTTGGATTAAGCACAATCCACCATGAATGTGTGTTGCAGTACAGCTGATTTGCAATTTTCCGCAACTGCAATCAGCAGCCGACTCGAATCAAAGTCATTAAGAGTATTCGGTACAGGTGCCGACCCACATTAAAGATAATCGATTAAAGTTTTAATAATTAAATTGCGCAAATGGTCGTGCGCAATATTCCGAGGGGTCACGACCTTAATTGGAGGCCGACCAACATTAAAAGCGCTACGGTATTCTATATGCTATTCTATATGCAGCAGTGTTATATATGCTATGCTATTCTATATGCGATATTTCTTTTCTATTATTTCATTGTTCTTCGCACCCATCAGTCGGCATAATAGACCATGTACATGCACTGCAGTAGATGATGCAAATGAGTCAATCTGACACAGTCATTGCTTGCTCTGTGCTTTCAGCCTTTAAAATTCAAAGCATTCAGTCAAACCATAATGCAAGGCATGGCAGCTCGCATGTGCCATCTCGCAAGGCCTAGGCCCTCCAATTTGTGACGATGCTGTTTGTGTGACATGAGTCTGCTCTTTATGCCTCTGTACCAAGTTCTGCCCTCCTCGCTGGTGTTTTAGCGCCTCGGACATGCTTCCACATGATGTAAGGCCAGCTGGTCTGCCTTCCGCTTCGTTCATGCGAACTCCGCCCCGTTGACACCAGCGCCAGTACCTCACATCGCAGCGCGATCAGCTGTGGTGCCTTCTGTATTAGCAGAGTCAGATCTGTTCGGTCTTGCTGTCAGCTTCGCTCGAGCAGCTGCTGCTTATCGCAAGATCTTGGCTTTCGCTTCGGAGTTAGACCGGTCATTCGGGTTGATCGAAGCTCTTGGCGACAACACCAATCCTCTGTTTGCATACTACAAGGAATATCGCCAATTTGAATGCCTGACTTGAAGCGGCTTTGCTACCTGAAGTGAACGCGACTGGAAGGCTACACTGCGCCGCGCAACTGCAGGCATGATCCTACGAACGGCATCAGCAGTCTTGCTGCTGCTTCTTATGTCAGGTGAAATTGGCAATGGTCAATGGCCATTATGTCAGAGCCTTGTTAGCCTGTGCAGCTTTTCAGACAGAGTCTTGAGTCTGAACTCAAGCACTTGCCATACAGGGCTGCATGGTGTCAGATGTCAGAATGAGCCACCATCACCTGAGACGAAGAGCACTTTTGAGTTAGCAAAAGAAAACACCATACAGAAGCATACTGGAGTGAATGTCACGACTGGGCAGGACATAGTACCCTCCGCCAATACGACATCAAATGCCACAGGTGACTTTGCGTCAAGGACATGCACCTGAAGCACGCCTTTCGACGGTGCAGCTAGTGCTGTACATGCCAAATCAAGGTGTGTTGTTGCTTCAAAGAATGCAGCTTCCAAAATCTTGTCTCTATGGCTGCAGAGATGCTATATGAAGCGTTGGCGCCAGCAGATGCACCTTCATCAGCCCCAGACATTGCTGCAGAGCCATCTAGTGAATTGGCATCCCGTAAGTCTTGATGCATGCTGATACGCTTTTAGTTGCAACTTGTCAAGCAACTTCATCAGCAGGTCAAGTTTCTGTCGTTCAAACCCTGAGCCGTCCTGAGTTGTGCAGGTCCTTCTGAGGCACCAATCATGGCCCCTGCGTCAGCACCTGCTGCCTTGAGCAATACCTCGCAAAGTACAAGTGAGAACACCACTGCAGAGGCAGTGCCAAGTCAAACTCCAGTTGGCACTCCTGCAGTGAGCCAACCACTCTCAAACTCAACAATAAGCACCGCCACTGGTTCCATTGGGTAAGCTGATTGACCTTGTCCCATCAACTTCAGAGTCTTGTTCCATCTAGCACAGCATGATGGCGTGGTCCTAAATCTGGTCAATAACCCTCACATTCTGTATGTGGTTGCACACCTGAGAGCGTGCTTGCCATGGTCCTTTGTCATACTTCACCTCCAGTGATGTTGAAGAAGTGCAGACTAGGCGTAGCTATGAGCATGTGTGGTGTCATATGCAGGGGCGCAGTTGACAAGGATGCTATCACGCGAGGTGCTGGCGTTGCATCCTCAAACAGATATGGCTCTGTCATTGCTGGCACTCTTGTGGCGGCAGTGGTCATAGTGGGTCTAGCAGGCACAGTTCTGGTGTGGCGGCGTAGAGCAGGCGCATACCAGGGCCTTCATGACACTGAAATGGCAATGATAAGACGTGAACACTGAATTGTTACTTGACCTGTTTCTGTGCAGTTGCTTCATGAGTCAATAGGTTAGCTGTAGTGACCACTGCTCTCTCAAAAGTTAGATAGATGTTATTCAAGAAGTATGCCATTTTCCTAATGCAGCTGGTATCTGTATAGCTTACTTACGTGGCACATTTGTTGTTGTATTTGCCGTTATTGCCCATACACACTGACTTGTTGATGGTTCAGTTCTGCATTGACTTGCGCTAGGTCATGAGAAACGTGGTTTAAGTTCGGCTGGCTACATTGCATCACATGGATGCGTTTATGAACTCGATTCAATCTGCTTGATGTCAGTGTACAAGTCATCATTTTACTGCTCCAACGTAAGGATCCCTTTGCAACGGAAACTGCTTCCGCCCCCCGGGTGCTGCACAATCAGGCCTCAAGCCTTGAAGGTGACTTGAGCTAAACGAAGGTCAGATACAAGCTAATAAGAGGTCAGGCAAAGTCAGGACAGGCCATGGAGCTGCCATCCACCATTTATCCATGCAGTTCCACGAAAAAACAGAATGAAAGTTGTCATTGCCTTCTTGCAACTGGACAACAGCTTCTTGTCTTGGAGTTCATGTTTTGAAGATCCTACAACATCACTTTTTCACTTGACTCTGCTGGATTTCACATGCTGCGTGTTGGACGTTGCCCCTTTGCTTCCGAAGGCTTCAGCTATGCATGTGACTGGTCCGTGCTGGCAATGCTGAAGATGTATTGTTTCTCCAGCCCATATTGTTTCAATTTCTCTGATAGACGTGAGGAACACGTATAAGATGCAAGTGGATTGCGACTTACATGCCAGGCCTGTCTCCAAATGGGTCAAATGATTCCAACGCCACTTTACTAGTGTTGAACGTACGCTAACACGCAGCACAACTGTGAGATCCAGAGCTGATTGTAATAAAAAACAGGAATATAAAATAGGGAATAAAACAGCTCCCTTCCCATACTCTGAGGAACGCTGGCCTTCATTTGAATCGACCTTCATCCAGGTGACTATGCAATGCTCACAAATTAGCCTGTGTATATAAGCAATGACCACAGTTCATCAATCTGGCAGCAGCAACTTTGACTTAAAACAACTCCTTTGACATGTGACTTCAGATAAACCTTGACAACCATTAAATCTAGGCACGCTCATATCCTGTTGATACGCACTGCTAGCTACAGCAAAACTTTCATGACAGATTAAAACAGACAGGCAGCTCTTGCTCAGATGTACCCATTATCTGCATCATCTACAGTTGCTAGTATGGAGCTGAAGATGCAAACATCAACATCCTCTGACGGCTGCATGTTTGCTTGTTCTGTCTCAAGCTTCTGCTGCCTCTTCTTCACCATTTCAGCATTGAAATCATGGTGATAGTAGTTGGTGTGTCGACGGCAGTAGTTCCTGACCATCCACTTGTCATTGGGCCGCCGGGTCAGCACCTTGATCATTTTGTCGGCATCCTCCCTCTCCTTGCTGACAGCTGCTGCCACAGCCTTCTCTGCTTCAGCTCTGCTGATGAAGTCATCAGCAGCAGTCTCCTGCATGACAAGCAAACCATTAAGTAATCTGCTGGCACACTGCAACACTTGCCCAACTCTGACAGCTCCCCACTGCTGCTGCCAGAGCCATATTTGTTTCTGGTTCAGCGTCAACAATGTACAGCATGTAAGCAACTTCACATGCAGTGCAGTCACATATGCAGGCAGCATGGTACAGCAGGTCAGAGCCACATATGCATTGTCCAGTAAGCAGAGGAGGGGACAAACCTGAGGCGCATTGTGTGCAGGCTCTGCAGGATTTGGGACCCCAGGAGATGCTGAAGTCTGACTTGAGGTAAGTGAAGGTGATGACAGCTGTACAGCTGCAGCAGGTGAAACATCAGAGGTGTACAGCCGCTGTTGTGTCAGCTGACCGACACCCATCAAAACCACATCTCTGCTGTTGCTGCCAATTCTTGCTGGCTGGGGCTCATCGCTCCACACAACCATGTCATTCACCACAGGTATCGGCATGAGCACCCACTGGTTCATGATTCTGCAGATGCTCCGCTTGACTTCTGGAGAGGCGTTTGGGAGGGAGTGAGCCTCAACCAGAAGCACCAGTGTGTCCTCAAGGCATGGTGATTCAGCCACCGGGATCATCCTTGCAGTGAAGGTACTCCATCCTTGCAGTTTGGAGTAAGATCTCCAAGTGAGGGAGGATGTGGGCTAGTTGGTGCGTGGCATAGGCTGCATGGATGAGGTCGCCGACATTGTGTTTGCAGCTGACAATGTTGGTGTTGAGTCCAGCGCTGCCCCACGCCACACGCCAAGCACATCTGCGCTTGCTGCACGCTGCAGAGCTGCGCTGAATGCTGCAAGGTCCGTTTGAGCTGCCTCAAACCCATGCAAGATAGCCACCATTTGGCCATAGATGTTTTGCACTGTCTGCTCTTGCTCCTGCAAGCAGTCGCTGGTTCA
>JAABUK010004850.1_pt1 | contig 21524 bp, 10 predicted proteins | sample 5559141 | NCBI WGS metagenome assembly JAABUK01 (sample SAMN10711869, study PRJNA513367) | rock metagenome | isolation source: Antarctica rocks | place: Antarctica: Victoria Land, Pudding Butte nord | collected 2016-01-03
GGGGGGGGGAACGGAGAGGGGGAGTGAGAGGGAGAAGGAGAAAGATAGGCAAGGACGGATACGGAGGGACCAGAGAGAGAGGGTGAGGAGGGTTGCTAGGAGGGCGGTGAGAGAGGGATTGCTATTGCCTGTTGATGTTTCTGGGCCTGTTTCTGAGCCTGAATCTGGGTTTGGCTCTGGCCCTGATGCGGAGACGGAGAGACGGGCAAGCGAGGGACGGGAAGAGGGTTCAGCGCCTCGACGAGAACAGGTGCAGAAGAGGCGGGCGGTGGAGCCGGTGGGGATGGGTGGGAGAAGGTTGAATGTTGATGTCAGTTTTGCTAAGGGGGAGTGGGGTTTGAGGTGGAAGAATTAACTGAGTTCAGAGAGTGTACGTAGGGAGGGATGGTGTGGTATGGTGTTTAAAAACAGAAGTTATGGGGTTGTAAAATTCCATGCCTTCTATTGAAAAATTGCTAGCTGCTGGAAAATAAAGCCAAAGGGGTATTGGGTATCTTAAGAACTGAAAAGGAAGCGCATACGCCCTAGTAGAAACAGAGTACAAAACACTGCGAGACGGTGATGCAGTTCAAAATGCCATGCCCAGTCTCACAGAATCAGTCACGGGCATCTTCCCAACGTCAATCTCCCGAACCTGAGCATACAAGTCAGGAATATCAGGCATGCTCTCCTCCTGAACAACGGTGACACGCTTTCCCAACGACCTCAACGTCCCGCTTCGGCTCCGCGTAGTATGGAGAGTCGGAGCCGTGGTCATACTTGTCATGCTAGCCAATGATTCAGTAGGCGAGCCGACACTTGACGCAAGTGTGGAAGTGCTGAAGGTTCGAAAACGAGGGTGAGAATGAGAAAATGAGTGCTGGTGTACTGGAGGCGAGATGGCGCATTGATAGAATTGAGGTCTCTGCACGTCGAGGGAGGCGGCTCTACCCGAGGACGAGAGTGACAGCCATTGTGATATCCGGGTACGGTTGAAGGAGTTTAGGCGCGTAGAGTCCAGCCTTTGTGGCTTCTTGTAGGGGACTTGAGTGCTCAGTGGTGGCAAGGCAGTGATAGCAGGATTAGGCGAAGCTCGGTGTTGCTCTTCTTCGCAGATGGCTGGGAATTCGAGGATCACGTTTTCCGCGGTGTTCTGAAGAAGAGGACGGGCGTCCTCTTCCTCAGCCATCGGACTAAGAGGTTTGACTGCTTCATCTTGAGGCGGGAGACCAGGCAAGGAAGTCCAGACAACTGGATGGCTACCCAGTCCTTCGAATGCACTCGGAGGGCGCTGTGAGGTCAATGAAGATGATCTCTGCTGCCAGTAGTCCAACTGTCTTTCTCCGACCATAGACATGGTTGGTCGTCCGGTGGTCTTGGAGAACGATTGCATCATGTTTTCAGATCGTGTGCGAATAAGAGCCTTGGGCGGAACTTGAATCTCGCCCGTGTCTGTGAAGTGGAGTCCCTCGAATTCGGGTAGATCCGACAGTCTGTTACCAGGCAGATAAATGCTGAGCTCCAGAGGTCTGAAGTACTGCCTGCGCAAATGAACATCATCCGCTCTGGTGACAGTGAAGGGGCCACCGATATTCTGTTTGGAAATCTTTCTCTTGACGGTGAGACTGGCTCGATCCGATGCTTTCGAAGCAATGTCCTTGCCTTGTGACACCCAATTCGACACTCGATTTGCTGTGCTAGGACGTAAAATTGGCGACTTAGGCATCTCGTCGTAGAAAACCAGCTTCATGGGAGGAACAAGGTGAGGCTCGTTGTGGGAGACCTTCAGTTCGCGTTCGACACCTATGCCATGCGGTCAGCGCAGTATCTTCTCAGAATACAGAAACACAAACCTTGAGATATCGTGAGGCTGCCCAAGCGTTGGGTGGCGCCAAAGCAATCCAGCAGGAGGACCAGCCATCTTGCAAATATTGAGTCGGCACCAGGCTGCGACATTCTCACGAAATTATTCACCAGCACCAGAACCTGCAGGAAGACTCGCCAAAAAAGAGGAAAACCAAAGACATAACAGCGATATCAAGACAATGGAAATATTACGAAACCTGAAACCAGGTCATTAGGAGACTGTATCACAACGTAGGACGACGCGCGGGCGATCAATCAGGTGGTCGCAAGGCGCTGGATAATTGTTGGAAATCGCATTCATTGGATGTAAGGCTGCCAGGCATGTCAGTACCAAGCTGTCAAATTAGCAGCAAGGTGGACGTGAGAAGCCTCTGAGTTGGTGTTTATCCAATGTCATTCGTGGACGACTCAAAGTGTCAGATCGCTGGCTTACCCAATTCGGACCTGGGGCATGCCGGGGGAAGTCTGGTCAAATAGAAAGGTTAGCTTGATATTGCGCTTCACGACCTATTGGAGATTTGGCTCTGTGCCGTCACAGTACTACTGCAGAGCAATACGACAAGCTAAGAGGTCTATGCAGTGGGTAGACGGTGGAACGATTCAAAGGTCTGCCTCAGCAATGTCGAATCTAGGACATGGGCTACCGAAAAGGTATGCTCCACTGGGCGCCTAGGATATGAACAAAATTGGATATCGCCATGGTATCTTGCCCAAACTCCAATGCTATGCAATGAGAACGCTCAGAACCCGTCTCAGAAAGGAGATTCAAGCATGCCGACCCGGAGAATCCCATGGATTGTGCTCCTCGGTAGATGGTGCTTGTGCTGTCGAGCGCTCTGCTTCGGCACTTTCATCTGGATCTTCGCCGACTGCGAATACTGGTGGATCATCTGCTGCTTTCACAGCAGCAGGTTCAAAACCTTCTCTTATGTCTTCTCCCAAATCTTCGTCTTCGTAAGTACGCACAAAATGTTTCTGGTCTTCTCTATTCCAAGCAGGTCCGCCCTCTTTTCGAGCGCGAACTCTTTCGGCTTCCTCTGCATCCGTGTCCTCGACTACGAGGTCGACCAATTGACTTCTTCTAGACCCTGACGACTCCGAAGCACTGGCATCACGCTTGAGCTTTGCAGCGATGGCTGAAGTACGTTCCTTTGATCCAGAACTGCTGGCAAGCTTGCCCTTTCGAATGCCATCCTGAATCTCACTTCTCCTGTGCTTCTTATGGTCTTTTGTTGGCTGGAACAAATTTCGGTTCGTTGATGTGGTCAATAAATTCGGCTCCTCAGACATCCATCTCTCCTTTGATGGTTCATGAGCGGTGACGACAGGATACTTAGAAATAGTCAGCTTCAGCATTGCAGCTCAAAGTCAGAGGGAGGCTCACATTCCAATCTCCAAACTCGAGTGCTCTGGCATTTGTGTATAGCCTCTCATCTTCTGGATCAATAGCAATTTCTGCGTCGGGTTCGCTTGCTCGATAGTCATGGGCCTTGCTTTTCGACCTCGCTCGAGGCTCCCCATCACTACTCCCAGCACCGGAGAGCAATGGTGTGCGACTATTGGCCTGGTGAGGCTTGGGAATCCAATATTTGCCCTTTCCACCTCGCTCGTATCTCATACCATCCATCATCCGCGCCACGCGAGATTCAGACTCTTCGTGAGCGAGCACGTTATCACCTGAATCGAAGATGCGGTAGTCATAAGAGTTTCCCTTGATTGTCTCCTTGCTATCCTCAATCAAGTCCCGAACGCCAAAAGCATCACGCAGTGCAAATTTGACTGGCATTCGCGCCGCAGATATCGTCACATCAGCATAATCATGCCACGAAAATGCGTACCAGTGGGAAATGGCAAATATAGGCATCTCGAAGCATATCAAAGCATCCTGAATGGCGGCAGCTATATTATCCGGTGTATATCCCGGGACATCGTTGGGTATCGCTCCGAGGAATTGCAGAATTGACAGAAAAAACCCTTGCCAATATGAGGCGAAGATAATCAGTTTGATGCAAAGAAACTTCGGTACAGGTCGAAAAGGCTTCAGGTCCTCAGACATGCACACCCAAAACATAGCGAGAGAGTAGAGGCTCACAGACACGCTCACATTGTACACGATCCCCGTCCACAGATAACCTGAAGTCACGCCTAGATAAGCTTCCTGATATATATTGGTGGCTTTCATGATGATTGTGGCGAAACTGAGCACAGGCTTCAGCCAGGCGTATTGAAGGATCCCACGTTTGATGGCCAGGAAGGTATGAGGATCCGATATATCGACTTTTGAGCAATAGAGACTAAGCGGCCATGGGTGTGATACCGGTTGTCTACCATGCATCATTACAATCAAGGATCGTTCGCCGCCGATGAAATTGATGAGGAGTTGTAGAAAGGTATATATTGTGAAGGCTTCGTATATGTCTCGGATTGGATCTAACCAAAATGCTGCTTTCAGAGACATAATACTGCCCCATGACGATGCAGCATAGATGGGGACCATAAGCAAGATACGGACAACATATCGCTGAAGGAGAGGTTTCCGATAGTTCTTAGTCTGGAGCCATATGGAGCTGTTCGCGAGGAACAGTAAGCCTCGATCAAAAAGAGCTACATTCCCAGGACTCACAGTAGGGAGATCAGCGTTGCAATAAGCGACGCCACTCCTGCGAGGATTATCGTGACTCTGGTAAGCTGGTTCCCAGTGCCTCCACCTGCTGCCCCTTCTGGCATGATAGGCAAGTTGTTGGTCACAGCACTTATTCAAGGGACATCCATGGGCGGGCAAAGCGGTGTGTCTAGCAATCGGATGCAAGGCTTTGAGCAATGCGAGCCTTGGTTGCGGAGAATGGGAAAGGCAGAATATGAGAAGTTGAAAGTAGGGGAGAAATGCTGCCTACAGCCCAATGTGTTGCAGAAAGTCATGCTGCTGGAGCTTGCTGCGGGGAGCGTTCTCTAGGCCTATTAGATCGTTTGTCATGGGCTTCATCAGCACTTTCACACAAACTGACACTTTCCTGTCACAAAAGCCGACACTTTCCCTTCTACACACTTAGAATCTGGAAGATAGCTTTTTGAGCTCGAGACCGAGCTTAGCCTCGTGAACGTCAATGAAGCTGTAGGCCCTCGAATTATTATCATGGATCAGCAGCTCTCCTGGGACGAGATCCATCCAAAGCATGGCCGGTGTCGCGAGTCTGACTGCTCAGTCACTCAACCCTGGCCGTAGTTTCAACTGGTACGTACAACGCAAGCAACCGCACATACACGGCTTATAATGCGCCAGGATCTTTTTGGTAGAGTTGCTCGTTTGTGGCATTCTGACATTATTCTTCCTCTTCTACTTCAACCGGTTATTCGCAACGCTTGTCTCATATGGCTTCAGGGCTTACACATGGCACAAGTTCCACGTCTATGTTGATATACAGGCCCTTCAAATATCGTTGCTTGGAGGTCGCGTCTTCTTTAAGGGAGTCCGATACCATGGGGAGAATGAGACAATTCTCATACAAAATGGATATATCACGTGGAATTACTGGCTTCGAGCCGTGAAGCAAGCTGATTGCGCCAGATTCGCGGATAGCGGGTGTCGTGATCAGACAAGATCAAAAGAAGAATTCAGAAACACAGCTCCCTCGTCTGGCACTGAGCAAGGTGTGAGGGAATCTGGCGCTATTAAAGCTGTGCAAGATCTACCATCTCGCATTTCCGTGTCTGTATCGGGGTTTGAATGGTTTATTTACAACCGCAGCCCGGCGTATGATGCGATTGCGGCTTCTCGGGCCCTCAAGGTGAATATCGCTCAAACCAACGGTCATGACCCGTGCAAGTTTACTACTTCGGACAAGGTGCACAAAGATTCCTCTGAAGGTGACGAGGTGGGTACTCTGGCACGGCCCTCGACAAAGTCAACGTTAGACGAATATTCTGGAGTTGCTACCAGAGACGCCATAAAGCAATCAAACCAAAGGCCCTTTGGAGATAGTGAAATCTTTCCGCCGTCAGAGGTCAGAAGCACGGGTTCAACTACGCCTCGCTCCAACCACGATGCTCCTGTAACTACGTCACCTGTGATCTTGACCCTGTTTCCCATTTTGATCGAATGTCTGAAAGGAGCGATTGTGATCGGTAATGAACACACTCGTGCCATTTTAACGACCAGCTTCGAGCGGTCCACAGGACACATCGATGCTGCCAAATCCGGTTCACGAGACATTTACAGGCAAATATTCGAATTCGAGGTCACTCATCCTGTGGTACAAATGAAGCCGAACCCTGACTATCGACAGTCTCAGCAGGATGCAGCACAGAGTTCCATCCACAACACCCTTTCCGTACATCCCAAAAGAAGCTGGTGGAAGATCAATTGGCGCTTTCATCACCGAAAGAGAAAGGTCATACAAAGCTTGCGCGCCTTAATTCCCTATTTTCGTAGCTCAGTCGAGTCTTTCCGACCGTCGTCCGTCGACGAAAAGCACAATGTTGGTGGAGGCAATTGGCCGAATGAGATTCCCGGAGAAAGTAGATGGCTAGGTCTCAGCCGCTACCTGGACGAGAACGACCGGGATGACCATGAAGGTTGGTCAAACGTGGAGTATGCGAGGTTCTCCAACATTGTTGACTGCCCAAGTGTACATCTCAGTTTATACTGGGATGTACCTGGAACCGTTGAAACCGATTTTTACTCTACTGGGAGGATCATCGGCGATCACAACATCAATCTGGCGAAGCCACCAGCATATGGGCTTGATCTGATCGTTCGCGGAGGCAACGTCGACTATGGCCCTTGGGCTGACCGCGCTAGAGCCGAAATTCAGAGCGTCTTCCTCCCCGACTCGCATCAGAATGCACTCCCAGCAGAACCACTGGCTGTTGGAGTTCCCCGACAGAGCACTGTGTTGAAAATCAATATCCACATTGAAAATGAGACTACACTGCGAATTCCCACCAGGGAGAATTCAAAGGACTGGCAATGGAAAGGGCGTGCCGGTGCTTTGCGTGGCGTGTCCGGTATGAAACAGCAAAGGGACAGAAAGCAAACACGAAAAAAGAAGGAAGAGAAGAATTTGCTAGGGCCTGATGTTCGTCCGTTCGGCTGGTTCGCCGTTACGGTTTCACCAAACTCAACAGTCACCTACAATATTGATATGATACCTGGGAAGCAAGGTTATCACAACGACCTTGAACTTGACCTAAAAGGCACAAAGATGACGACAAGCGTGAATCATGCCTTGCTATGGAGATGCGGGCCCCAAAAGATCTCTTGCGACCTCTCCAACCCACTTGGATGGAACACCTTCCATAAGTGGACCTTTGATGTTCAAAGTCATGGCATGGAGCTGTTTCTCTTGCGAGACCACATGTTCCTACTTATTGACTTGATCGACGATTTCACTTCTGGTACATCAAGCAATTTCCTGACTTTCGTGCCTTTCTTTTATCGACTTAAGCTCTCATTTACCGATGTGAAGCTGTACTTGAACGCGAACGACTCCAACATTGTTGACAACCCATGTGACCTTGATGAGAACACCTTTCTTATTCTCCACGGCAAGACACTTGACACAAGTGTTGATGTTCCTCTCGAAGTTTATGCCCCTACTGAGAACAGAATAAATTTCAGAGCAACCGCACGAGATGCCCGGCTAGACCTTGCCACGCCTGTATGGAATACTGCACACACTTTTGCAAGCGACATGCCTACTGCAACTTTGAAGGATTTTTCGATGGACGGGTGCTACAATTATTATTCTAGCACATCCCCGAACCTCACCGATTCATTGGTCTTGAACCTCGCCGGCTTTTCCCCGAGGATCTTTCTTCAGGGCTCCCTCATCAGGTATTGCATGAAGCTGAAAGACAATTACTTTGGAGACGACATCCATTTCCGCACACTAGAAGAATATCAAGAACTCCTTTTCAAGCAAAAGGATGTTACGACAGAGCCAGCGCAATTCCAGAACAAAAAGGACAACGACTTGGACGTTATCTTGAACGTCACGTTCGATCGGGTATGTGTCCTTTTACCTGCTAACATATACTCTCGGAAGGAAAATCTGCGACTTGACTTTCTCCTCATCGAAGCGGATGTGCGATTCACCAATTACTACATGGACCTACAAGCCCAATTCAGCCCAGTGGAGGCGGCTTGGGAAAGTGTCAAAGCTGAAGAAGTTGGGATTGAAGACTGCATCTCCAAACCAGAAGCTTTCATAAATGGAATCGGCATTTATGGTCATCGTCTATTTGGCTCTGCCCCTTCGGAGCCAACATATGTCTGTAATTGGGACTTCGACATCGGGAAAGTGACCGGTGAGTGCTCGACCAAGTTCGTTCGAATACTCCTTCAGGCAATATCATCCTTCGGATTCACTCTTGACGATAACGAGAATGCGCTCCCGCAATCACATATACCGGCGATTCATGATATTACTTTCCTTCGTGCAAGAATTGACAACATCAACTTGTGGTTTTCGCTCTCGGAGACAGCAGTCGTGTTTGGGGCAGAACGAATTGAAATTGCGTTCAACGACTGGAGTGGAAAGAGTATTTCAGAACGACTTCACCTTGAGGTTCCCAACATTCAGCTTGCAGCCGTTGATCAGAAGTCTGCCATTCGACAAAAAGACCAGATAGAATCCCTAGTCACAACCTATGCTGTTTTTCAATTGTCTCTTTTGCTTAAGATGCTGGGGAGAAAGCGAGATTTTGCGCAGCAGCGGGAGCTTCAACAACAGCATGTCCGCTTCCATGATCAACGCACGCACCGTACAGATTGGCTCTTGTATAGCCCATCTCAAGCTGTTCAGCCTCGTGAGCAGCTGAGAAGATCAAGGCCGAATCCGCCCGCCATGCCCATTCCGCAGATGCCTGCTCCGTTATCCAACCAGAAATGTTCTTCATTATCTGGGCTGACCATGGATACCGAACGTGGAAAACGGACATCTTATACGAGACTACGTCAGAAGACTTCATTCTTATCGAAGGCTTCTTCCGAACGTAGCCCTTCCCTGCGGTCGAGGAAGATAACTTCCAAAATTGCCGCTCATCGAGAAAATCAGCGATCACAACACCAACCTTTAGGGTCGGCCTTGGGCGCTAAGATCGAAAATCACGAGGACTTAACCACTCTTACTGCTACGGCTGCTTCGAAACCGCACCTTGGGATTACCGAGGAGATTTCGCCCAACTTGAGATCAGCTGCCATGTACTCGAGCCCATGGACCGCCCCATATTTCCCTCTGCAAAAGATTGTTCCCGACACCAAAAATTTACCGAACGAGCCACATAATACGAATCTCGCTACGAAGAATAGACAGGGGCGTCATGAGGCCTCGGCAGCATTTGAGGATATCGATGATGACAGTACAACCATCCATACTAGGTTTGACGTTGACTTAGGCTCTGCTGTCAGAGGTTTTGCTTTGCCCAAGTTTTTCTCAGCAGTTGCTGCTTTGCTCAAGGCTCTCGAACCAGTGCAACCGACAGACCTTCTGGACGGCTTGCAGATTGATACCATGTCTCAAATCCAAAAAGTAGCAAAATTTCGTACAGAGCTCGGCCAAACGACGGACTGTTGCATTCGAGTACCATTTGCGCACTTGAGAGTTATTGATAGGTGTTCATACCATTCATCTTCGAGTGACTCAAACAGAGACCAGTACGACCTTCAAGTTATAAAATCCAAGGTGACTGCTCGGTTTAGTACCAAAGAGAAGCGCGTGAACGACCGCCCAAAGGTCGAAAATGGTGTGCGCCTGCACGTTGTCATTAACAGGAGTCTTTTAGAGGTACACGACCGAGCCTCGGACACGCTGCACGACAAAGCTGCAGCCAGACTGTCACTTGAAGACATTGTGCTCTGGATGGCATCTGACGAGAGGATAATCGCGAGGTTTCAACAGCGGAACCTCGAAGTGACATCCTGGGGTTGCCGAGTCGAATATTTGGCGTCGCTCATACATCGTACGGTGGATATGTCAGATTTCATCATTAGCCAATTCACTTATATGGACTCAGCCACTCGCATTCGAAGCCTTGTCTACCACCTCACAGATGTAGCAGATGGGTCTGTAGATCCCACGTTCCTTACAAGACCATCATACGTCCTTCGTACTGCTGATGATCATTTGAGACTCCATGACTCGTGGAAGATAGCTTCTCGACTTAGACACATGTTACAATCTTTGGACAGCAATCAGCAAGCGACGCTGTTTCAAAAATGCACCACCTCAGATACTTCATTGCCTTCCAACGCCGAGGCCCTTGTCCTTGCCAGTTTCGATAATTGGCGTTCTTGGGATCTTGCTCACGTTAGAAAGAGTCTGATCATGGAGACAATCTGGCGTCATGCGAAGCGGGTTGATAACGGGAAGCCCCAGGATGGCGATCTTTTGCTTGAGCTTACCCTTGAAAAGGCCAGGTTCTCACTCGACCCTGGTCCGAAAGAAAACCAAATTAGCATTCACGATATTACCACTGCGTTTTCGATGACGAATGCACCCATGCACGATTCGAGCGAAATGGATGGCGACAATGTCAAACCACGAAGTCTCATAGTGCAAAGCTATTGTTCCCGTTTTGGGATCCACGTTAATTGGGAGCTAGTGGAGCTCGTTGGTGACACGATGGAGCTCTTCATTCGAAAGCATGAAATTATTAAGCAATCGTCATCCAACTCGGCGAAAGAAGAGCACTGTCCCGTGCCTGGACAACAGCTTCATGTCATTTTTGGCATGGACAGTGGCGTGGTCACGTTGGAAAGTATCAACATCACAGTTGCCATGGCTGCTTCTGAAGTCAGAGGGTCCTTTTTGCATAGGGTCGAAAATGAAAAGATTGAGACGACTAGCATGCTCCTGGCCTCTCATTCAGCTTCTGCAAGGCTCAAAGATGATGAGAAGGTGTTACTGGGTTGGCTTCTTGACAATTCAACCCTGTCTCTTTCTCAGACATCTACTCTCTATCGAAAAGCGGATCCTGCTGTGATGAAAGCAACGGGAAAATGCAAAACACTCCGTTTCGAGATAAGAGAAGACATGAGTCATTCTCTCGACATTGCGAATCGAGTAATCAGAGATGAAATGAACATCTTGAAGGGAATGGGGACGCGACTTACCGCTAGCAGCCAATCTGTCCAAAAAAAAGACTTTTCCGGTCCGGAACAACGGCACGATATCTACGTGGCGCTATTTCTCGACCAGTATACGCTGAGCATTGCGATTCTGCCGTTACTCACCTACGTTGTCTCGGGCGACGTGGCAAGAGTATCTGTCGTTCCAAGTTCGTCGTCTCAGATGGCCATGAACTTGGATCTCAAACATCACAGCCATGCGTTCAAGTTAAACAACAAAGAGAGAGCCAGTCAAGCAGCGATCTTATATATGCCACCTATCAACGGCAGAGTGATTGTGCCTCGAAGCACGACGTCCAGAAAGATCAACGTTGACACGACACTGGACAAAGTGGAATTGGATGCAAGATCTGTGAGATCTTTTATTGATACGATCAACAGGCCAGAGGTCGTTCGGGCACTAATTAACGCAAAAAAGAGTGCCCAGCAAGTGTCATCGCAACTCAACGCATTGTCTTTGTCTCAATCCGAGATAGGTCCGGAAAGGTCTGGCCACTCCGAAGCGTTGCTGTATGCTGCGAGTGTTACTTTCATCGGTCTTGGGGTCCATGCTAGCGCGCCAGCCCTGAAGTCCAAAGATTACCGTGCAGATCTTGATTTTGTTCTAGGTCTCACTACTATCCATCTAGGAAATGAAGGCGTAGAAGGCGTCGTGCATGAGAGTCCACAATTTGACGTCGCTTTTCGGCGCATCAGCTTGAAAATCTCTCGGCGAAGCCATGGCGAAGTTACAAAATCCGGCAACCTCGATTTCAGTGGGCAAGTAACAGGAAAGACCGCGACTGACGACAAGAAAAACCAGATTCGAATGTATCACGCTGCAAGCGACAGTTTTGGTGTTGACTTGTGCGCAAAAACTGCCTCCTTGGTTGTCGATATTGCCGCGCATCTCCAAGAACGAATCAAGTCTTTCACATTAGCTGACGAAGTTAAGCGGTTGAAACCACTGCGCCGGTTGACCATTGTCGGCTTCACAGAGCCGCCTCTGATTACAGTCACAACGGATGATGGCAAGGAGGAAGAAGAGACAGCATCCAGCAATCTCTTTGACTCTATCTATTCGGTGGATTTGAATGCTATCAGAATTGCATGGATGCTGGATGCTAGCATGGCGAAATCACCTTCGAGGCAAGTCGAAGATCTGATTTTTTCAATCCAGAAGGTCAACCTCAACACGAAAAGAGAAGGCTCTGCCACTCTGGCTATCACGGATCTCCAGCTGCAGATGGTTCCAAAGTCGGTGGAAGCCAAACATCGATCCTCGAATTCTGCTCTGATGCCGGACGTTGTCTTTAAAGCTGCTTATTTTTCAACCAAAAGGGATCGACGGCTCGCGTTTCAAGCAGCTGGGAAGGCTCTCGACCTTCATTTAGCCTCTGATTTCATTGTTCCAGTCACCGCGCTTCGCACATCACTTGCAGCTGCAAGTGCAGAGCTGCGTGAAGGAAGCGCATTCTGGGCGGCGCGACCTGCATCTAGCAAAAAGGAGACAAGTAATCTCTTCGGCAATAAGTACTTAGCTTCATTGCTCATCGATGCGGACTTTGCAGGTGCTGTCGTTAATATCCAGGCGCGTAGAAGTGATGAAGAACGCAAGAGCGTGTTTGGTATCTTGAAAGGTGACAAAGGATCTCGCGCAGGACGGTATAATCAGGTCGTTCAAGGAGACAGCGCAACTCAAGCTACTCTTCGCGCACCAGGTGTGGCAATGAAGATTGAGTACTCAGACAATGGGCGAGATGACCCAGCACTGAACGCAGAGATCAAAGTGGCAGCCTCCTCAAACGTGCTCTATCCGTCCGTTGTGCCCTTGATTATCGAGATATCCTCCAGCGTCAAAGAAATAGTTGGCAGTCCGAGCAGCGGCGCTAAAAAGCCAACGACCCGACGCAAGAGTGAGGTACAAAAGCCCCAAGCGAACTCCTCACTTGCATCCAGCAATCCTGCAAACCTCATGGGTCGCTGCAAATTAAATCTCGGACTATGGGTCAGTGAACAAGACTTCAGTCTAAGTTGTCAGCCAATCGCCCGAGTCGCCGCCACAGCCCGTTTCAATGACATTTTCGCGGCGGTCAACACAGTGCAGTCATCTGACCAAGAGAGGTTCTTTGCTTTGTCTGCGACTTTCAGCGGTCTTCAAGCATCCGTCCAGCACGTCTATTCTCGAGAGTCCACAGCAAGCCTGGAGGTCGACTCGATCGTGCTGTCGATGATGAACAGTAAACATGTGAGCAATACGACGGGCGTCTCTGCCATCTTAAATGTTAGTCCTATGAAGGCATCCGTGAATGCAAAGCAACTCCAGGACTTCCTTTTGTTTCGTGAGATTTGGTATCCTGCTGAGCTTCGGCAAGCCTCATCGACCCCGACCGCAGCTTCCGCCGCTGCTGATAGTCACGCGATCGTCGTGCAAAGGTATCAACAAGTTGCGGCTGCAGGGGCTTTCCCGTGGAATGCTGTTGTCTCAGTTCAAGAGTTGACGGTGCAATTGGACCTTGGACAAAGTCTTGGAAAATCCGTCTTCACAATTTCCCAGCTGTGGGCATCTTCTAAGAAAGCGTCCGACTTTGAACAGAACTTATGCCTCGGTTTTGACAAGGTCAGTGTGGAGAGTAGCGGGAGAATGAGCGGCTTTGTCGAGTTGCAGAACTTCCGAGTCAGAACGTCAATACGATGGCCACGAACCGATATCACCATGGAGCAGACACCTCTAGTGCAAGCTTCCCTAGGCATGGACCATTTCCGCGTCAAAGCAGCTTTCGACTACCAGCCCTTTGCAATTGCAGAGATCTCGAAATTCGACTTTTTGATGTATAACGTTCGTCCAAGGCAGAGTGGCGAGAAGGACCGACTAGTTGGGGATTTAGAGGGCGAGAAGGTTCAGGTCTTCTGCACAACCGCCAGTGCGTCTCAAGCTTTGGCGTTGTACCAAGCGGTGGTACGCCTGATTCAGGAAAAAGAGGTAGCTTACGAAGCATCTTTGAGAGAGCTCGACAGATACCTGCGACGAAAGTCTGTGTTCCCATCCTCGACGTGGACTACCGCCTCGACTGAGCCAGGCGATGAAGACAAAGATTTCATTCGCGGGCCCTTTTCTCTGCACACCGATGTCGTCGTCACCCTTAGAGCTGTCAATATTGGGGCATTTCCTAGCACCTTCTTCGACAATCAGATCTTCAAGGTCGAAGCAACAGACGCGCAAGCCCGATTTGCTGTCTCTGCAAAAGAAGGCAGGACGCACTCCGGCCTTGGACTTACTTTGGGCCAGCTCCGTGTAGCGCTGTCCAACGTCAACCGAATCAATACCCAAGCGCTTGGCGAGGTATCTGTCAGCGATGTTGTTAATCGTGCAACAAGTTCCCGAGGTGGGACAATTCTAAAGGTTCCTAAAATCGTTGCATCCATGCAAACGTGGCAGAAGGCTTCCTCCCACAGCATCGACTACATCTTCAAAAGCACGTTTGAAGGCAAGGTGGATGTAGGATGGAATTACTCGCGAATTAGCTTCATCCGAGGGATGTGGTCAACGCATTCACGAGCGCTGGCATCGAGACTTGGCAAGCCGCTACCACAATCCGCTGTCCAGATTAGTGGTGGTCCCCAGCCCAATGATAAAGGGGAGGGCAAAGGACAAGAGAAAATCACCGCAGTCGTGAATGTGCCTCAGTCGCGATTTGAGTACTGTGCCCTGGAGCCGCCAATCATCGAGACGCCACAATTGAGAGACATGGGAGAAGCAACTCCGCCCCTCGAATGGATCGGCTTGCACAGAGACAAGCTACCAAACGTGACGCATCAAATCATAATCGTGACATTGTTGGGAGTGGCAAAAGAGGTCGAAGATGCTTACTCGAAGATTCTGGGGTCTTCTCAGTGAGGATTTGCTGTGTGGGTTTGGAGTGCATTGTGTGATTGTGTCCTTGCATAGCGTATTGGCGTTTGTGGAATCGTGCAGAGAAAGGGAGCTTTCTTGCGAGCTGGGAAAGCCAACAGTCAGCATCGTTGAGTCCTACGTCTGGCTCCCTGGTTGCACTGCTACTATTCTACGTGTACATATTCGGTAGCATCTAATATCGCGTGGAGTCACGCATTCCCCTCTTCTGCTCTGTCCGCGAGAAGGGTGCTGGGGTGAGTGTGAATGGTCGGGTCGCGGTAAGAACCAGGTTTGGTTTGATTAGAATCGTGAGTCACAGTCAGAAACGGTCCATTGACATGGACAATATATCAATCAATCATCAGAGACGGAGTAGGACGGTTGGAGTGAGTCACCATGAGGAGCCATATCGCTCCGCTGCTACGTTACGTGCGGTAGTGACTGTTGCTTGGCAATCATGATCATGTGCATTAGCGCGGGGCAGTCCCACAATCGCGATTTCAAAGGCGCAGTTGTAAGTATAAGCTGCGCCGAAGATTTTGCTCTACCCTGCCTTCACCCTCTGGAGACAGCTCCGAGTCTCTCAATCCTTACTTCGTCCACAAGAACAGAGCATATCTCGTTCGATTGAGACAGCTTTTGGCTGTTCGCAAACCTCCCAACCCTTGCTTCTTCCTTACTACCGCCTCGAAGGCCAATCTCGATTTACCACCGCCATCATGGTTAACTTCACCGTGGACGAGATCCGTGCTCTCATGGACCGACCGGCAAACATCAGAAACATGTCTGTCATCGCGCATGGTAAGCTCGCATCTCCTCCTCAGATTTTGAATGGAAAGATTGCTAATACTCCTCACAGTTGACCACGGAAAATCCACTCTCACCGACTCTCTTGTGCAACGCGCAGGTATCATCTCTGCTGCCAAAGCTGGTGAAGCTCGTTTTACCGACACTCGTAAAGATGAGCAAGATCGATGTATCACCATCAAGTCCACTGCCATCTCCCTGTATGCTCATCTGCCCGAGGAGGAGGACTTGAAGGATATCCCCCAGAAAGTGGACGGTAATGAGTTCCTGATAAACTTGATCGATTCACCAGGTCACGTCGATTTCTCGTCTGAAGTGACCGCTGCTCTTCGTGTTACTGATGGCGCTCTCGTCGTCGTCGACTGTGTCGAAGGTGTTTGTGTGCAGACCGAGACTGTGCTCCGTCAAGCTCTGGGTGAGCGTATTAAGCCAGTTGTGATCATCAACAAGGTCGATCGCGCGCTCCTCGAGCTCCAGGTAGGGAAGGAGGATCTTTATCAGTCATTCTCGCGAACCATTGAATCCGTCAACGTCATCATTTCCACCTACTTCGACAAAGCTCTTGGTGATGTCCAGGTCTATCCTTACAAGGGGACTGTTGCCTTTGGCTCTGGTCTACATGGTTGGGCTTTCACCGTTCGACAATTTGCCGTCAAATACGCCAAGAAGTTCGGTGTTGACAAAACGAAGATGATGGAGCGCCTATGGGTATGTGACTCGTCTTTCCCGCCATGCTTCTCTACGCTGACACGTCTCTGCAGGATGACAACTATTTCAACCCAAAGACCAAGAAGTGGACAAAGACCGGTAACCACGAAGGCCAGGAGCTGGAGCGTGCCTTCAATCAATTCATCCTCGACCCCATTTTCAAGATCTTCAATGCCGTCAAAAATGCTAAGAAGGACGACATCAACACCCTCGTGGCAAAGCTTGACATCAAGTTGACTGCTGAAGAGAAAGACCTGGAGGGCAAGCCACTTCTAAAGATCATCATGCGCAAGTTCTTGCCTGCGGCTGATGCGCTTCTCGAGATGATGGTTCTACATCTCCCATCCCCTGTGACCGCCCAGAAGTATCGTGCGGAGACTCTGTACGAAGGTCCTCCTGATGATGAGGCATGCATTGGTATCCGAGACTGCAACCCTAAGGCTCCTCTCATGTTGTACGTGTCCAAGATGGTTCCGACATCCGATAAGGGCCGCTTCTACGCTTTCGGTCGTGTGTTCGCTGGTACTGTTCGCTCAGGCCTCAAGGTCCGTATTCAGGGCCCCAACTACACGCCAGGCAAGAGGGAGCATCTGTCTATCAAGGCCATCCAGCGAACAATTCTCATGATGGGCAGATTCATTGAACCAATCGAGGATGTACCGGCTGGTAACATTCTTGGTCTCGTCGGAGTCGATCAATTCTTGCTCAAGTCAGGCACGTTGACCACAAGTGAGACAGCGCACAATTTGAAAGTCATGAAGTTCTCTGTCTCTCCTGTCGTGCAGCGATCCGTCGAAGTCAAGAATCCGAACGACCTGCCGAAACTTGTGGAAGGCCTCAAGCGTCTATCGAAGTCTGATCCTTGCGTGTTGACGTCCATTTCTGAGTCCGGAGAACACATCGTGGCTGGCGCTGGTGAATTGCATCTCGAAATTTGCTTGAAAGATCTCGAGGAGGATCATGCCGGTGTTCCCCTCCGGGTCTCGGACCCTGTGGTCTCTTATCGTGAGTCTGTTGGTGGGATTTCCAGCATGACTGCGCTATCGAAATCACCCAATAAGCACAACCGTCTGTATGTCACCGCTCAGCCGATGGGAGAAGAGCTGTCCAAGGACATCGAAAGCGGTAGAATTGGGCCCCGAGACGACTTCAAAGCGCGCGCTCGTATCTTGGCCGATGATCATGGCTGGGATGTGACTGATGCCCGAAAGATCTGGTGCTTCGGCCCAGATACCACCGGTGCGAACTTGCTCATCGATCAGACCAAGGCCGTCCAGTATTTGAATGAAATCAAGGATTCCGTCGTCTCTGGCTTCCAGTGGGCTACCCGCGAAGGACCCATCGCCGAAGAGCCAATGCGATCCGTTCGCTTCAACATCATGGACGTTACCCTTCACGCTGATGCCATTCACCGTGGAGGCGGGCAGATCATCTTAACAGCTCGCCGCGTCCTGTATGCAGCTACCCTTCTCGCCGATCCTGGTCTCCTTGAGCCAATCTTCTTGGTCGAAATCCAGGTGCCCGAGCAGGCCATGGGAGGTATCTATGGTGTGCTCACACGAAGAAGAGGTCACGTGTTTGCGGAAGAGCAACGTCCAGGGACTCCATTGTTCAACGTCAAGGCATACTTGCCAGTCAATGAATCATTTGGCTTCACCGCTGATCTACGATCAAACACTGGTGGCCAAGCATTCCCCCAATCAGTGTTCGATCACTGGCAGATTCTTCCCGGTGGCTCGCCACTCGATGTCAACACCAAACCCGGTCAGGTTGTGCAGACAATGCGGAAACGAAAGGGTATCAAGGAAGTTGTTCCAGGATACGAAACCGTAAGTCTTTTCCCTTCCCACAATTCCTCGATATGTGACTAACAGTGCTGCAGTACTACGACAAGTTGTAGGCCTACGGGGGATCAGTTGCAAGGGAGGAATAGACTCAATGCGAACGATCGAAGATACGGCATTCTATGAGCGTCATGAGGCTATGAATCACGCCGGCAAGCAAAAACAACACAGCCTTCCAGAAAAGTCAAGCCTGCATCTAGATGGAGCGGTATCAAGACGGACGGACTGTGTTCGACCCAAGAGTGTCGTCGAGTTTTTTATGAATTTTTTCTCGTCTGTTCTTGGCAGAACGTTATTCTCTGCCATGCTAGTCAATCGATGGTAGAGAATAGACTGCTGCCTGAAACCTATTCGGTCTCCTACATTGAAGTCCGCTTTCTCGAAGGTGCTCAAACCATGCCAGCAATCTCTGAAGATGTTCCGCACCGTACACGGTTCGTATTTTACCAAAATGGTGGTCATGACTCTCGATCTGATATTCTGTGGCCTGAGACCATCTACTTTCCACCTTCTGAACAGAGTAGATACGGCCAGGGCCCTCTTTGACGTTGATGTCATTCGACAAAGCGCTGTCATTGTTGAAGCCCTCTCGTTGTTGCTGAGGAGAGAATCGGCCATGATCGAATTTTCACAAACTTTACGGCGTAGAAAGCTCTTCTTCGGACTCGACTTCGTTGTCTCCACACGTGTGAGGACAAGAAGGTGTCACCCTACCCGTAATTGTGATTCTTGACCTCCAACGCACTCTGACTTAATCTGCTGCCAAGCGACAGCATGGTCGGTGAAGATCTCCGTCGCTTACGTAACAATTTTTCTCCCGCGCGACCTGTCAAACCAAAAAAGTGGTCAATCAGCAGTCCACACAACGCATTCTATTCTACTTCCATTCAGCTACTGCACCCTATGGAGTCTATTCTATATTCGTAGGCAGTCCTTGAATTCATTCCCTCACCCACATTAGGGGCCTCTGGAAGGAATGGGTGACCATGCACTTCTCTGCAGAGCAAGTGGGCGAGGTCAAAGCTTGGATGGTGAAGAAGCTGGAGGATATGTGAGTTGACTCAAGACCTTCTTTTGAAGGAGCATGGACACTGACTGCTCTTTTCAATAGCTCTGATGCTGATCCAGAAATACTCACGGACTACTGCGTGGCTATCCTTGAAAGCGAGGCCACCGACGAAGAGATCAGAAAGACTGCGATTGAGAACCTTGAGGACTTCCTGAAAGATCGTGAGTAGCTTGTTGAACTGTCAGCAGAAGGCTTAGAATAACATCTCTTTGTTGCAGATACGGTCAACTTCGTAGACGAAATATTCGCTCGATATGCACCCAAATCCGCCCCGTCGATGGCAACAGCCCACACCAAGCCTACGGCTACCAACGTTGGCAAACAATTGAAGGATGGGTTGCCTATCCAATCCTATGAATCGGCGCCGTTCGGCGGCCAAAATTCTTCTGAAAAGTTCAACACAGGCAGGAAACGGTCCTACAACGACGCTTATGGGCACGGGCAAGAAATGCAGTACGGCGATGGCAATGGCAATGGCAATGGCGTATCTTCGAAGCCTTCTCGCCCTAAAAGAGACCGGAGAGATGCGCGAACATCAGGACGTGGCTTGTCTTCGCGGCAGCTTCCTTCACCTGTCGCAATTACCTCCAATCCATTCATGAATGCGCCGCCTCCCCCTACGCCTCCTCCGGGTTTCCCAGCCTTTGATCCCGCCGATCCAATGGCAGCATTTGCATTCATGCAAGCCATGTTTCCGCAAATGGCAGGCATGCTCCCACCGTTACCGAATGGCGAGGTGCGGACTTTTGGAAACACGCCGCGTTGTCAAGACTACGACACCAAAGGTTACTGCACCCTCGGTAGTTCATGCCCGTATGAGCACGGAAGGGACCTTGTTGTTGCACCTGCAGACGATGAGTATGATCCCACCAGGGCTAATTTCAGCATGAATGGAGCGCAGAGTGGGGCATCAAGAGCTGGTAGCCGCACGCAGCGAACACGACGGCTTCCAGGAAGTCTCGGGCGTTCCGATGCCAAATGGAACAACAGAGCCGCTTTCTCGGACCCTCGGCGTCCTGCTGATAAGACTTTCACGAGCATCGTCGTTGAGCAGATCCCAGAAGAACATTTCGCAGACGAAACAGTGCGGAGCTTCTTTTCGCAATATGGCAAAGTGCTGGACATCACAATGGAGCCGTATAAGCACCTGGCCATCGTGAAATATGATACGCATGCGAGCGCGCAACGCGCTTGGGAGAGCTCCAAGGCTGTCTTTGAGAATCGTTTCGTCAAGGTTTACTGGTACAGGCCCGACCTGGAGACCGCGAACATGGGTCATGGCACCGCTTCTGCTCCCAAGGACATCCATGCATCAATGAACACAGACACGGTGGCTGGGGAAGCTTTCAGGGACCAGCAGCAAGAGAAGCAGAAAGCGTACGAGGAGAGGATGAGGATAAGGAAAGCGATGGAGGACGCCAGAGAGGACCTCGTCCGTCGGCGGGGGCACATGGCGAAGGAGCGAGAAGCTCTGGCTACAAAACTTGCAATTGCAGAAGGTGACGATGGGGCCCAACTCAATGCCAATGGGACGAAAAGCCCCCACAATGGCGTGGCTACAGAGTCCCCGGATCCTAAGATCAAAGCCTTGCGAGAGCAGCTAGCTAGAATGCAGGCCGAAGCCAAACGTCTAGGCATCGATCCAGACGCACCACCTGACGACCTTCCCAACGCTTCCAGCGGACAATACAGGACTGCGGGAGGTCTGATTCATCGCAATTCAGCCGCAAGAGCGGCAAATCGTGGTTATGGGCCTCCGAGGGGCAGCTATCGGGGCCATGGCTTCGTTCGAGGCCGTGACCCATCTGTCAACAAACTTGACAACAGACCGAAGAGCATTGCGATATGTGGAGTGGATTTCGATCACGTGAAGGAAGAGAATCTGCGCTCCTACCTGACCTTGATCGGCTCGTTTGAAGATATCGAGCTGGATCCAGGACGAACGGATGCGCGAATCATTGTCTTTACGGAGAGGTGGCAGGCCGAGCAGGTCATGCACGGCAGAAGCGATATTCCCGGAGTTGGGAAGGTTGAGCTATCTTGGGTGGCTAGGACTGCAAATGGGACGGCGGCACAGACGGCGGAAGGGGACGAGGATGCCGTGTTAGGTGAGGCCGGCGATGATGCCTGGAGGACTTTGGGTGATGAAGCACACCCAGTACAGGATGACAATCTGGACGTCGCTGGGGGAGACGACGATGACTGGGGGAACAATGCTTGAACTTCTTGCCAGCTGGACTCTGATCACGG
>JAABUK010004851.1_pt1 | contig 21518 bp, 31 predicted proteins | sample 5559141 | NCBI WGS metagenome assembly JAABUK01 (sample SAMN10711869, study PRJNA513367) | rock metagenome | isolation source: Antarctica rocks | place: Antarctica: Victoria Land, Pudding Butte nord | collected 2016-01-03
GACCTGTGGGCCTGGTCTCAACAATGAACTCCTTCTCCATAGGGTGGTGCTCACGAACATATGTGATTTGCTCCTTGACGATTGGCCTGTCCTCGACCTGAGTAGCAATTGACAGTCAGTGTGACTGCCTTGAAATGCCGAACAATTCATGTCGCTGTCTGCTGAGTGTCGGCTGTCCGACCTTAGTGTAGTACTTCTGGTCGCAGATGGGCTCGCCCCTCTCTGCTGAGACAACACCAGTTCCTGCTGTGCCGGAGGTGTTACGAAGCTCAGTGGAAGCACCAGTGTTGGCGCCAGTTCCGGTTGTACCGGTGGTGTTTCCACCTCTGTAGACTCCGGCTTGGTTAGAAGACATGTTTGCAGGTAGCCTGCACGACGCAACATTGTCTGAGGCTGTCCAGCGCTGAAAGGCTTGGCTACTCATGATTGCTGTCGACACAACGACTGCCAGATGCGTGAAACACATAGCGCCAAAGGACCACACGCATCAGGGTGCTTTATGATCTTGCATCACAAAAACGAATAGGCCACGCTACAGGACCACAGCACAGTAACAAAACCTACAGCTTGCATGAGCTGATACTGAAAATTATGCAGCGAGGCACCAGCTGGAAGCAACAATGTGACACAGCAACACCGCTTCAAGTCATTGTGGTGGCTGCGCATGCCAGCGATGCGAAGGTCAGAAACTCGTGGTGCAGCAGCAGCAGAACGCTCACCTGAATAGAAAGACTGCTAGAGGGCTGTCAGAAAGTTGACAGCAACAAGTGAAAGTTGGGCTTTGAAGTGGATAAAGCGCGGGGACAAAAAGTTTCAGATCGCAGTCGCAGGACAGGCGATGCTGAAGGGAACCTACTAGCATCAGCCAATGAGCTTGCGTATTCAGATTACGTTTCCCGTACATAAGCTCAGTATGATCATATGACGTGCCATTCAAACTCAGGTTTAAACCTTGCCTTGCGCTCTCCAGCTGGCTGTGTAGCGGCATTCATTGTAATATCGTGGTGACGCCATGCAAATGTTTGTGCCAGCGGCAGAACTGTTGAATCTTGAGGAGGCAGATTTACTGTCTTACTTGAGTGTGAACTGGACGACAGCTGCAGCTTCCCTGACATTAGCAAGCAATCTTGGGGTGTACCTTTTGCTGTGTGAGTATTCACTCAATATCCAGATTGATAATTGGACACCCTGAATGACTACTTGCTATGCTCATTTTTGTGTAGTGCCTGGAATTTTACTGGCGGCTCCCCTGGATGGCCTGTAGAGAGTTTGGTTGTCCACAAATACTGTACATGCACAACATTCCGCATAGTGCATGGTACTTGCATGCGGACAGGTCCAGCTTGACCTGCATGATGTCCAGGGCAGTTTTGCCAAACAAACATGCATACATGGAGTTTGCCGCCTCAGCGTTTGCAAGACCTGAAGGTATTCTGTGAGCCAATTCTACTTCCTTATGCCTGCAGCCTGCAGGCTGTGATTGGGGTGGACTCAAGAAGTATGCATATGGGAGTCATTTGCATGGAGCACAGACACTGCCCCACTGCTTGCAAGTCGCAAGAAGGCACATCTCGATTGCCTCGTCTGCCATAGGTAGGACAGCCAATACATGGCTGAGAGCATGCAAGCATTGAAGCACTGATAGCTGCACACTCACCTACAAAGTGAGTGTGCAGCTATGCATGTTCATTATGTATGTTGAGCGCTGCAGAAATGCGATTGCGCAACACACCAAAGATGCATAGTGCATCACTGGCTGACTAGCATTGCTCAAGGCAGTCAGGTTTGTTCAAAATGTGGACTTTACACAGGACCTGCTGAAGGGCTGTGAAGCAAAACAGTTATCTAAATTTGACCTTCAGGACAAACCTTGGAAAGAAAGAACGCTGACTTACAAGACAAGGCTACAACGCGAGGAAAGCTATATATAGCCGCCAAATGGCAAGCAGCTCTCAAAAACATGCAACTGCCCGTTTGCCTAAATGCAACAGTGGGAAGGACGCACAGAACGTGGGCTCCTGCTGCCCCTGCAGCCTCGAGAATTGTCCTGACGGCAACATAAACGGCCTTGATGTGCGTAGCCACCGTGCCTTGTCACACTGTGCCCACGCCTGCGTCTGAGTCAGAAGCTCCCCTGTGACCGTGAATCTTGCGCACCTTTGGCATATGACTGCCTTGAGACAGGCACAAAGTACTGCGCTCTGAAAAGTGAGCCCGAAAATTTTGTGCATGGGCCATTTGAGTACGCAGTGTGTGATTTGCGTATGCCCTTAGGCATAGTTAGTTCTGCAGAGCCCAGTCACTCCTCGCCGCGTCCTCTCCATGCCTTCTCGCCTCTGCTACAAACGCCAGCTACGCCACGTGCTGAGCTGCGAGTCAGGCCGTTTAACTTTTTAGGCAAACGGTCTGGTGTGACGTTCACCTATCCTCATCTTGCGCTTATCGATCACTGTTGAACTGCTCCTGACTTCTTGTGCAAGATGTACAACGCAGATGGCAGTTTGAAGACAGTCGGGAAGGGCAGGTACAAAGGAGGGAACTCAGGAGGTGGCTCAACAAGCTTGGGCTTTGGCGATAAGTACGAGGCTCGCTGCTTCTTTGTTTGTGATCAGCTTAACATATCTTGCAGTTCCGTCGCGCTTATGAAGACTCGTTGAAGATAAGTCAGGCTGGCCTATGATCCAAGCTGTGGATCTAAGAAGGTGATTGTGAAATCTTCGTTCAGGTCTCGCGATGACAGTAAAGAGAACCAGAAGGCGCAGAGGCCAGACTCTGCTGTTGATTCCGGAGGAAGGCCTGCAGCTGGCATGAAATCTAAGGTATGGCAGCGTGTAAAGTATTGTGTGGAGTTTTTGTAGCTGTTCGTAGTCAGGGAACAGGAAAGCCATTTTCCTGCAACACACTTATGTGTTGGTCGTAGTTGAGACTCGTTGCATGGCATTGCTGCATTGCCTGCTGCATTGTCTCCAGCTGATCTTGATATGCATTTATTTTGCAGGTAGCAGACACCACTGGACATCGCAGGTGAGACAGCGGCTTCTTGCTGACCACTCGGCATCTCCTTGCACCTTCAAGCAGTTTGTTCTAGCAGTCAGAGCTTCTTGGTGCTTTGCACTCTTGATTGTGTTCATCTCTGCTGATGTTGCCATACACATCTTCAGCTTGCTTACAATTATGGTCTGTGCATCTACAGTCGTGCAGCTAACGAACAAGCACAGCTCAGGAACCAGGGAGGCAGCAACATCTTTGCAGAGCCAGATGCCCTGCAGACCAGAGAAGTCAACCAGAGGAAATTACAGGTATACATTCTCACTAGCACACTTCACTTACACACGACGCTAACCCTCCATTGTTTGTTACTCACACTACTGCTTGATGTAGATGAACCCAATTGTCCACACTGTGTATCTGAGTAAGTTTCACCACACAGGCCTGTGCTGTCTGTGCAAGCATTGCCTCATTGCAATGCAAGCGGACCTACACATAGCAGCAGTCGTACTACCTGGGCAGCCCGGTATAATACTTGGCTTCTCATTAATTGACACCGAAAGGCGCAGTCTTTTCTTTTTGTTTTCTTCCGCAGTCGTACTTACTTTTTGTCCTGCATCAGCAACCAGCGGCTGTAGACTTTCTTGTGTGCTTTTGTGCCCAACTTCTGCTTGCAGCACTAGCAAGCACATACATTCAAAAAGGATTCAACAACAGGAAGGTCTCTTCAGTGCCCGTTCATCTGTGTGTTACAGGACATCAAGGGCAGTGACATCTTCTCAGATGACAGCAGTGGCACAGGGCATACTGCAGGGGCTGTTCCCGGCCTGAGTGATGCCAAGAAGAAGGCCCTGTACAGCACCAGTGTGTTTGGCCAGGATGACCCTGCTGCTGCTCCACAGGTAAATTGCCTCTGAGCTGGCATCAAGTGATGTGTATACTGTCACGATCATGGTCCTGTGCAGCACACGCGTGTTCTGCGGACTTGCCCGACATCATGTGTCGCAGGTCTGCGCATGAAGTGAGGTCAAATTCTGGATGTCGCTTGCTGTACAATACTCAGCTTGTTTTTATCTTTGTCAAATCGTGCATAGGCAGCTTGTCGCCCATGCCTTAGGTGGTGGCGTTACTGATGCACAGAATGCATTTTGTGTATGTCAGGCACTCTTGGGCGCGCAATGTCTCATGTGCATGACTCTGTGTCTGCTGCTGCAGACATCAGCTGCTTCTGGACTGCATGCTCTCAAGTGTACTGCACGTCATGCAGCAGCCTTGATGTGGCATGTCTGCCAGTGCACACTCAGCAGCAACAAAGGCTGCTTCAGATCACCCTTTGGCATTTCTCTGTTGCCTGATGTTGGAGTTGAACTGGCTAAAATCGCTGCTTGATACAAAAGCATGACCTGCAACCAGTACACGGTTTGCATGCACTGTGCAGCACACGCCACTGCCATGCTGTAAAGCTCAAATATGCATGCCTGGATTGTGTAGGTGTCTGACCTGAAGAAGAATGAGATGTCTGGCAGCATTGTGTTTGGATCATCCACAGATGAGCAACCCCGTAGCGCCATTGGGGGTGTGCGTAAGCCTCCTGGTGGGGGTAGCAGTCTCAGCTTTGGTGACAACTCAGTTCCAAACAACAGTCATAGCAATGGCGAGTCCTCGGGCAGAAAGACGCCTGGAGGTCAGAGCAGTTTCAGCTTCGGATGGTGACCGTAATCAGCCTTGGTGTCACAGTGACCCGATATGTGCTGTGTAGTTTGCTGTTGAATGTACTTGTTCCGGCATGTCTCTGCCGGCTGCTGTTGAACAAATGATGTTCATATGGTGATGTTGCACTCTGCTTTAAGTTGCTCAGTGACACCCTGTGACAGTGAGCAATACCCAACTTGTCTACCTTATATTTCTTGAGGAGTTGGACCTTAAATCATGTAATCTACCTTCGTTGCATCCAAGCTCTTTAGGTTGTGGCCAGTGTCAAAAGATGAGCTTGCTCACAACAGCATGTGGTGCCACGGCACACCAAGGGCAACAGGGATGCTTTCCCCTCAAGTTGAGGTCCTCAACAGCAACAAATGTCATGCTGTCGCAGTCCTGACCGGCAACCCTGCATTCACATGGCATGTTTCCAAAATCGCAATGCCCGCTCAAGCCCATGTGATGTGATCACCATGATTCACAGCTGTATCATTGCAGTCATTTAGGTGCAAAGATGATGATGAGTTTGTGGTACACAATGTGCAGCCTTTGCAAGTGCTCACCTCTGCACTTGCATGGGCGCCCTGCACACGCTTTTCGCAGTAAAATACACCTCTGCATCCGTGTGCGCATATATGCAAAAGCCTCCAGGCCTATGCCCAACGAAGACACAACTCGAAAGAAGGCCCTGACACATGGTCCATGCGCTCTGCCATGAGCCGAAATGTCAAATGTCTCAAGACAATGCGTCTGAAGCGAAAACCCTTTTTTGGGGAGTACTGGCGTCTGAACCCACTGCCCAAGGATTTGACTCAATAGGCAAACTCGAGTCCCTTGAGTCTCGGCTCTGCATCTGCAATGCGATCAGAGTTCAGGTCAAAGTTTACTCAGGCGCAGCCCCGTCATCGGTCTGCCAGCATACGCTTGCGTCCAGAACACCTCAAACTTTGCTTGCGGTGAGTTTGCTGTACAAACGAGCAACAGGAGCACGATGCCTGAGACCAAGTTCACGACAAATGGTCTACTTATATTTCCTGACCTCGGCAGAGACGGCAAGGTAACGGGACCGTTTCCAAGTTTGACAGTAAGCGCAAAGCGAACGGTGAAGGATGTCGAGTTCACCCTGACCGTACCCACGACAAAAGCAGCCAAGGATAACACGCTGAACGGCACTATTCTTGGCCTAAAACAAAACTGGAGTGAGCCATCCTTCTTTCTCCGATTGTTTATGACAGCCATATGTCGTGACATCCTGACCGCCTGTCTCTGCCTGTGAATTTGCCAATTGTACACATTGGCGTCCTAGCTTTCACAGCCCTGGGTCATTTCGCCTCACGGGAAATCCCGATGCATGCATCTCTGCCTGCATGCACCAACTCCACAACAAGCTGAACTGGCGTTCCATTCGTGTTCGGGGTCTCTGCAGAGGACTTTGAAAGCAAGGCAACAATTGATCTTGGCACCAAGTTCAAAAGCGCTGGCACCATCTACAAGAAGAAGTTTGACTCACCTGGACGCGCACTAGACCTGGAGCTTTTGTGGGCAGAGAAGGGGTCACAGGTAGAAGTGGGAGCTGTGTACAAGCTGGACAAGCAGAAGAAGGTGTCTGGCAAGTAAGCAAAGGCTGTCTGTACTCATTGTCAGGCCAAGTAAATGCTTGTGCGCCTGCAACCTGCACCTTGCACAATGCTCGTCCAATTCCTGACATGCAATGTTCACCAGCCAGGTGCCTGTACACTATGTTCTGCTCATATAGTGCAGTTACAAGAGTGCCTGAATCCTGCACTTTTCAATACATTTTGAAGCTTACGTATCTGCCCTTTGTTCTACACTGCCTCAGAACAGCATATTGTCATCATCTTTGTCATACTCAACAGATGTCTCTAATGCACAAAGGCCTGACACTTGTCTCGAGACACCTCTGAAGTTGGGTTCACACCATGGAAGGGCCTTTTACACAAAGGACTGCCCTTTTTGCATGTCAGAGAGCTGGTGTGATGCCACTCTACAGGTACAATGTGACTAAGCAGTTGGGCATTGCAACACTGGCCTTGGAAAAGGATGGGTTCAGCTTGGAGCCCAGCCTCAAGTATGATGTCCAGACGCAGCATGCCCAGCCCATTCTGGCCATCTCTCAGAAGAAGGGTGCAGACACTCTAAAGGCTGCGTATGACATTGAAGGCGAGATGGGTACCTTGGAATGGATTCGCAACCCCTACAAGGTGTGCATTTCAAGCTTTTTGCCATTTGCCTTTTGCTCTCGTTTCTTCATGCAGGCACACCCTCAGAGACACAAGACAGATAATGCACATCAAAGGCCAACACAGTACGCCTCATTTGGCAAACAATCACTTCTTGATGTGGCCACTGGACAGACTGTACGACAAGTAGTGGCAGACCGTGCACATGTTTGGCTGCCTAAGATGCATTATGGTTAGCCCTAAATACAACAATGCAGCAACTCAGGGCTTTTGCTGCAGCTGTGATGTATGGTAGCTGACATCAGCGATACTGCACTTTGCAACATGGTGCACCACAAGGCCTGCTTGCAGTTTGCAGTTTGCAAAGGTGACTGTCCACATGCACTTCTGCTGTGCCTGTTAGGCATGGGTATTGCAAATTCTCAATTATGCTGAATCCAATTATTGAAGATCTTGTGCTGATGACTCTTTGCTCTTCAATCTGGAGATAGTACCGATGGCTCAAATAAACAGATCTGCGCCTCTGAAACATCAGACTTCCCACACCTGCAATGTAAATGACGGCCTTCATGGTTTACTCGCCTGACATCACTAATGTCATGTGGTCAACCATGTGATCAATGGATTGCAGGTGATTGTGAAGGCTCCTGTTACACACAAGGGAGGCTTCAGCTCAAAGCCACCCACAGTCATGCTGCACTTGAGCAAGGAGTTTGTGGTAGGCGGTGACGGGCCCTCCAGGAAGCACCCCAACAGCCTGGAGTCAACCCCCCACGGCAATGCTGGTCGCTTGGTGAGTCTCGAGTTTATGAATGAGTTTGAGGTCGAGTGTGAGTTTGAGTGTTGCACCAATCACTTGCATCCTGTTGCATCTGGCTTGCCTTGTGTGTAGCTTGCTGCATGTCTTTACGCCCTAGAGATCAGTCTTGCTGTCATTCTGAAAGCTTGTCTTCAGTATGTCCCTGGGCAGCCCAGTATGATACTTGCCTTCCCATGAATTTGGTGCCAAAAGGTGTAGTCTAGTCTTTTCTTTTCTTCAGTATCTGCATGGCAAAGCCGGCTGCCGGGCAGTATATCTCACTATCTCTCATATGCAATACTCAGCATATGCTGGGCTGCTGCCTTAGGAGGCTCCTGGCAAGATCGCCAACAGGCGTATTCTTTCCTTGTTCTGTTTCTCTGATCTCTGATCAAGGCGAATTGCCATATCTTCACCTTGACCCTTTGACATCACTCCTCACATATGCACTTGTGTAAAATCTGTATCTGACCTGCACTGTGCTGTCATGGCATGTTGCTTGTACATGTGAATGGTGTCACATATCTGCACGCTTGGCTGGTAACGTGTATGGCGAGTCTAAGGCATCTCATGCTTAGGACCAGGTTGCCAAGACTTTGCTTGTGTCCACCTTTGGGAAAGTTGCCAGTGGTGGACAAGTGTCTTGCTTTTCTGCATGTGCTCTTACTCACAGTTTGAAATATGACAATGGTGGGACCAACTAGGTGCTGGCAAGGCATGCCAATACTGTCACTCGCCAGTCAATATAATATTGACTCTTGACACGATCAGCACAGTCATGCACGGCACTGTGCTGTTGTGTTTTGTGGCAAGCTGGCAATAACAGTTTGCAACATGCAGATGTTGTGCATGGCATGTGCAGACAACACTCAAAACATGTTGTATGTAGGTCAATCCGTGCATATGACAACTGGAAATGCTGGATGCCCTGCAGATTGCACTGGAGGAGTCCAGACAAGGTCCTCTTTCAGAGAGACTCAGGGCAATTGACGCTGCCAACTTGGAGAAGAAGCGTGACTTGACAGCAGCAAACATCAGGAAGAATAGAGAAGGCAACAAGGGCACTGTGGCTGGCCATGACTAGGCATTAACACACTATTGACCAGCTGTGTTTGGTGCATGCAGAGATGTGTTGCTGTCTATCTATGTAGGTCTGTGATGTCTACCCACTGTTGCATGACCACATGACACCTTTCTTGTTTGTGACTTTGTCCCTTTGACTGACCAATGACAGTGTTACGGCATGTACTGGTTTTATGCAATGTTCTGTGTCAGCCATGGTTCTCTTAAGCCTGGTCTTGTCATGATGCAACTGGCTTCAGAGCCACTGAGAGGCAGTCATGCTGCTGACTGCTGGCACTCAAGCTTGTCATCTTCCACTTCCACAAAGAGACCAATCCATAGTGCTGCACATGTTGCAGACTATGTGCAGCTCAAGTTGTAGCTGCTTGCAAGTGCAATTGTAGGCAGACCACTTTGGTTTGGTGCTGTATCACCTCTTACAAGTGACGAGGACCACAAGATGGGTTTATGCATGTCAATGAAATGTAAAGGCAAAACCAGTATCAGGTCTGACTGGTAGCCATTCAGCTTTCATCCAAAGCGTGACAGGGCAAATGATATTATTGTCTCTGCTGAGTTCCTTCAAATGTCTTTTTGGTCGCAATTGCAATCAGCCCATCAGCAGCAGCAAGCTTACATATTCAGAACGGCAATTTGAGCACACGTTCAGCAAGGCATTGATGTGTGCACCACCACTACTTATGATCACTGGTCTTGACAAAACATGGAGTCAGAGCAAGACAATTCATAGCAAAGCAGCACTTGCAATGCAGTGTCAACTCCGCCAACGTAGCAAAAGAGCACAGATGGTAATACAGCAGCTGCTGATGCTGAGAACTCGTCAGTCACATGCTTCAAGTGGCAGGGTCTAGCTTGTTGGCTGCCTTGGATCTTGTGTTGTAAGCAGATGTCTGAGCCTCAGCCTTGTTCTTGTCTGTCTTGCTTGACATCTTCTCCTTGGCATGGCCAGCTGCTGCAGAGATGTTATCCTGCAGTATGACACAACCTAATTGAACGCTGCAGACACAGGAGCACAATACAAGCCTCAGGTTTGGAGTAACAACTGAAGCGTTACCTTGGCAGCAGCCAAGGAGCCCTTTGCGCCTTCCTTCTGGCCTCCAGCAGTTGCCTTGTTGGCGTCATGCTCAATCCCAGCCCCCTGGTGGAACTCACACGCTTGTCAAAGAACCCTCAATCGTCAGTACACTTCTGGCAAGAACATAGCCGTACCTTGTGTCCTGCCTTAGCCTGTTCCTTCTTTGCATCCCCAGCACCTACTGCCTGCTTCGCGGCGTCCTTAGCGTGACCTTGTGCCTGCGAAAGGTGTCCCTTTGTGGCGTCCCCATGAGCTTCCTCACTTGCCTTGTGTGCCTCCTTGTCGGTCTGCAGATCACTGTGTTTGCTGATCAGGGTCAGAACGTGTCACGAACATCAGTAGCAGTACGCGAGCTGTCAGCTCAACAAATTCGCACAGGCAAACGACACCAGCACCAGCAGGGCTGATGGGGCAACAACGTTTGTACCTTGGCAGTAGTTGCGGCATGCTGCTTCTCGCCAGTGACCTTGTCCTGTACTGCAGCAGCTGCTCCCTTGATCTTGTCAGTGACTCCCATGATGAGCTGTAGGAAAGGCTTGCTACGTTGTATGCGAAGCGCGATTCAGGCAACTGAACAAACAAGGCAGGAAAGGATTCAAGGCAAAAACAACAAAATTTGAAAGTTTGCGCTTTGGGTTCTTTGAGCACGCTGTGCGCATCGCCCGTGCGTTGAGCGAGCGAGGGAGGGGTTCAACGTGCGTCAAAAGTCATGCTGTCCTCAGCGTCGCTGCACCATGCATCACTTCCAGGATGACCTTTTGCAACCCCTGACAAACTCGTTTCTGGCGTTCAAATATGTACAGTGGAAGCAAAGAGTACAGAGTTTGCAACTGCCTGGGCAAATGCCTGCCTGCTCGCAGACTGGGCATCCTGCAGGTGTGTCACAATTTTCGACAGCCAGCAAGTAGTAGCTACTTGCAATGAAAGACAGCTACTTGACACAATTCAAGCCAAACAACTTTTGTCATGGTCTGGAAATCAGTGATGTCATGTCATAACCACTGCACACCTCACAGCCATTTCATAAGAAATCAATATGCCTTGTCTGACCTACAGCTTCACTGGTTTAAAATGCACTGCCTCACACACTCCAAGTCCAAGTCCAAAAATGCTTCTTGATCTGCAAAATCAGCCTGATCTACTGCTGCTCAGACTGCTTTCTCTGCTGCCTTCTGCTGCGCTGGGCTGCCAGACGCCGTCTCCACGCCAGCACAGGCTTAGAAGCTATTGCAAAAGGTGGTGTTGATGCTGGCTGCAGCAGCTTGCCATCTGGCCCCACCTCAGCAGGGAGAGCTGCTGCTGTGCTGGAAAATAGCTGCAGCATATAAAAACACCTTTCTCCTCAGTGCATTGCTGTCAAACAGCAGCAAACTCATGCGCTAGCGTGCAACAGGGAAACTCCAGCATGTGATGCAGCCTCATGCGGTGTGACTGGCAGGCACGTCAACAGCTGTTGTACACCTATGCAAGCATGTATATTTGTAACTTTCAAGAGATTTAACACCTGAAACGCCAACACATGCATGTATCTCAATGGTACGATGACGACGTTTGTCACTTTATTACTCAGTTTGCATGAGTGCCAGGATGTACAAGATAGAGGGTGTAATTGTAATGGTTACGAAAATGTGCATGAGGACATGCCAGGCTCTACAGCCTAGCAGACAGCACAAACAGGAGAGGAAACTTACATCTAAAGCAATGAATGCCAAAATTGGCGATAGATCTATTGTGCCATTCAATGGTGGGATGATCCCTCTGAACAGGTTTAGGTATGGGTCACAAAGTGTACTGCAGGCAAACAACATATTATAGCATTCTGCACCTGGACACACAAGTATGCTATATGGCATCAAAAGCGTAAGGACTTGCAACAACGCAGTGTATTGCTGTATGTATCATAAACAAGAGGTTGTGACAACACAGGTTGCTGCTGTGTGGTGTCAGCACCAAACCTTGCCACATCATGTAACGACTGGTTGCAGCTTTGTTTGCAAGACTTGTAAGGTATGCCGCTTTGGCTCACCTGAGAGGTCCAGCAATGAATTGAGGGGGGTTAGGAAACCAGGTCAGCACAAGCCGCACAATGATTGCTGTGTTGTATAGAGACCTGCATCGTGAAGATGGAACTGAGAGGGGCCTGAGATGAGTCGTTGATGTCAGGAGCCTACAGGAGGTTAAAGCAGCCTGATAACTCACAGGAACTGGCTCAATCCAGTTGTGATGACCTGCTCAGCTATAGAGTTGCCTGCGACAACACAAAGGTGGTGGATATGTGTTGTCGTGGGCTGAACATCTGGCATTCCAGGTGCTATACTTACCAGGAATGACTGCAGCAAAGCGGCCACTGGGCAGCACAATACGCCTGGGAGTATTTTTGCATTGTCCATGCAGTTGAAACCCCCGCTTTCTGCAGTGTGAATTTTGGCAGCTTAGTAGCATGATCACGCTCGCACAGTCTACCTTTCGTCACCTTGCAGAGAACCGCTCACCTATTCTGAAACTGGGGGAAGCGTTCAGTTACTGCACGCACTGCACCGTCAATGTGCTGCTGCACTCCCGACGCGACTTGGCATCGAAACTGCTGTGCTTGTCTGCCCAGCGCGTTCAGCCCAGAAATTGCCGGTAGGCCTACAGGATGATCGTCTTGACGCAAAGTCGCCATGTTGCGCTTGTTGTCCCGGGTCTAGTGAGGCTTTACAATGTCAGCAGCTGCGACCTCAAGGCAGATAGGTCAACAGGTCAACAGGTCAACGAAGATCAGCCACACGGTTTAGCACGGGGCGCACAGCGTGGAAGGTTCTGAATCCCAGCGTACGCTCTGAAACCAAAGCTTGAGAGCTTGACACTGGCAGAAATTGGTGTCACACACTTTGGCTGATCCCACACCAGCCAGCAAGGATGCATTGTTAGCAAAGCTGCGATACGGCGTCCGAGCAGAACATAAGTGGGTTGACAGTTTGCACAGACAGCGAGATGCACCAGCATGCATGCGGGTCGGGGTGCGGGCACAGTCACGACCCTCGGCCCCACAGCCATCATTCCACTGGTCGTACCGGTCACAAGAAGTCGAGTAAAGCTGCCAGCAAGGCGCAAAATGACCAAGAACGCATGGAGCTAGAGGAGCGACAAGCGCTAGGCAAGTGAGTTATTGCTATTGTTAGAACACTTGCGCGGCACCTGCGACAGGTTTATGCAAAACTTAATGCAGCTTTCAATGATGGCGACTTCTTGCAGGATTGTCTTTGCAATGCAGCAATACAGGAGTAAAGCGGAGTGGGAGGTGTCCAGATGGGAGCATAACCATTCCCAGCTGTCAGACGAACACAGGTGTGTGTGCTCTTTGATCCAAACAGGGCTAGCAGCAAAGGCTACATGTTGTACGTTGCCATTACCATTGCTCTTCCATCAGTGGCAATTCGCCCCAACTGATCAGCCATCCGTTCATGTTTTCTTTAGACCTGAATAGCTGTTGGGGGATCATGTTGCTGCAGGGCTCTCTACCACATCAGCCTGCCAAGTTTGCTGCTGCACGCAATTGCGTTCACAACAACCATTTGTTCATCAAGAGCCTCTTGGACATGTACCGGGAGGGAGAAGCAGTGCCCGAGCACCTGTCTGCTGCAAATTCTGCTGCACAAGAACATGCCCGGCGGCACAAACATGTTCACCCAGGCGACATGGAGAAAGTCAGGTAAAGCCCGGTATAATACTTGGCTTCTCATTATAATTGACGCCGAAAGGCGTAGTCTTTTGTTTTGTTTTCTTTTCTTTTCTCAGGTAAAGCCAGCGATATCTGAGCAGGCCTACTGTGCACTTGTTATCCCCACATATGCTCAAAGTATATAAGTGCACACACTACCTTTTTACTATAGCTTGTGGCAGCACTGCATCAATATCAATGTGCACACCTGTGCTTTGACATGATTCAGTGGCTGATTAATCCCAAACGCAAACAATCACATCTGGCCATCTTGCTGCATCTTTGCCCAACCCACCTGCCTTGTCACATTCAATTAAAAAATTGCTCTTTGGCACGAAGAAGTCTTCATTGGAGATTTCCAATCAGGCTCAGACTTGAATGCCACTGCCACATGCAGGTATGTTTTCAAGAATCTGATGCGTGACTGGTCGCAAGACGGTGCACCCGAAAGGACGCAGTCGTACGGCCGTATCTGCCAGGAAGCTCAGAAGCAGCTGGCTGGTCGCAATGCAGATGATCCTGCCAAGATCCTCGTTCCAGGCATGATTCATAGACTCAGCAGCTCACTTGCTTCCCTACATACAGCTGTGTAATTGCCCTTGTTCTTCAGGAGGCTGTCAGCCCACAATCAGCTGTATTTGCAATCTGTATTTGGCCAGCTTACACTTTGCAGCCCTGACTGTTGCCTCAATTGTGTGCCAACGCTTTGGGCTTTGTTCTCATGCTTTCTGTTCATGCAGGTCACAGGCTTTGAAGTGTCATCAAATGCAATGATTTGTACCACATACAGTAAATACCTGCCACCATACTGACTGCCATCAGATTCATATCAAGCGAAAACAATTTTGCCAGTACAATACGCACTTGAAACACATGCCAGCAATCCAAATGCCACCAGCCTGAGTTGAGTGGCACTGTTTGTACCAGTACAATGCATGCTGCAAACACACCTGCATGCTGAAAACACACCTGCATGCTGAAAACACACTTGCATGCCAAAATCACACCTGCGTGCTGAATACACACCTGCATGGGTACCCTTGTGCCTCACTTACGGCATGTACATAGGTGCTGGCCTTGGTCGGCTGTGTCTGGAGCTCACAAACCAGGGCTTTGAGGTGCAAGGCAATGAGTTCTCCTACTACATGCTGCTCACCTCCAGCTTCATTCTGAACAACACTGAGCGGGCTGAGCAGTGGACTGTGTTCCCTTGGATGCACAGCAACTGCAACCAGAAAAGCATTGCAAACCAACTCAGAGGGGTAGGCTTCTGCTGCTCATCGGATTTCTCCCCTTTCCTTCAAAACGCTTGTACCTAATCAGTACACTCCAGGCTGCCGCCTCTGGAGGCCTCCATGATGATCGCTGAAAAGCCCAAATTTTCCCTTTCTTTCCTAATCAGTACAACATGTTATCAAGATGACAATGGTCAGTCACCCTTCAAGGCACAGTATGAGATTTGCGTGTATTCACTGTGTGTTATGCATTCAATGCCAGTGTTTTATGCACCACGACTATCTGCTACTGCCACAAGTAAGCAGCAGCATCAGTAATGGCATCATCTAGTGTGCACAAGAAAGGAGACCTCACATTGGCACTTCAGGCTTGTTTTTGGCAAGTACAAAGCTTCTGCTGTTCCCCTTTCCCAAAGTTGTTCAAAAGCGGCAAGCAGCTTACAAAATGCGGTGCACATGAACAGCATCATGGCATAAGCCAAACAGATTTTCACAACACACCTGGCAGTGAGCAGCTTGCTTTCAGCTTCACACCTCAACAGACACCTTGATGATGATTTCTCGCTTGCTCATTGTGAGAGCCTGGGCAGCCCGGTGTGATACTTGGCTTCTCATTGAATTGACGCCAAAAGCATGTGTGGTCTTTTGTTTTCCTTTCTGTACTTCATTGTGAGACCCTGGGCAGTCGGGTATAATACTTGGCTTGGCTTCTCACCAAAATTGATGCCGAAAGCATTTGTTTTCCTTGCTTTTCTTCCTTGTGAGACACACCATGCTTGATGCTGCAGGTAGCCATTCCTGATGTACATCCAGCAGCCTTAGTACAGAGGCCAGGCTTGCTGTCCATGTGTGCTGGGGACTTTGTGGAGGTGTACAGCGCACAAGAGCAAGCCGCCAGCTTTGACTGTGTGGCCACCTGTTTCTTCCTGGACACAGCGCACAACATCCTGCAGTACATGCAAATCATCCGCCACATACTCAAGGTTAGATCTCAGAGGTGTCTCTATGTTTAGACACCTAGTGCTTGCGAATGATCAAATGTCCATTTGCAAAGGGTGCCAACTTGTCCCAGCTTCTCAAGTTTTGCCATATGGTTGGGTATACCTTGGGCTTCGTGGATGGCAGCTCATAACCTTCTGCAATACATGCAAATTATCCGATCCGCCACATACTTAAGGTCAGATCTCAGAGGTGTCTCTATGTTTACACACATAGTGCTTGAGAATGATCAGATCTCCATTCGCAAAGGGTGCCAACTTGTCCCAGTCTCTCAACCTTTGCCATGGTTCGCGTTTACCTTGGGCTTCTTGGACGGCAGCACAAAACATCCTGCAATACATGCAAATCATCCGCCACATACTGAATGTCCGAGCTCCATTTGCAAATGGTACCAACTTCTCAACATGCATGGCAGTGTTGATCTTGTGCTTCTTGGATGGCAGCACATAACATCCTGCAGTACATGCGAGTCATTCGTCACATACTCAAGGTCAGATCTTCATTTGCAAGGGGGGCTAACTTCTCAACCACAGTGTTGACCTTGTGCTTCTTGAATGGCAGCACATGACATCCTGCAGTACATGTAGATCGTGTGCCATATACTTAGGGTCAGATCTCCATTTGCAAGTGGTGCCAACATTTTCCTGCTTCTTGACCTTTGCCATATGGCCGTGTGTACCTTGGGCTTGTTGGTTGGCAGCATGTAACATCTTGCAGTACATGCAAATCATCCGCCACATACTCAAGGTCAGATCTTTATTCGCAAGGGGTGCCAACTTCTCAACACAGTGTTGACCTTGTGCTTCTTGGATGGCAGCATGTAACATCCTGCAGTACATGTAGATCATGCGCCACATTGACAACCCTTGCAGCATGGTGAAGACAGAAGTCTCAAAAACTGATGCCTTCTGGGTGTACACCAAATCTACTCCTGGTCAACAAAAACCTACTCCTGGTCAACAAAAACCTACTCCTGGTCATGTAGCAATTGTTGCCAACAAGGAGGTGGTTACAGGTTTTGTGATGGTATCCTTGCTATGCTGCTAGGCAGTTGCAGAAATCTGTCTCTAAGGAAGCTACAAAGCATGAAGGAGACGCCTATGGAGCTGCCTGTCATGCTCATCTTCAGGGCTGATGCTGTGCTTGTTGTCACAGGTGACAGGATGCTAATCCCACCCAGATCTTGTGCTGATGCCCCTGTTCTCTAAAGGTGTTATGTTCTGCGCAGAACTGCCAGCTCAGGCGTCCCTGATACCAGCAACTACAAAAAGAAAAGAAAAGAAAAACTTACACCTTGTGGCGTCAATTTAATGAGAAGCCAAGTTTTATGCCCTGCTGCCCAGGGATACCGACTGTACATACCTGCTGCTTCAAGTTGTGCTTTTTCACAGGATGGTGCTCTGGAGAGACAAGACTTGTCCTGCACGTACCTACCTCATGATGAGCTGGCAAGCGTTGTTATTACTATTACTAATATCAATATCATTATCATTATCATTATCATTATCATTATCATTATCATTATCATTATCATTATCATTACCATTTCAGTTATTGTTTCCATTACCATTTTCATGATTATATCAGTATCATTACTATTATTGTTATTCACAGGATGGAGGCTGCTGGATCAACTTGGGTCCATTGCTGTTCCATTGGGCAGACGCACATACCTATCTCCCAGAAGAGGAACTGTCCATTGAGCTATCCCTTGAAGAGGTTGAGGCTGCTGCAAAGCAGCTAGGTTTCAAGACCATTAAGCGGGAAATGGTCTCCGCAGCCTATATGACTAATCTCAGGTATGTGTTGCTTTGCTTTACAGTTCAACTGACACTGCAGATCTGCTTCCTGGTGTTTCCTATGTTGAAGAAATGACCAATGCAGCAAATGGTTGTGTTACATGTGAAGCATACAAAGGTGCAGGCATTGCATCACATTTGCATGGTGTTCTGCTGAGGATATAGATGTTGTATGCTTTGGCAAAGATTACAATCTGGACATGTAGTTTCCTTTGCTTGCTGAATGTTGCGTCAGATGACAACAGGAGCTGCGCCGTACACCCACAACATGAGTTTAGCTGTGCACAGTGTGGCTGATGCTGAACAAGCAGTTGTGCGCATACTGTGCCTGTAAGCACAGCTACATGCAAAGTGCACACCACTGTGAATATCTGGGCAATTCAGGATAGTCTTAGGGTAGTGACTGAAGTTGCTGCTCTAGCTCAGGTCACAGAAGTAGACTTGAGAGCCACACCGATGAGAACAGCACAGCTCATCACTATCTGCGTGCATACATTACTGCATGCTGTGTATTTGAGGTTGCATAGGCACCCATGCTGAAGGTTGGGTACTGTTGGCATGCAGGTCTATGCTCAAGTCCACATACAACTGTGTGTTTTGGACCATGATTAAAGAGGCCTGAGAGGAAAGAATTGGGCAATAGTCTGTTGCAGCCGTCACATGCATGCGCATATGTTTCCTGGACTGTGGGATCCAGAGACATGTTTTCAAGTATGCTGTTACAACTTACCATAGTCTGATGCATCCATATGGAGCTCATCTCTGAGCGTGAAAATCAGAGTGTTTGCTGCAACATTACTGTTGTGATGCATCATTGTGGTTTGATACTGTGACTGGAGCACAGAATTTGATGCAGTGCCAGTTGGCACATTAGTATTGCATGATGCTCCAAAAGGTCTTGATTTTGCCTGACAGACCACATGAGGCAACCACTGCCAATAAGTCTGGCTTTTGCTATTCAATATGGAACCTTACTGCTGTGCACGTTCGCCATGCATTTGCTCATGCGCTATGCAGCTGCACAAGCGTTGTATGTGGACGGCTTAAGACAGGACACTGGGAACAAAGGGCCCATTGCTCAAAACCCAAACTGGTCATCAAAATTTGCCAGACCTGTCAAGTTTACTTGTGATACATGTCAATCATGACCATAACATACTGAGACAGCTCAGCATGCAGCTTTCTCAGAGTCTGTGCATACTACCCTCCTAAAACTTCTGCATTGTACAGTTCTTGTCTGATTTGTAAATATTGTGTCATGGGTGCCAAAAGCGTCAAAGTCATACAGAAGTGCCAATGAAATGATCATATAACAAGCAAACAACTGCCAATCACTCAACAACTTCACTAAAAACACATAACCATATGACAGACATCAAACACTGCATCAGGACGCCATGTAATAGCCTTTGAGGAGCTGTATAATCTCCCTTTTCTAGCTGTCAGGAGGACGATTCCAGCAAAAGCTGTTCACGCTTTGCATGACATATTGGACAGATAAGCACTCCAGATGACCTATAAACAGGCACAGAACAGGTCTCAGCGCCGGCAGACTTTGTGCAAATAGTGCTGCAGGACATAAACATACGCACAGCCTCTGTAGCTGTGCAGCAATCGTTACCTGAACACAGTTGATGTACAAGATTCTCTGAGAGGAAGGAATGAACTTGAAATTGATGATATGTGCCAAAGGCCACATGGCGTAGTTGGCAAGAAGTGTCTTGACGAGCTTTGCCTTTATGGTGGGAATGATCAGTGCTGGGGTGCCCTGCATTTGTTCACTCAAATTTGCATCGGAATGTAAAACTTGCAGCAACCTTTGCTGGTGCAACTCAGCACAGTCACTAGCCACTTGTCTGCAGAACATTTAAAGATAGACTATTGGGTGAACCCTGGACTCATATATGAACCCAACTGAATGTGCAATTGCCATGGGCCACAGTCAATCAGGCTCAGGCACATGCCAATTTGCACTGCCATGACATGCAAGTCAGAAACGCTGTGTATACATGGCCAGCAGCATTGGAGGTATTGCTTGCATACCTCCAGAGTCTTTATGACTGCGAAGAAGACACAGCTAAAGAATGGAGCCCACAAAAGTTGGTCGCACAGCATCTTTGATATCACAGCTTTATTGCTTTTTGGATCTTCAGGGTACACCTTGCCGTCAAGGAATGTGTACCAGAGATGTCCTGCGCAAGCGCTTGCCAACACTGGTAACCTGCCACTCTGCTACTCTGCTATAACATAAAGCTTGACGCATGCAGCAAGTGTTATTTTAGCATAAGTGCCAGGGCTTGCTCAATGTGGCACGATGGTGGAACGACAGCAAAAACTACGCCGAGCCATGGAACGATTTCAATGACAGGTAGTTACCTATTGGCCCGTCCATAAGGATGCCGAAGATCACCATGCGAGCTGTGCGCAGGTAGTTGTAAGGGTTCCCAACCACCAGCTGAGCTACGGCGTCTCCGAGAAGAAAGCCAAAGAACGATGTTGCGCTTTTCACTCTGATCGGGTGTTCCTCGAGAGCTTTGCTGTATGCCCCCCAAAATCCAGCAAGTCTCTTGGAGCCCTTGCTTGATAGACCCACCCGAGTTGCAGCTTCGTCTGTTGAGTTCTCCAAGTCTGACTTTGATATGCCATTTCCGGCGTCTGGAATACTTTCCACAGCTTCAGACGGGTCAAGCGCTTCAGCCGATTCAGACGGCCAGGTGCTGCTAGCAGAGTCGTGTGTCCTGACTACTCTACTGGCGCGCCTGTCGCTGAAATGGTATGAACCGCCATGTATCTGTTGCTGGCGATGCACACATCCAGGATCCCTGGAGATGGCCTGACGCTGCACAGCGTTTTGAGAGGCAGGCACAAGTCGGGGTAAGGATCGAGGGACAACATGTGAACTCAGATGTGACCCTTGTGAAACTTGCATGGCTTTGTAGGCGGACGCGATGTGCAGTCGGATGCAGATCAGAAGTGACTGCGGTGCTTGTTCGGGTAAATTGATCACGGCCTTACACGTCGCCGCACTCAATAAGCCGGGGTGGCTGCAGCAAAACCATGTTCGAATCCAAGGTCTTTTACAGCAAGTTACGGCGTCAAAGCCGTAATCCGCACTTACGGGGAGAAGACAATATATGTATGTGCAAGCACAAGCTACATGCCGGCCCTTCGGGCCGGCTACTTTCAAATGCACTACCAAAGAACAATGAAAGATGTCAACTGAATCTGCCTACAAACACAATTCACAGTTGCCACAAATGTAGGAGTCAATGGTGTTGAAGCACCTTTTGGCTCATGACAGGTGTTCAGTAGAGATCAGACATCATAATGGTATGGACGTCCATGAGTGAAAGGTACATGTTGCATGTCATCCTGTACCCCAGCATGATGGTGATATACACCCCATCAAACAGAAATGCCATTAATTGACATGACTTCAGACACCCATCTATGAGGGCAGACAGAACAACAGCACAATGCCTGCACTTGTGAGGTGACATACATGACTTGTATTAGCAGACCCATACCTTGGCAGCTCAAATTGCCGGAGGTCCTTGCCAGGGGCCACCTGGAGGGTCAGACCTTTTACTGTGAACCCTTACTAGGAGCATCAACACTGCCATGGCCTGATGTGCAGGTTGCCATGCTTCAGTGGTGAACGACCTCACATGATGAATGATTCAGGCAGTAAGTTGACCATGTGCACTGCCCATGCGATTTGACCAAAGAATATCTTGTTAGAATTTTCCAGGAGGACAGCCATTGTTACAGGAGCCTGAAAGCAGAACGCTACATAGCTTACTCATCCTTGACAATGGTGGTCTTCTCAGAAACATATACACCATCCAAAAACTTTCGGATGTCCTTCTTCTTGACGTGGCATGACATGTTGATGAGCGCTGCTGACTTGCTGACTAGCTCAATGTCACTGCCAGAGA
>JAABUK010004852.1_pt1 | contig 21517 bp, 17 predicted proteins | sample 5559141 | NCBI WGS metagenome assembly JAABUK01 (sample SAMN10711869, study PRJNA513367) | rock metagenome | isolation source: Antarctica rocks | place: Antarctica: Victoria Land, Pudding Butte nord | collected 2016-01-03
AAGCCCTGTCGCGCTAACAACCAACTTGCCGGGACACCACATAGAAATAGTGCCAAGACACAACTATTTACTGGCTGGCACGCGACGGACATCATTACAGTATTCGGTCACTAAACTCTGCCAGACCCTGCTAACAATGTCCGAATTATTCTGTCCACCGCGTGGCTGGGAGGCTGGCACGCTAGATACCATAAAGTAAGGTAGATATCTTGAGTGCCAAGGCATGCAAGGTCACTATGCCTGACTGGGAAAGGCAACTGCCAAGGCTCTGGCATGCCATGTTGTCATTCTAAAGGATGATTCTCAGTTGGTCCCTTGATGCTCAGTCGCAGCCCTCATTTGGTCCGCAATGGTTCTGAGAATCAGTCCGCCACAGAGCACCGAGAATCATCCACGATGATGTCTGGATATCGAACACGCGGAGCTCAACTCAGTGTATCTGACAAAATTTGCTGATACCTCCCAATGGGGACCGCGAACCCATCCTAGGGGATGACTTGTGGCGTTTTGCGTATCAGCGAGAAGAGAAATCTACGACGGCCATCACTTTGAATGATACCTATAGCGAGCAGCAAATGAAAATCAATGGCAGTCATGGTAGGTTCACCTCGTGGAGAACGCTGCCTTCGCCCAACCTGATCGGACTTTCCACCATGGACAGAGACAGGGATAGTCGGTCACGACATTCTGCTGGACTTCCACGCTTGGCGAATTGCGAACAACATAGCTTATCAGCCAACCAAGACAGGTGCTTCAATCTTGGCGATGATTTGTAAGATGTGACTGCGTCCTCAGGATTGGGATTCCACTAATAGGACCAACAGGCCCGCTCTTTATGGTTGGAGGAGCTGGAACCGGGAAAGTGATGGGGCAGGAGCTCGAAAGATGATCGCTTTAGTTGCTGTAGCTGAGGCGAAATAAAACAGCTTCTGGAGCTATCGAGCGCGCTTTCTGATCGCTTCTGCGATGTGGAGATGGCCTCTGTATACCAGTGATCTGGCCACTCGCGATAGCAAATGTAAGCTGCCTTTCAAGCTTGCTAGAGTCAACTTGAGTCACTTGCTTAAGCTTGAACCCCAAAGAAGTAATCGATTTGGTGGGGATGGATCCCCTCAAAGTGGTCGCTTCATGCTTGCTGACATTGGGGACTGGCTGCTTTTCGCTTCTTGGAGGATATAAATCGATTGCTCTAGCGGCCTTGATAGATAGGTTCTCTCGAAAGATAGACTGGTGGTTCCGTAGATTTTCGCTATACTTCACCGTTCTTCGGAAGTCCAATCAGATATCACTCCTCGAACTCTAGAAAGATATGAAGGGAACCTCTACGGAATTCATGAATCTGAATTTATTGTTTGCTACGTGCAAAGTTAGCGGAACGTCATCCAACGTAGACCTTAGGAGTCCGGCACTCACAACGAGCCAGTCCATCCCTTCGTCGACCCCTGAGCCATCTATTGCGGAACAAGCCACTATACTCCAGTTTCTGTCCCGTAGTTCTCCTAATCGTAATGCCTCTGATACTGTACCTGCACCTTTCGCCCCTGGCTGATCTTGCTTATTTGCGAAGACCAATAACGACGCGTCCCGTAACTCGTCTTCATTTAACATAGCTGAGAGCTCCTCGGCCGCTGTAGCTAATCGTTCTATGTCTGTTGAGTCGATTACGAAGACGACGGCCGCTGTGTTTGCGTAATAACATCGCCAGTAGGGTCTTATGGATGTCTGACCACCAAGATCCTACATTCATGCTTTCAGCACAGCAACATCCCAGCCCTTGGTGACGCAGGACCCTACCCAAACGTTGAAGTTGAGATTCTTATATACTACCGATTCTACATTAAAGCCGATGGTAGGTATTGTCGTGACAACCTCCCCAATCTCCGGAATTATCAGCATGACCCGTCCGGTACATGCCTTTGGGAGCAGGAGCTTACCTTCAATCTATACAATAGAGTAGTCTTGCCGGCGTTGTCCTATTCAAGCTGAGCATATGAAACTCGCCCAAAGAACGAGCGGCGTACTAATCCCAATATCAGAATCCTGATCTCCTTTTTCGACCAGAGGAGGGAAAACATTCGAGAGAAGGAGCCCCCCATGTCGATTGCGTTCTCCCAGCGCTATCCGATCGTTCAAATGACCGGTTTGCGGCGTTGAAAGGTTCGTAAGGTCTATACGCTCGCCTTGAAGTTTAGATTCGTTGGTGTCGAAATGGATTGATATGAATCAAGCTACGAGATCTGTCATAAATTTCACGTCTAGAGCTTGGTACCGTGCCTGCCTACCTTATTCGAGTTCTAGTAGTATGTCAGATTCCCCAAACCGGCAAGTCGACGCGAGGCGCTTCTGCGACAATGCGTTGAGCGAGAATCACAAATGCACTGATCCTCGAATTCTTTCCCTCATATTGGATTCGCCAGATCGCAAAGATGGTTGGCAAGAGATCTGGAAAGGCCCTCCTTCGAGAAGAAGGTAAGTTCTTCTATAATATAGACAACAATTCAATTGAAGCTCACACAGCTGATGAGATTGCAGGTCTCGAAAAGACAGACAACAACATGGACCTCAGCACCTGGCCTCAAGTGAATATGATAAATCAGAAGAACTATTATACAGAGTACCTTAAGCGAGATGATCAGATTCTCCCTCTACGTCTCTTGCAAGAAGACCGTCGAAACCGCATGACAGCCAAGGCTAAGGATAGAGACCGGGAGCTTGCTGAAATGAATATCAACGATCCCGCTCCAAGTGGCGTGGACCTTGATATGGATGACGATGTAGGCATGGAGGATGGAGGAGAGCCGCTGACAGGTCAAGATGCCTTGGGGTCGAAAGTAATAGTCATACATCCAGGAAGCCAGAATCTGCGAATTGGACTAGCAAGCGATGCTCTACCTAAGACTGTGCCTATGGCAATCGCAAGAATATGGGAGACGAGCGAGTCTGAGGAAAATGAAGGCGAACCGAGCCCGAAGAGAAGAAGAACAGACGACGGCACTCAATTGGAACCAGAGAAAATGTTTGGCGAGGATTTCAGTACCCAGTATGCGAGGATGTGTGCCGATTTGAAGATCCACATGCGTGCCAACAAGCGGAGAGTTCTACCCAATTCAAAGGAATTGATTGTCAACTATAACAAACGGGTCCCTCCAGAAACCATCTCGGAGCACAATGACCCTCTTCGTGTCGACTGGACTGAGATTTCCGCAAATATAAAAGAGGCCCCAGGGTATTTCACGGGGAACGAGGCCCTTAGAATCCCGGACAAATCATATCCAAGGTACAAGCTATTCTGGCCACTGCAACACGGCTGGTATAATGAGTCTCAATATCTTGAAAAGAAATATTTGTTTGATGACATTGCAACCATCATCGAGGAAGCAATTAAATCACAATTGGACTTGCGGCGAAAGAGAGACTGGGTACAGTATGGTTGCGTCTTCATTGTACCCGATCTGTATGAGCGGCACTATATTTCTCAGACATTGGAGATGCTGATGCGAGATCTCGGCTTTGGAAAGGTCTGCTTCATTCAGGAAAGCCTTGCTGCTACTTTCGGTGCTGGCTACTCTGTTTCCTGTATTGTTGACGTCGGAGCACAGAAGACTTCAATATGTTGTATAGAGGAAGGCATGTGTATTGAGAGTTCTCGTATCAACCTCAAATATGGCGGAGCAGATGTCACGGAGACATTCATCAGGATGATGCTGCATGATCATTTTCCTTATGACGAGATAAATTTGAAAAGGCGATATGACTTTCTCCTTGCAGAAGAACTCAAAACCAAGTTCTGTACAATGAACGAGGGCGATATCAGCCCCCAGCTGTTCGAATTCCATCTCAGAGCTTCCGGTCAAGACACCCGTAAATACACGTTCAAAACTTATGACGAGGTCTTGTTGGCACCACAGGGCTATTTTCAGCCATCGATCTTTGATAACTCAGAGAAGCTCAATGGGCGACGGAAACTTCTAGATCGGTCCTACGACATTTACGAAGGCGGACCCAACGATCCTGTTTCTTCTGCGCAGTCCGCCGTTATCTCGCTGATAAGTCCATCGGTTCCCTCGAACAGCGAAACAAATAGCGGCGAAGTAACATACGGAAATACACCAAACGCTTCAATCAAGCCTGGATCAAATCTGCTACACAGAGTCAACCAGTCGGATCGTATACCAATTTCAGCAGCTGCTTCCCCCGCACCTGATGATGACGATACTCCTGTGCCAGTTGGTGAGAGTAATACAGCAACAAATGTGCTCGCAACATCCGTGCGAGATGACGTGCTACCAGTGATCTCACTGGATACCGCCATACTTACCTCGATTGCCCATGGAGCTCGTAACGAAGATCGTAAGACGAGAGACTTCCTTTCCAGTATCATGGTTGTTGGTGGTGGGGCTCGGATTCCGGGCTTCAACAATTCCTTGGAAGAGAGGCTGAAGGCACTAAGGCCAGAATATGTCAAGGACATTATGATCGGAACTCCGCCAAGGGAACTGGATCCGCAAAGTACGACTTGGAAAGGCGGGAATGTCTTTGGTAAACTTAGGGGGACGAATGACAGCTGGATTGGAAGGATGGAGTACGATCGATTGGGTGCTAGGCTATTGGCATATAAATGTATGTGGGCCTGGTAGACTACAAAGCGCCCGGGGACAAATCGAGTAGCTTAGCTATATGTTGGACTTGGTGCCTTTTCCCTAAATTGACATATGACAATCAGCTAAGCCACCTCTAGCTAAATTTTGTTTCAAACAGTTTCCATTCGTGCTAGAATCAATATCCGCATAAATGGTGTCTACTATGTATTGGGAAAAATCTACGATGGGAGACTGACAAGCTTCTATACCTGGATTATATGTCTGCCTCTCTTAGTGATCCGAGCAAAGAATGATGCCGAAGAGGACATTCACGTTGGACCAGTAGCCTTGCGAATTAGCAAGAATAAACTTCCTGTAGAATTTAGCTTGCAGCAAGCGGAGAAGTAAGACGCATTGAGTCATTTTACTTGACCGACGACCGAACGGCGTACCAAATGCCTACCCTAGGTACCTTTTGGAGATCTCAACAAAATCTTGCCTAAACCCTGGTCGGTTAGCGCTCTTGGCTTTCACTGCCAAGACATTAGCCATCTGAAGTCGACCTCTTCTCAGTTGGCGAAAGTTGTCATCGTCTTCGAGCGAATCTGTCTCCGGCTCCAAGGCGACCGCATATTTGGGAAAGAAGTGGCCGGTGGAGAGGACCTGAAAAGTAAAGTATATTAGGAGCTCTATCTCACGGGATGGCTAATCAATATCGTGTTTTTGGTCAGGCCTGAAGTTCAAATCCATCGACGTATCGATCCTACTTCACTCGTTACCGACAACACTTGGCTGAACCCAGACTCCTGTTACTCATCTGATTTCGTGTACGGACCTACGACTGATGCTGATTCGTTAACGGCGACTTTCTTCCGAACTTAGATACTGAAGTCTCGTGGTCTGCAATTTTATCTTGCCGCAGGTATGGCCACTCCAGCAGCTCGTCCACCCGAGCGCGGCTATCACCAGGACTACATCGCCCGGATCCGCTATGAGAATGTTCTTCCCCCGCCCCCGGGGCCTCCAAAGCTCTTGAATATTCCGACAGAAGGCTTGAGCTACTTTACTTCGGCGAACTTCTCATCTCGTCTGGCCAGACAACAGCCTCTGAATATTGAAGCAGATGCTGAACTTGGCATGCCTATTGATTTAGTGGGTGTTCCGGGGATCTTCGATGGAGATGAGAGCTGTGAGTCCTGCGATGCGATACATTACCTCCAGAAAGCCGTCGAACTTATACTATGCAGCCATACAAGCTCCATTAGCCACACCTCCCATCAACCCCAAGGATAAAACCCTTCTGCGTCCTGTCTCCGAGCTTGGGAAGCCAGCATCAAACGCTGGCGGCTACAGCTTTTTGCGTCGAACTGAATACATCTCCTCGGAGACAAAAGCACGAGCGGAAGCCAATGCACACGCTGCAAGGGCCAACGCCAAATCTCCTGCTGCGGCAAAAGCTCGGAAGCCTACAGACACCGTGAAGGATGACCCTTTGCACATGCTGCGTTCCGCAGTCAAAGGTTTCGATATAGCGTATCCGGAGAATGCCTACACTGGCTCTGACAGCCATTCAAACATTCGGGGGGCTGTTCCCACCCTCGCAGACTTAGAGGCTTGGAAGAATCCCAAGCATCCGTCGAAAACAGATGTCAAGCTGGTCGATGCTTACCCACTCAAGCCAGATCTCGAGGCTATCACTGACTCAGGATCTTACTTGGTCACCAAATTCGTGGGCAATCCTACCGCGGGAACGAAAGCTCGAGACACGCGTATGGACATTGGAATATTGTATCCGCGAGATCATGACTCTGGGAGGCAGGATTGGGATTTGTTCCTGCCTGCTGATGAATCTACAGCAAACAACTTCAAGAGAAAGTTTGACGTAAACGATCCCGATAGGGACGACCCTGGTTTGTATACACACAAAGCCAATGACGATTCTGGTAATTTCAAGTACAGCTATCTCCGCACTTACGACAAGGGTCGTAGGACCGAGACACCTGGCCAGCACTACAGAGAAGTTGCACTGGCCCTTCATGATCCTGGTAATGACGGTAGAGACAGCCAAGATAAAGGAGCCTACTACTATCCCGTCGCTACCAAGATGCAACTCAAACCCCATCGCAATAAGAACCTGGCTCAACTTGGGTTGGCAAGCCAAGCTGTTGATGAGGAACTGCCAAAGATTGATTGGATCAACGTGACTGTGCGCGAACCAGAGGAGGAGGAGATGGCCGGCCGCGCAATGCACCGTGAACAGTTGGAAGCCGAGCATGGCGATCGTCCTGATGGAGAGACATGATTCCGGCATAGGGTGCCTGCCGCAAAATGGACTTTGTCATTCTCGATGTGCCCTTGAAGGTCATCACAACATGTCAGTGTAGCGAGCATTGCGAGAAGCTTGTTTTCGATACCCAATTTCCAGCAATTCAGGGCGATAGATAGATAGATCAAGTCAGGGCAGATGAATACCATATTGTAGGAAGACGGTGTTCGAAAATCTGCACATTGACTCGAAGATCTTACGATGAATATGAAAGAGCAGCCAAGTTCATTACAGTTGTACCGCTGTGCTTGTTTGCCTCTTAAGCAATGGTTGATTGATTCCTGGCCCGTGCACTTTAGCAGAGGACGTAGACCGCACACACACTAAAATTTAAGCTTGTCCATTTCATCCATCCTCACTAAGTAATGAGTTCTCTTCTCGAGGTATATTTCTTACCCACAACGCTCGCGGTCAATGTAAGGCGACTAACATGGCTTCACATAGAAAATGGTCTTCAGAGTGCTTCCCTCGCCGAGCTCATCACGTCAGTGGAATCACGGTCACTAAGGCCGGACCCTCTGTTCGAGTGCAAAGGAGAGCTTGTCCCAGAGGTTCCGTTCACTTTCAAGTTCAGCAACTGCGATGGCGGATGGAGCGTCATCCAGCCATGGAGTCAGTCCAGAGCTTGGACACACAGAGCCGTATTTGCCAGCCCCTCACACGCCAGATGCGAACTCGGCCCCAGCCAGCCAGGATCAGATGCCAATGCCGGCCAGGACTATGAGAGATCTGCTGAACCCGCCGCGCAATTTAGCTCTTATGCGGCAGCGTCTCTTCGAAGTCAAGGACAAGATCGAGCTCCAAGTCGACGAGTTCGATCGCTACTGGCCATACGTTGACAATGTATGGGTGAGGCAGCATAAGGCCGGTACCGACAAGACTGGCAGGGTCATTACGGACTACTATGCGTGCCGACTGCAGCGACCAACCTATACACCCAAGGCCGTCGATGTGCCCAAACGTGAGGGTCAGCCGACGCGGAAGAAGCAGATCAGAGAAGGGGGAACCTGCCAGATGAGGCTGAAGACCATTCGATATGAAGGTGGCTATACTGGCTACACTATCGTCAGGGTTGGGGACGAAACCCAGCACAGCCATGATCTCGATCACATTGACAAGATCAAAAGAACGAGTGTGCTGATGGAGATTGCGAGGTCTGAGGTGATGAAAGGCTACATGCCGGCATCTGTCTTCACTATCATGAATGTGGATATGGAGAAGTTGCTCGCCGCTGGAGGACGGCATCTCAACCGCAACGATGTCCGAAATGCTTCACAACACTGGCGAATGCAGCACCGCGAAGAACTCCATGTTCATGAAGGGTACAAATATGATCATGGCAATGGCATCGTCAGGCACGACGGACCGCCATCTAGTACCCAGATCAATGGTAATGTGCAGATGATCGATCCGTCACTCGATGACAGCCCTCTTCTACCTCCTGGCACACTCAGATTTCCCGAGTCTTCTCGTGCCTTTCTTGAGCCTTACTTACCACCTTTGAATCCCATCATCAATGATAGTGGCTTCCCCCATGTTACCCTCGCATATGCTACGTCTATGGACTCATCTTTGACCCTCGCCCCAGGTATGCAGACTATACTATCTGGTCCTGAATCCAAAGCTATGACACATTATCTCCGTTCCAAGCATGATGCGATTATCATTGGTGTTGGTACGGCCACTGCGGATGATCCAGCATTGAACTGCCGCTTGGAAGGCGTCGGAGGATTCGGCGGCTTGGGATGGGAGGGACAGCCTCGGCCCGTTATCATTGACCCTGGAGCAAGATGGATGATAACTCCACAATCAAAGGTGCTGCAGACTGTCCAGAGCTGTAAAGGGAGAGGACCATGGGTGATCATGGCGCCCGGAGTCGCCATGGACCCAATGCGACTGGAACTCCTCAAGTACTATGGTGGGAAATACCTTGGTCTGACTGAATTCGACAAGAAATGGCGGCTAAGATGGGAGGCGATATTGAAAGCACTCGCAGCTGAAGGTATCAAGAGCGTCATGATTGAAGGCGGTGGTATGGTCATCAATGACTTATTGCAGCCGGAAAATGCCAACTTTATCAGCTCCGTTGTTGTCACCATTGCGCCAACTTATTTGGGGAAGGGTGGTGTTGGGGTCAGTCCTGCTCCTAGACACGATCCTACGGGAAGACCTCAACCAGCCGTAAAATTTCAAGGCGTGAAGTGGCAGCCGTTGGGTAAGGATGTTGTGATGTGTGGGAAGCTTCCAGGCGGCCGGGAACCACCAGTGACTCGAAGCAGCTATGCTGCTTTCGCGCCCTAATGAGTTTGTTCACTCTTTTACTCTTGCTAATCGAGGTACTTCATTGATAGTGTATGGCTAAATGACCTATGTCTGTGGGTCCGAGCCTCCGAGCTGCTTGTGCTTAAGAGAGAAGTTCAATGGGTTGCATATCATAGTCAATTATATATCCCAATATCCAGATTTTTAAGGCAACTTCCCATCTTATGGCAGCTGTCCTTGGGCATAAGTCATTTCAAAATTCGGAATACCATTCTCTGCTTTTCCATTACTACAAGTAAATTGGCCATTATCAGCTTGGCTCAGCTGAGAGAAAGCCTTCCCCGCCTTTTACCCTCAACCATTATCACAAGGGCGACGTACGGAAAATACTGAGTCTACCATCACAACACATGCTCGCTGAGGTTCCTTGTGCAATTCTAGCTTCCCCGGAGAGGGAAGGCACTAATATATCAGGGATGGTATACTTGGTAGCTCTATTCTGAACGATCATATCAGCCTTCTTGCTTTGTTCGGCCTCTAGTTTTCCGCTACTCTGGAAGTCCAACACTCGTATGCAACGTATTTTGTCAGTGATTGCCCGTGCAAAGCGCAACGACTGAGCGGCCGTGAGTTACTCAAAGGATAATGTCGAGGAGTCCTTTGTTAAGTCTGGCCCACGAAGCAGAGCAACAGAAGACTGCGTTAGCAAACGCCAAGGATGTGTGCTGGCAACGAGGTGCAAGGAGGGCGTTTCCTGTTCACTTGCGGATGATTGACCATTGTACTGATTAATAAAAACGACATTGTTGTTGGCGAGCGTCAGACAATGGCTATCATCTTGGAGAAGATGGATATGGGCGAACAGAAGCACACACACGCATACAACGCAGAACGACTTCGGAAGTGGCTACTAACCAAGGAAACTGTCATTTTTGCGATGCTCAATTGTCATCTCTACTCCGACCACCATTCCAGAGGCGCTGTAGAGAGATTGTCGGGTCGGTAGGCAATCCCCAGGTGCGTTTCCAGATATCCACATTCGGCTCTTTTGAAAAAGCCACAGGATTGTATCGTCGGCTTACTCGCTGGCATCCATGGTCGTGGGTTTCGGCGATGATTGCGATAATACTTACCGACATACATCAGCTAATTCTCTTGCTGCCATCCATGCTGATAAATGTGTGACGATTTGAGTAAAGTCTTGGAATTGGTTATGAGATTGAGGCGTACCTGGGATTGATCCTAGAGGAGTCGATACCGGAGGAGGGAGCTAGTCTATAGAGATGTTGAATTGTCGAGGTGATTAGAAAGACATAGGATAGCGAAATGATCGATTTTCTAGTCATATCGTTCTGCCGTGCTGTAGCTTGACATGCAGTTTTCGGAGCGTATCGACCATGACAGCTGATACCTATGCTGCGCTTGACAGCGTTTGAGCCGATATTTGAGACCCTAGGTACGCATTCACGGCATGTCCCAAGCTGGCTATGCGCACATCACGCAACTCCAGTAATGTTGGAAGTAAGCCGCCGAGTTGAAATACGTAGCTTGGATTATGAACATGCTAGGGCCAAAGCCATGGGAAGCATGATAGCTTGCGCCTAATCTTACATAGGAAAGTGCAATCGCTTAACCAAGCCGTTTGGAGGCACCGCAGACGAAACGCATTTGCCATGCAGGCTGGCTTTGTAGAGGTCGATCTCAGGGTAGGCCTCGCTGCGGGGAGTCTCGTTGTAGTTGTCGCCTACAAGGAACGTCAATGTCGTGCGAGAACAGGGGATAGTAATGTCAGCGCCGACGTACCAGGTGCGGCTCGAAGGTTACGCTTGTCTTTTAGAAAAGGCGTTTCAGAGCTGCGCAACGACAGTACTGAGCAGTATATAGATACTTGACGGCCCTTCCTCAAGTACTTTGCTGATTTGTTCTCCTTTATATTCCTCTTGGAAAAAGCATGCTAAAGCTTAGGAGATCTCGTGCTGTCATGAAGTGAGTCTACTTCCTATCTATCGGCCTTTATTTAAAGTTATCTCTATTAGCGATTGACGGACTCACTGCTGGATAGCACGAGTATTTCATGATGACGTTTTGGAATGTATCCTGAAGTTGAAAGGAAGACACTCATACTATTGACAATGCTCTGACTTTCAAAAATGATACACATACGGCTGATGGGTCGCAAAGTATGACAAGTAGTCCATAGGATACCTACATGCAGGTCAACCAATCTCGCTGAAGGGTGAATATTGCTGTTTCAAGATTGCAAGCAAGCTCCACCGTCTTTGGTCAAACATGATATCGTACAATTCCGACGGCTAGCTAAACAGCTAACCGTCACAGGTCTTCCATGTACATGCACTGCTTTTAGCGCGACCCATCAAAGCCTACTTCTTCGCGGGTGCCTTTTCAGTTTGCGGGGGCTTGGCAGCGGGCTTCGCTGGTGCTTTCTGTGCGGCATTAGCTTCCGAGGGCTTGGGGGGGGCCGATTTGGCCTGAGGAGCCTCTGGATGGGGCACCTTTGCTTGTGGTGCTTTGTTCGAAGACGCAACTACTGATCCGGCCCTCGATGCATTTTTTGACGGCCCTAGCTTTGGTGCCGGCGGTCTCTTAGCCCTCGCCGCTTTCTTGCGCTCCAGCTCAGCCTTTTGAGCCTGCAGCAACTGCTTTCTCTTCCACTGCAACTCCTTCAATTGCTGCTCGGTGACCTGCCATACGACTGGGTTCCGGAGTATCTTGGCTTTACGTGCTTGTTGTGCTTGAGGTGTCGGCGCTGCTTGAATGTATTGGATTTGGGGCTGTGTAAGTTGTTGTTGCTGGTTAGGAATGGGTGCTTGGGAGACGAATTTCTGGGCTTCCGCGGTGTCTGCAAAGTGCTCGAGAGCCTTCTGTTTGTCGGCAAGGGAAAGGACTGCAAGACGATTGCAAGTTAGCTTTGGTGGGCAATAAACGACATTGATGCAATGAGGCGAGGGCTGGAAAACTCGCCTGCGCTGTTGAGGGTGCTTGCGAGGCTTTGTAGTGTATGCTTGTTGGGCTCGACGCCGAGAGTGAGCGAGAAGAGCTGATTTGCGATGTCCATTTTGTCGACCTCTGGAGGTTGGGTGAAGGAGGATGTTCGTTCTGAGAGTGACGTTTGTTTTGGAAACGTCCAGTTCGGAAAGTCGCGTGAGTGGGTTGCGGCTCCAACGTGTGGTCTTGGCTATGACGCCCATCGATAGGGCTGACCAAAATCAAGAAATTCGAACCAATCTCTTGCCCACACACGCCACTAGAGCTAATCGGGGCCTTGGCGACTGAGGGGCCCGAATACCTCATTACCTACCTGTACTAGTGGGTAGTTAAATGGAAGTTTTGCATACAGACTAGTCTAGTCAGATGTGAAATTCAGGGTGGAGCAATACGGTACACAGTAATTTCTACAAGCTAGAATTATAGTACAGAGTTAGGTGTTAGAAGTAGAGAAGCTTCTGGGAATTACGACTGTATTTTCACTAGCGCGCTGCCAAGGCAGGACATCTTAGTATGCTGTTGATACTCCTGAGTTCTCGGAATGGTGTACCAGACTCTCGAGGCTCTAGACCGTGGCCATGGCGACATCGCAAGACCCTGTGGCTGTTGCTGGCTATTGAAGCATGCACCGAATGGAGTCCAGTGTATACGCCCGAAACAGGATTTGGTGCCCTGCGATGCGTTGGTACTGAACTAACTTCCCTCCGAGGCGCACTTTCAATGGTGGGGCTGGCTTAGACGATTGGTGGGGTTGTCTTGCTGGCTTCATCCCACGTCATGTGGGTCCCCTCGACTATGCCAACTGTTGATTTTATCTCCTGGCTTTCCCCTCTAACAATCTGATTTCGGCAAACACAGCTTACGACTCATAAAGGTTCCACCGCAAATCTCGATTCGATGTTGGTGCCCGTACTACCCTGGTCACCACAAACACCAGACTGATCTCCTTTCTAGCAAACCTAGAACCACCCTCCTATCGAACAGAATGTCGAATATTCTCGGCGGGGTGACCGACACAGTCGGTAAAACTGCTGGTGGTGTCACAAACACAGCCGGTGATGCTGGTACGTATCTCGCCACCTGTCCCCTTATTACCACCAGCTAGCCCTCACTAATGCTCCCCTAGTTGGCGGCGTTGGCAACACTCTTGGAGATACCGTACGTCCCTTCGGAGTCACTTTTCCTCAATGCAGGCAGGATTTCAAATCATGACACATGTTCTGGACGCAGCAACTCCAATCTCTTTCTTGTTCGGTCTTTAGACGACTCACACAACTCCAATATCAGCCTAGAGCAAGTAATACTAATTTCAAAAATCACTCAGACAAAGGGCGTCACCGACACCGCGGGCGGGGTCGCCAAGGGCGCAGGAGGGGCCGTCTCTGATACAACATCCGGTGTAACGGACACGGTTGGAGGTGCCACAGGATCCGGTGGGAAGAAGGAGACGGCTCAGAACCCTTTGGGCCTGTCTTGAACGATTGGAATGGCTTGTCTGAAGGAAAGTGGGAGAACGGTATACTAGAGGGCGCAATCATAGAAAGCGGGCAGAATCGTACATAGCAGTATTTAGACAATCAAAGTCTGCAGCCCAAGATAATCATTCCAAACGCTATTACGTGTATAAGTCGAAGTCGATGAACTTTGGCCTCTTGACAACTCCCTCGAGCTGGGAAAGCAGACGCTCCAATATAAATACGAATGGGCAGCAATGAGCAGAAGCCACAGGCCAGAACGCAAACTTGAGATAATACTGCAACCACGTGACAGGTCGACGTCTGACCATATCAAGGCTGCGGACGTGACACAAGGGAGATTCGTGATGGGAGCATCAGATGCTGGAACACCGTCCCGCACTCGGGGATGGAAGCAATGACTTGACCACACAATAGGCCATGAACCACAGCAAACAATAGAGATGAGTACATGGACGAATGGTGTTCTTGACAGAAAAATGCTATGACGCCGGAGCCGATGCTTCAAGCGCTCGACGTGTCTTTCGTTTCGGTTGCTGCTTGCCTTGTCGAAGCTCTAGCTTCTTTCGAGCTTTTCTCACCTCTGCATTCTCGACCTCCTTCTCTGAAACTTCTGAAAGGGTAGCTGTCCCAGTTGCAGAAGGTGGCTTCAACTTGGTTGCCGGCTTCCTTGAATCAGAATCTACACCAGGCTTTGCTGTCGGTTTTCTTGATTCCGAATTCTTTGAGATGGAGGTCGCCTTTGGCATGTCGCCTGTCAGCTTCGATGCCGGCTTAGTTGTCTGCTTCATGACCGTCGACTTTGGTGCCTTGTCGGTTGCTGGCGCCAGCTTTGTCTTTTCCAATGGCGGCTTTTTACTCGCTGCGCTACTTGCCGATGGATTCTCAGAAGTGTGAGCCTTTACTTTTGCATTTGACGTGTTGGCCACTGCCGCTAACGCGCTGAGAGTACCGTTAGGCTTTGTCTCCATTGATGTCGTCGCCGCTACTTCGGGTACACCAGCTGCTTGTTCGAGTCCTTTAGTAGAAAAGTCCTTCAGAGGTTTCCCGTTGAGCGTGACAGCTTTAGGCTTCGCTACAGTTTTTGACATTGGTTTGGCCTTAGGCGTGAGTTTCTGTGGCTTTGTTACTCTCTTGCCTGTCTGACCATCGAGTCCTTTCGCAAGAAAATCATTCAAGGGCTTGCCATCAAGCGTGACAGGTTTAGGCTTCGCTGCAGCTGTTGGAGCTGTTTTTGTCTTTGGCAAGAGTTCCTTCCGCTTTGCTACTTCCTTGCTAGTCTGACCTCCAAGTCCTTCCGCAGGAAAATCTGCCATGGACTTCCCATTCAAGGTCACAAGCCCATGGGCCAAGGCGGCATTTCGAATCTGGCTACCTCCAAGTCTCTTTTGGGCCTGCAACGCCTTTGCAGCCTCAGATTTTAATTTCTCCTGGTCAGGGATCTTAATTTCACCCCTTTGGTAAGCAGCGATTTTTTTCAATACGGTTCGTTGATCAACAGACTTGATCTTGTTCAATACTTCGGTGGGTAGGGCACCATAGAACATGTACAAGACGAGAGCGAAAAGTCCAATTGGTGCGAAGACTTGCAAGAATTCAAACCAATACTTTGGCTTAATTTCGGCTTCAATGTGACCAGCACCGGTGATGTTCTGCCCTTTGCTATCTTTACCGGAACCTTTGTCGGCCGGGAAACGTCCTGTGCGGAGGTAGTCTTCGATGAACTTGTCCTTCTCCATCCACCGTTGTCGGAGCCATAGCTCGAACTTCATTGGGTCGTCTAAGGGTATATTTGAGACACGAAAGCGTCGCCAATACATGTTGACAGACTTTGGCGGGTGCCCGCCAAGGTAAGACGCACCTACGGTGAAGATGTCTTGAGCGAACTCTCCGCGAGATACACCCTCATATGCTATGGTGCAATCATAAACGTATTCCACAGTATCTCTCAGTTCCTGCAGGATGAATTGGAGTCCAGTGCTTCGTGGTAAGAGCGTGTGCTGCATGTCGTGAATCCCGTTTTTCTCCGCCCATGCCTTACTTGCCTCTCTTGTGCTATCTGCCAAGTTGGTCCCTTCCGGAAACATCATTAGCCACATTGGATCCCTTGCGTTGTTGAATTTTTGAAGATGAGCTGCCATTCGAGGCTTGTCTTGCTCCCATTTTCTCTTGAGAAAAATAAACTGGGCAAATTGCATGCCCCAGCCGATGACGGGTATCCGCTTGAGCGACTCTTTGAGCACGACGTAGATGCGGCCATGCATACCAGCTGCATAGCCAATCCACCACAGATATAGCCAGTCTGTGTAGATTTGATGATTGGCAATCAGAATCATTCTTTCGGGAAAATTGCAGATGAGTTGACCATCCTTGGTCTGTAATAATTGTCCCCGCATAGTGCTGTCTCCACTGACTCGTACGATGGTCGGTGCCCACCACTGAGTCATTGTCATAGTGAGGAGACCCCATGACTGTTTGGTGAATGCTATCCAAGAGTTGTACCAGTCTTCATTGACCAAGTATAGAGGAGCGCCGAGGAACTGTGAGGCGTTGATGCTACCATACGTTAGCAAAGAAGCTCCGTTCAGTACGCAATACAGTCCGACAAGGACACTTACGCCATGCATCCTGACACAAAGTAACCAGCCAGGCTTAGCGCTCGCGACGCTGGTGATTGTTGCGCTTTCAGTTCTGCATTAGGGCCCTGTGGCACCTTGGTCTTAGTTGATAGGCCATAACCGAAGTCCTGCTTGACGTTGATACCAGCGATTGACTGCGACGCATGTGAAGCCATCTGAGGTTCTCGACGATTAGGGTAAACCAAACCCGAGCACAAATCCTACTGAAGACAAGCGAAACTTGATCGAATAAGTCGTCGATCACCGCGTTGATGACGCGCAGCTTAAGTCCAGTCCTTACAGCCGAGAGCATGCCAAGACGTAATTCTCGTCTGCGGGCGTCGACGCTCAAAGCAGCCTCAATACACTGTTGTAAATCTCAAGAGAGTATCTAAATCATTTAATAGGTACATTGGACAGCATGATATGACAGGTCAATTGATGGTAACGTCTGTGCAAGTCTCTATTCATTCATCCAGTCCGGCTTCCTTTTCTCTATGAAAGCAGTCATACCTACATGAAGAAGTCAGCACGTACGTCAGTGTTATAGTGTATACCAGTGACTTACCGATTTTCTGATCCTTGCTCCCAAATAGACCGTGAAAGACCTTCCTCTCATAGTCCAACCCATCCCGCAGTCCAACCTCTTGGCTCTTGTTCACGACTTCCTTCGCCGCTCGCACCGGAACTCTGGACATCCCTGCAATGGTCCCTGCGGTCTGCAATGCTCCCTCCACGCACTCCTCTGGTGTCTCAAACACCTTAGCCGCCACACCCCATTCTGCCGCCTGCGTGCCTGTGAAGTTCTTCCCTGTCAAGATTAATTCCATTGCCCTACTTTTTCCAACGGCTGCCGTAAGTCTCTGACTGCCACCCGCTCCTGGTATTATCCCGAGCTTGATCTCCGGCTGCCCGAATTTTGCAGAAGAAGAGCAGTAGATAATGTCGGCCATTAAGGCCAGTTCACAGCCTCCACCGAGTGCATGGCCATTGACTGCAGCAATGATAGGTTTACGGATATTAGGGATTGTGGACGACCAGGACGCTATGAAATTGGTGTTCGTCGCTTTGCTGAATGTGATATCCTTCATCTCCTTTATGTCGGCACCCGCTGGAAGACAAGAGACCGCTCAGGAAATTGATCATAGCAGGTACAAGATCTTTAGCACACACCTGCAAAAGCCTTCTCACTGCCGGTAAGGACAATGGCGCCGATGCTCCCGTCATTGTCAAGATTCTGTAGTGCATCGTTCAATTCCACGAAGAGGGAGGTTGATAAGGCATTCAAGGCTCGAGGTCGATTAAGAGTGACTGATTGAACCTTGAAACGTTAGTCAGATCTAATGTAGTGCTGTTAAGAAGAGGAGTCACAATACCAAGACCAACGCCAGACTTGGGCGTTGACACCAGAAGGTTCTCATATTTCGCTGTCGCCAGCTGAGAGTAAGGCCGACGTACAAGGTTAGGAGGTGATGATGTGAAACGGCTTGAAACACAAGGTCTGGTGAAGAACTTGGTAGCCATGGTCCGAAGAGGCAGTAAACAATAATACTGCTTCGATAGAAGTTGCTCCGCAAATCCGCTTTGCATATTGCGGAGCGCGGCCTTCGAATGCGCGCTATCCGCTCTGGGCCTAGCTGTCGATCATGGGCATCTGTTCCAGTTCTCAATCTCTCTCGAGGCCAGATGCTAAGAAGTAGGAAACCGCATTCGTTCAGTTCTAGGGCATCATTTTTCCAGCGCGTACATCGGCATATTTTCAAACCATAGAGCGGTACCCGCCATCTAAGACAGGCGCCAGGCGCTATCACCAGGTGCTCATGGACACCCCAGAGCCAGAGACGACTCCTTTTGCAGCAGTCAGCGCGCAAACAACGAAGATAGGAAGAGTACGCCAATCTAAATCCTCGCTGCATACAACCTGTCATCTCTTAGCATCTAATGTGCTGACCATACTCTCTACCCTAGATTTATCAAACGTACCTCGATAAGGCAACACCTTACACCACTTATCGCTGGATTGGGACCGCAGTCCTCCTCTGCCTCTTTTTTATGCGAATACTTGTGGCACAAGGCTGGTATATAGGTACGCTTCTTGTCTCATATATGAAGAACCCAGCGGCGCTCGAGCTTCCATAGATGAATAATACCCTCAATACTCAATCCTAACATTATCTCCTCTAGTTTGCTATTCTTTGGGAATATACTTGCTCAATTTGTTCCTGGCCTTCCTTCAACCTAAATTTGACCCATCCCTTACGCAAGACGAAGGCATCGAAGACGGTGACTCCTCACAACCTACGTTACCTACAAAGCAAGATGAGGAGTTCCGCCCGTTCATCCGACGGTTACCAGAGTTCAAGTTCTGGCACTCAAGCACGAGGGCGATCGCCATCGCGTTCTTCTGCTCTTGGTGGGGTGTATTCAATGTGCCGGTTTTCTGGCCAGTGCTGGTGGTCTATTGTAAGCTCAAATATCACTCTCGAAAAGGGACTTGCTTAACCGAATCGCTCAGTCATTATTCTATTCAGTCTCACTATGCGGAGACAAATACAGCACATGATCAAATACCGCTACGTCCCTTTCACGTTCGGCAAGGCAAAGTACAACCAGCGAAGTGGACATTGAATGGAGATTTGCCTGTGGCAATTGGAAAGATAATATTCTTGTGTGTCCTTATACCTGAGACAAGAAAGAAACGTTATCCATGTTCTCTTCGTGCAGAATTGAAGGTAATAATGCAAGCAGGGATTTGAAGAGCGGAGGAACAAATCCTGCATACCGGCGTACTCGGGCTTAACCGATAGATGGGGGAATGAGAAATCATGCATAGTATTCTGCCAATCGTAAGGGATGTATATAGAACTCATGGGTCCGAGCCACTGGTAGAGCTATCTGGCACAGATCCTTGAGCACCCGTCACCCGAACATACATACTCCCTGCTAACAATAATCATTCGTTCCGTCCCTTCCAGCACACCCATCACTTCCTCGGAATCCCGCCTTGGTAGGACGCTACCGCAACGGGAAATTCAGACTGGTATGTCATTCGAGCCGATTAGGTGATAAGTATATAGATGCTTCCACTCACTTCGCCAGTCGAAATACATTAGTCATAAGGGAATTCCGAGAATTTCGACATTTCTACAATCGTGCTTGTGCATTTCCAGCAGCCTGGCTCTGAGGATGCGGTGCCATTGGTTCGGTCTCTTGCTCAATCCTCCTTCCCAAATCCTTATTGATCTTAGTAAACATCTCATAAGTCCTCTTTCTCACAGCCGGCTTAGCTGCGCTTAAGTGACCAGCAACGTTGCCCACAAAATTATCCTGCTGTCCAGTCTGTTTGCCTATTACCTCCCACAGCATAGCTGGCTGCACGAAATCTTCCTCGGTCACGGGTAATTGCTGCGCCACTGCTGCACCGGCCCACTTTTCGTGTTCCTGGCTTGGCTTGACAGGCTTGTAAGTCATACCACGGTAGGTGGAGGGATAATTGGGATTGGCGCCATAGTTCCCGTTCACAGCCATGATGCCATCGCGCTGGTAGGGATTGAAAGCACGCAGGGGCTGATTGACAGGTATTTGTTGGTAGTTGACGCCAAGACGATGCCGGTGGGTGTCCGGGTAGGAGAAAAGACGCGACTGAAGGACTGGATCTGCGGAGGGTTCGACGCCGGGAACCATGCTGATGGTGTTTCCCACAGTCAGTGATTGCTTTGTCGGCGCAACATTCCGAATCTTGGGGAGTGATTACTCCCAAGACATGCCGCTAGACTCAAAACTGGGGACTAGATAGGAAACTAGGGGCTGGAGGACACATACTGACTCGGAGAGAAAGCAACTTGTTCGATTTCAGCAAAGTAGTTTTCTGCATTCTTGTTCAAGGTGAATCTGCCAAAAGGCCGGAGTGGGACTTCTTTTTGAGGCCAAACCTTGGTCAAGTCGAAGATATTCCAGCGGAACTTTTCAGCTTGTTCAGGGCTGAGGACTTGTAGATAGCATGTCCAGCTTGGGTATTCACCATCTTGGATGGAGTTGAAGAGATCTTGCGTGTGCCAGTCAGGATTTTCAGATGCCATGTTGCCGGCTTCGGCATTGGTGAAGGTCTTGCTGCCTTGGTCGGTCTTGCAGTGGATCTGGACGTAGTTGAACGTGCCGTCCGGTTTGGTGAGCTTATAGGTATGGCCGGAATAGCCGTTCATATGGCGGTACGAATAGGGTGTACCACGGTCAGAGAACAGATGCATGACTTGGTGAGCTGATTCTTGATGAGTGGATAGATAGTCCCAAAACCTAGACTGGGTTAGAAAGCTTGATGTAGACTACGGCCCTGAACAATTTATAAATTACATGGTAGCATCCTTAAGGTTGGTCTGAGGGTTGCGCTTCTGTGTGTGAATGAAAATTGGGAACTTCGAAGGATCACGGAGGAAGAAGATTGGGGTGTTATTGAATACCCAGTCCCAATTTCCTTCTTCGGTGTAGAATTTGACCGAAAATCCTCGAGGATCTCTGGCTGAATCAGGGGATCCCTTCTCTCCCCCGACCGTGCTGAACCTAGCAACACATTTAGTCTTCTTTCCAACACCCGAGAGCATATCCAAGGAGGTCTATCACACGTCAATGCCTATCAATGTAGATACCGGCACTCGGAAGCTTACCAGATCGCTAATGTCGTGAGTCAGTTCGAATTCGCCATATGCACCAGCACCTTTAGCATGAACAACCCGCTCGGGAATACGTTCGCGATCAAAATGGGCCAGCAAGTCGATCAGGTGAAAGTCCTGGAGCAAGAGGGGGCCATTCTGCCCAACCCGCTGGCTTGCTTCGGGATCGTTGATGGGACAGCCATTAGAGGTGGTATATACGGGCTTCTCCTCGTAGCGAAGGGTGCCAGCAGGCTGCTCGTTCGCAACCATACTGATTGCAGAGTGAAGGGCAATGAGCAAGAATGGGGATCAGCAGCAACTTGATTCGCGACTATTGAGTATACATGCAAAACCTTCTGAGACTTGTAGATGATGACTGGGAGATATACGGTAAAGACAGACGGTTATATATATTTATAAAATCCCGCCAGCCCCCGCACATCATGCATGAAAAGTGGGGTTCATTACCGGCCAATCATGATGCGTGTAAATTACGGCGGACGGTAACTGACACTAGGACAAAATCAAACCACTAAAGATATCAGTAGGTACGAGGGTCGGTGTCAAAAGTCTCTGCCGACTTTTTCCCGGATTAGGGCGA
>JAABUK010004853.1_pt1 | contig 21514 bp, 13 predicted proteins | sample 5559141 | NCBI WGS metagenome assembly JAABUK01 (sample SAMN10711869, study PRJNA513367) | rock metagenome | isolation source: Antarctica rocks | place: Antarctica: Victoria Land, Pudding Butte nord | collected 2016-01-03
TCAGGTCGAACGACCGCCCGTGGGGCCCGAGGCCGTCGAGCAGGCCCCGGAACGCCTTGAACATAGGGCTGGCCTCTTCCAGCTCGTCGAACGTCATCGACTGGCTCATCGGTGTCCTTCCGGGTTGCGAGGGGTCAAGCTTCTCCGTCCAGCTCCGATCGCGGCTGGCGAGCGGCGCGGGGACCGTGCCGGGAAGATGGATCTGATAGACGTCAATCGACTAGCTAAAACCGCTATCTTGTCGAACGGGCATGGCGGGAGAACCGAGGCCCGGCGCGTCCGGTTGGCCGCGACGGGCCGCGAAATACATGCTTCGTGCGAGCAGAGGATTTTTGCCTGGGGTGCCAGCCAGGATTTCCCGGCGATTGTCATCGTCGCGAAGATCAGCGGCTTGGCCCACCATGAATCCGAGGACGGAGCAGAGGACGAACAGGCCAGGAATGAGCCCCCGGCCCGCCACGGACGAAACGACGGCGTGGCCCTCGCCACGGCCGCGCAGGCGGGCTGTATCGACCGCGTCGGACCGTTGGTGGGCGACGCCGAGGTGATGAGTGTTGGTGCTCATGGCGGGCCTCCGGGCGACGGGACGCATTCAGCTCGAAGCAATCGGGGACGTGTCGGCGACCCGATGCTGAAACACCGGGCCGTGGTCCTGCGTTACCAGCCGCAGGCGGCGGACGAAGTCGCGGATCGAGGGGCGATGGAGCGAGTGGTACAGGTGGGCCGGGCAAGAGCGGCAGTCGCGAGACCCGAACTCGGAGGCCGGGCAGTCGTACTCGGGTGACCCGGCCAGGACGCGCGACCACGTGCATTCCCGCTTGATCGGGTCGTGGGTCCACCACGCCTCGACCGCGCGGGTATGCGGGGTCAGGTGGTCGACGTTCCACTTCGGCTTCACCTTCACCGGGGTGAGGTGCCGCCCGACCCGCGCCTGCACGCCGCCGGCGCCGAACGCGCTGCCGACGTAGGCGTAGTAGCCGGCGGGCAGGTCGAACGTGCCCAGGGCGCCGACCCGGAGGCCGGTGAGGTCGGCGTCGAGGCGGTAGATGACGATGTAGGTGCCGGGGCGGGCCTCGGGGCCGTCGGGCGTCGGCACCACGCGCGGCAGCCGGCCCGTGCCCCCGGCCTCGGCAGCGACTTCAACCGGACCGGGTGGCTCCGACGTGGCCTGGTTCGGGCCCGCCGGGTCAAGCTTACGGATGACCTCCATCAGCCCGCTCGCGGACGAGTCCATGCGGCCGAGCCCAGCCAGGAGGGGCGCCCGGTCCCGGTCGGACGGCGGGCCCTCGCGGAGCAGGCGGGGCATGTCGCGGAGGTTCTTGTCCATCACGCCCCGGACGTTGGCGACGGGGGCGAGCACCCGGTTGGGCACGAAGGGGACCCGGGCCTTCGCCGCTCGGGGGCGACGACGGTCGGCCGGAGGTCCCTCCGGGGCCGGGGCCAAGACGTCCCGGCAACCCGACCCGGACAGCTCGGCCCGCAGGGTCGAGCAGCCCAGGCGGATGGCTTCGAGGTGGCCGCCCATCGCGGCCAGCTTCGCCTCCGGCGGCCAGACCTCGCGCGGCGTGTCCCTCAGTCCGTTCGCCACCCGGTCGAGCAGGCCGGCAAACCGCGTCAGGCGGTCCTCGACCTCCCCGAAGCCGAGGGTGTCGAACGGGGGGGCCGACCCGTCGCTCGGCTTGGCGGAGGGGTGCCGGCCCGCCGCGACCTGGGCCATCGCGAACCGCTGGCGCTCCGGGTGGGTGCGGCCGATCTGCATCACGCGCTTCGTCGTGAGGTGGCGGTGGCCGGCGAGGATCGCGCGCATGGCGTCCGGGCCCGCGTTGCGGGCGATGGCGTCCACCGCGTCGGCGAACCGGATGGCCGCCCGCGCGTCGGGGACATCCAGGCCCATGTCGGCGGCGATTCGGCGGAGGGCGGCCTTCGAGTCGAGGCCACCCTCGGTGCGTCGGGAGCTCCGTTTCGAGCAGGCGCGACCCCTGGCGTAGAGGTTGGCGTTGGTCGTCGGGTCGTGGTTCATGGTCGTCGGCTCCAAAGGGATCGGCTTGGGCACCCGGAGATCGATCGGCCGAGGTCCAGCACCGTCGGGATGGTGCGAATCGCGGGAGATTCCGGGGACCTCACTGGTTCGGGTGTTCAAGTTCGAGACGGGGGCGGCGGGAGCACGAGAGGAGTCCGCCGGGCAGTCGGCCGCGCCCTCCGAGGGATGGAGTACGGTCTCCGCGAAAACGACGGCGTCCTGATCCGCCGGCCGGGCGATGCGGCCGACGGTCGGGCCGGCGGGAGAATAGGGTTGCGGGCGGCCGAGCCACGCCTGGCCGATGGCTCGGACCGCGACGGGGCCGGTATGGTTCCGGAGGTGGCCCGGTGATCGGGGTTGGGCAAGAAAGGTCTGAAAGCGGCGATTATCCAGGGGATAAACGTCAATCGAAAAGCTGGGAATGAGAATCCGCCGGCCGAGCTTGGCGGGCGGACCGAGGCCCGGCGCGTCCGGTTGGCCGCGACGGGCCGCGAAATACATGCTTCGTGCGAGCGGAAGGTCGTTGCTTCGGTGGCCGGCTGGATCATCGTGACGATCGGGATCGCCGCGATGATCGCCAGCCACGCCCCCCATCAGGCCGAGGAGGGTGCCGATGATGATCAGGCCGAAGATGAGCCGTCGGCCCGCCATGAGCGTCATCGATGAGACGACGGCATGGGCCTCGCGACGGCCACGGCGGTGGGACATATGGCCTGCATCGGGTGGGTGCACTTCGACATCGAGGCGATGCGAGTCGGTGATCATGGCCGGCCTCTGGAGAAACAATTGCGCCAGGAGATCGGAAGGTTTTCGGTTGTTGGCTGGCGCCGCGTGCCTCGGGTGTGGAACGCGGCGTCGCCTCAGGCACTCGATCGCTGAATTACGGGTCGTGCTCCCGAAGCAGCCGGCCGATTCGGCCTCGACGATCCGACGTGGGGGCCCCGTCGGCTCGTTCGTCGAAGGGGCGGCAGGACGGCGTCAGGCCGCCGCCGCGTGGATGAGGACGGAGTTCAGGCGCGGTCCTCGAACTCGTCCAGGTGCTCGTTGACCACGACGACCATCCGGCAGAAGACGTCGACGACGTGCGGCTCCAACGCCTCCTCGATCCGCTCACCGTCCCCGGCGAACGCACGGTAGAGGTCGTCGATGCTGTTCCTGAGCCCGGCGAGCCGGCCGGGGTGCGTCGCGTGGCGGGCGGCCAACTGCGGGCCGTGGTCGAGGAAGCGGGGGATGATCCGCTCAACTTGGAGCTTCAGCAGCCGCATCCGGTGGTCGACATCGCACAGCCGCTCCGCGCGGTCGTGCAGGTCCAGCAATTCGTCAGTCAGCAGCGTCAGCGACGGGTCACCGCCGTTGCAGAGCTCTTCCATGACTTCGTGGAAGAGCGACAGGGCCTGCTCGCGCAGGTCTCCGGGGCAGTCCGTGAAGAAGTCTTCGACGTATGGGTCGAGGCTCGTCCCGATGCTCGCCATTGTTGCACCTCTGTTGTGATCGAACGGATTCGACGGTTGGACGGTCTCGCCGGACCGAGGGATTGGCCCGGTGGGCACCGGATGTCGTTCGCCGGGCGGGCCGAGTTCGGTCGACTCGCGGCCGGCGGCGCTTTGTTCCGCCGACCGGGCGACGCCGCCGACGGCCGTACCGACGGGCCCCCGGCCGGCGGGCGTGTAGGATTGCAGGTGTCCCAGCCCCATCTGGCCGATGACTCGGGCCTCGGCGGGGCCGGCATGGTCTGGGAGTCGGAGGCTGGCCCCATCACCCGGCTGAGCGCCCTCAACTCGGCGAACCGCGACCCTGGTGCCGATCAGAGCGAGGACGATTATGTCGAGGGCGAACATGGAGCCCGCCACGTACGTGACCGACGAAACGCCGACTTGGACGGGGCGACGGCCGCGACGGCGGTCAGCGTCGCCCGAGTCGGGTCGGTCGAGGGCAGAGAGGGCCGATCGGTCAGTGGCGCCCATTAATCGAACACCCCGATGAATCCATTGCCGCTACACATGATACAGTCATCGTCCCTTCGGCTCCGCTTGCCCTCGCACTCTTGGCAGGCTTTCCAGGACTCGGGGGCAAGTGGATAGAGCAAAGAGCCCGCTAGTTCGCGAGCATCGGGGGAGCCCACGATGCGGTCGCAGGGCCCCTCGAAGTCGGGGTCCGCCGCTCGGAACTCATCGTCCAGATCCTTGAGACTGCGGAAGTACGTCTCGTTGAGCTCAACCAGGCGGACCCAGTAGGTCGCCGCGCGGACGAATTTGACCCGCTGCCGGGGCGGCAGTTCGGAGTGCAGCGGGAGGCCCTTCAGCCAGTTCTTGTCGGGTAACTCGTCCCGGTCCTTGATCGAAGGAGTGCGCGGGGTGATTTCAACGAGGGTGTCCCTCGGCGGTTCGGGCGCCGCTTCCGGTGCCTCCCGGTCCGACTTGGCGCGGCGAATGGCGGCGGCCTTGGCGCGGGCGGCCTTCGGCCCTTGGGCCACGACCTCGGCCTGGTCGTCCGGCGGAAGCTCGGCGAGTTCGGCGGCGGCCGTGACCGCGACCGCTCCCTGCTTCACCGCCTCGGCCAGTTCGGGCACGCCGTCCTTGAGCACCTTCTCGGCCGAGCCCACCAGCCGCGACGAGACGTTGACGGCCTGAGCCGCGCGGTCCCGGCTGTGAACGGTTGGCAGATCTGCCAACCCTTGCCCGCCCCGGCTCATGTTGAGCCTGGCCTCCTTCTCGAACTCGTCCTTGAGACGTCCGCCGAACATGGCGCGCTGGCTCTCGCTCAGGTGGCGGCGGTGGACGTTCTTGCTGGCGACGAACGCGGCGAGCGACCCCCGGCCGTCCCACGGCACGACGTCCGGCACTTTGCCGAGCTTCCTGCAGGCGAGGTATCGGTTGCGGCCGTCGACGATCTTTTCCTGGTGGACCGTGATGCGCTCCTGTAGGCCGTGGGCCCGGATGTCCTCGACGAGGGCCTCGAATTCCTTCTCGCCCATCAGCGGCAGGATGTCGGCGAGCGGGTTGATCTCCAGGCCCGCCGGTGCGTCTTCGTTCATGGTCGTGTCGTCCTTCGTGGGGTCGTCGAAGGGCGTAGCGGTGGCCGGCCCATCGACGTGAACGTGGGCGTTATTGACGATCGTGGTGGTATGGTCCGAGCCGGCTTGCGCCCCCATCAATGGGGCACCGGCGGCGGTGATCAGCAGGGCGCAGACGACGAGGCGGCACGCAACCTGGGCCACCAGCGGAAGGGGGTACAGCGGCCCCAACGTGGTGGCCAGGGGGCGGATCGGCTTATCTTCCTTCTCGCGGGGAGCCATCGTGTCACTCCGTGGCGGGTTCGTTGTCGGGCAGGTCGCGAAACGGTTTGTCACTCTCAATGCCGACGTGTGGAATGGGGCGGCCAGGAGGCCGCCCCGCCCGAACGTCGGGTTTCAGTCCCGGGCCGCCGTCGGCACGGCCCGGGTGGGGTCTTTCACTTTCGCTTGACGCCCCCCGGCCGAGGGGCGACGCGCCTGGCGGCGAGAAACCTGGGCCTTGGCCTTGGCGACCTTGATGGCCGCGGACACGGGCGCGGGGTCGATCGGCTGGGCGACGGCCTTGTTGTCGACGGCGGTCTTTGTGAAGGGGGCTTCGATCGCTTCCCAGTGGTAGACCACCGAACGATCCCAGCCGTTGGCTCCGGGGACTTGCTGGGCCGCAGCCCCGAAGTCGGGCGCGGCGATCCGCACCGGGATGACGCGGCCGGCGTCCTCGACGCCCGAGAAGGCCAGGGTGCCGTTGAAGACGTCCCGCGAGTCGACGCGGGGGGCGAGGTGCTCCATCAGGACGGAGCCGAGTTCCTCCACGGCGTCCCCGTCGTTCGGGATGACGCGGACTCGGGTGAAGCCGCAGACCAACGCATAGATGTCCCGGAGAGTTTCGCCGGCTTCATGAAGGGGGTCCGCGCGGCCGCCTTCGGGGCCGGGGACGACGGCCTCCATGCGGAGGGTGTCGATCGGGGATGAGCCTCGGTCGTGGCAGGCCACGGAGACGGTCAGGTTGCCGGTGCCCCAGACGACGTCACCGGGACGTGGACGGAAGGTCAAATTGGCCGCCAGCTCGAACGTGTCCCCGACGGGACGCACCAGGGCGTCGACGAGGTAGAAGAGCAGATTGGCGACCACCTTGAGGTGGGTGCGTGGTTCACCGGCGTTGGACGCCGGCAGGGTCTTTGACATCGGACTGGTCCTCATCGAAGGTGTCGTCGGAAGTTGAGCGCTCGAACAGATTTGCCCACCTCAGGCGAGATCGGGCGATCGAGATTTGACGGCCGATCGGGACCGGGTCCGCGACCCGCGAGGGCCTCGAACTCGCCCCCGATCGACGCGAGGTTGAGCGGCCGTCCTTGGTCTCGGTGCTGTCCCTCGGTCGACCGCGCGCCATCTTGGCCGACCACACGAATCACGGTTTCTTCCCCCGCGACGGGGAGGCCGTCCGCAGCTTCTCGATCTCGACGGCCACCCGCCCCAGCAGCTCGCGAGGGACGAGGCGATAGCGACCGGCGCGGGGAATCTCCGCACCGAGCGCGTCGACTGCCCGACGAGCCTTCCAGGCCGGGACGCCGAAAGTCGCGGCGATCTCACCGACGGTGATGTAGGAGGGGCCAGGCATTCCTTGCTCCCGCGAGTTAGTTAACGCGAGGGCAGGATGCCAGGAATAGAGCAGGAGGTCGAAGCGGGTGTCCGCGCGAGCAGGACTCACACGCGAAGGCATTCAGTTATTCTAAGAGGGATTTGAATCGACGGACTTGGCGGAGAAGATTATCCGCGTTTTTCTCGCGGCCCTCCGTAAGTTCAAGAGCAATCTCTCTTTTTTTCTTTCCGGAACCATTCGCTTTTTCGAGGTTGATTCGGTTGATCAGAGCAATCACCTTGCTGCTTTCAGGGAGCCGAATTCTCTGCTCCTTTTTCGACTTGTCCGCGCTGTTGTCCGTCGGCCCGTCTTCGTTGTCCGCCGGCCTGTCCGCGTTGTCCGCCGGGCATTCTTCGTCGATCAGCCCGATAAGTCGGTGCCTGAGGGGCCGGGCCTCTTCACCGATTGCGATTAACTGTTCCACGAAGCGTTCACGTGCGGGTCGCCCTCGAAGTTCTTTTTTCACGATTCGGCCTTCGGGGTCGATCTGGATCAGCGCAAGAGCGGCCTCCCGTCGGACCGCGCCATCCGCGTCTTTCAGGACCGCGGCGACCAGGGGCCGGACCGCCGGCCGGGACTCGATCCCCAGCCGTCTCAGCGTGGAGCAGGCGGCCAGCCGTATTCCCACCGTCCCGTCCTCTAAAGTGCGGACAAGTGCGGGGACGGACGCGGTTGCGGCATCAGGCCCGAAAACCGGCAGTGCGCTGATTGCAGCCTCTCGGAGGTCTGCTTGCTGATGGGAGTCCCGGATCAGGCGGGTGAGGACCGGGACCGGATCGGTGGCCATGGGCGAGCCCAGAAGGCCCATGGCCCTGACAGCGTGGAGCTTGACTCGCGGGGCCGACGGCGTGTCGATCACCTCGATCAGGCGGCGGAACAAGGGCCTCAGGAAGAGGGCCTCGTCCGCAAAGTAGGCGATCCGGTATAGCCTCGCCACCGACGCCACCGAGTCCACATCCCACTGAGGGTCGCGGAGCAGGGCAACGGTTCGTTCGACGAACGTCTCGGCGTCCCACACCCCGATCCCGCCCTGATACTCGTGGACGAAGGCAGGGACGGAATGCGGATCTGGCCCAAAAAGCTTCCCCAGTGCCTCCCCGCGTCTCCAACTGAAGCGAGCGGCCCTGACGCGCAGCGGCTCATCGTGCGGCGGATCGCCTGGCGAGGTCGTCATGTTGCACCTACTGACGACAGGGCCGGTCCGGGCGGCGGGATGGGGTAGGTCCGGCCCATCCGCCAACCGGACCGCTTGATGCGCCGTTGGCCGACGGCCGCATCGTCCCGGCCGGATTGATTCTACATGCCCGGGTGAACGTTGCTCAATCATCCCGGGACGCCTCTGGCGGCCGACGGCCCGCCCGCGGCCTCGCGGCCCGCTCCTCGACGACATTGACTTTGACCACAATAGGTTTTACGGCGATACCCTCCCGGTTGCCCCTCGCCGGTGGCTGAATCGAGCCCGGGATCCGCTCGTTCCGGCAGGATCCGGCACCTCGCCGGCCCGCCCGATCCGGCGTCGGTCCCCGCTTGCCCGGCGACACCGCGGCTGCCATCATGGCTTCCTGGGGACCGTTCGGTCCCCGACGGTGGCCCTACGCCCTCGGGGCGACCCGGGCCGAGGTGGCCGTGATCAAGGCGTTTGCGGAGGTCAGTCTTGAGGTAGGCGACGGCCAAGTGATCCACCAATGGAAAAACCCCCGCCGTCAAGGCGAGGGTTTCTCTTGTCTCGGTGGTCACGATCGGCCTTGGCGGGCTGATGGGCCTCTCACAGGGTTTGGCGACCCGATGAGAGCGTGACCTGGATGGGGTGCTGATACTCCCCAATCTAGGCTCCCCCAGAACCCCAGTCAAGAGTCGACCGTGATTCCCAGCGTCGAAGGTACGCGCCCGGGTCGGGTTCATCCCTGCCTCGACGCCGTTCGTTCGACCCTGCGCCGTCGCATACCTCCCGATTGGGGAGGGCAGGGGGATGGTCTGCGCCACGGGAAGGAAGCGGGAGACGACGGCCGCGGGGCCGTCGATCGCGGGCGGCTTCGTGCTGGTCCCGGTGGCCAGCCTGATGGCCACATGGCGGGCCTCTCGGTCCGACCCACTCGGCATCGGCGACTTCCGGACCTGGCTCGCCTGCCGCGAGATGGGGGCCCGCCGCTGCCCGGCCGAGGAAGGCCGGGCCCCGGCCTACTCGTTCGCCGAGCTGGCCAGGCTCCTCGGCGTCGCCGAGAAGCGGGCCAGGGCCTCGGCCAACCGCCTGGTCCACGCCGGACTGCTCCAATGGTCCGAACACGACATCGGCTTCCCCGAACCACCCAGCGAGTCCGACCCCGCCCTCGAAGACTCGATCGGCCGCGGTCGGGGAGCCCTGGCCATCCCCAGGCGAGTCCTCCGACACCTCGCCGATGGCGCCCGTCCCGCCTTGATCGCCACCGTCCTGGGCGTCCTGCTCCGCTGCCTGTCCCGACGCCAACGCGGCTTCCACGGCCGCGGCCGCGTCAAGTCCGCCTGGATCGCCAATGTCTTCGGCGTCGACCTCCGACGCGTCAAGAAGGCCCGCCGCGAACTCGTCGCCCTCGGCTGGATCCACCCCGAGCCGTCCGCCCAGCGCGCCGAGAACCTCTGGGGCCGGGCCTTCCGGATCGACCTGACCTGGGATCGGCCCGCGCCAGCCGAGGGTCGCTCATTGCCACCCCTGGCCCCGGCGGACCGGCCCGAGATTGCCACCCCCTCTGTCCACCAGGAGCCCTTTCAGGAGAGGAATCAAAACCAGGAACCCGGCCCCGCCGGACCCGCTGGGATTCGGCTCGCTGACTCGGAAAAGGGGACGGAGCCGTCGGTGGGCGTCACCTCGCCATCCGCCACCCGGCCGGTGATCGCATGCCCGTCGCCGCAGGCCGCCGTGGCCAGCGAGCCGGCCCCGTCGCCGGCGACCACCACCAGGACGCCCTTGGGCCCCGCCACGGCCTTGCCGGCGGTTTCCCCGCCCGCGAGGCCGACGGCCCCCCCCGTGCCGTCCCCGGCGGTCCTGGGCCCGGGCCTGGCCCGAGGGGCCTTGCCCCCGCCGCGGCTGGCCGACGTCCGGGTGGAGGACCTCAAGGACACCGGGCGGCTGCTGGAGCTGCACGGGCAGGCGGTGGCCCGGGGGCTGGTGACGGCGAGCGAGGTGGACCGGCTGCGGCTGGTGTCGGCGGCGGAGCACGCCCTGGCAATCGGCAAGGCGAACCCGGCCGGGCTGTTCTGTCACCTGATCCGCGGGGGGCTATGGCGGTACATCACCCAGGAGGACGAGGACCGTGCCAACGCGCGGATCAAGGCGTTCCTGCGGGGCCCGGAGCCGCCCCGGTTGGCATCGTCGGCGTCCCGCCTGCCGGCTCGCCCCGTGCTCTCGGAGGACGCCCGGTTGGTAATCCGGGTGCGTTCGGCGTTGGCGGCGGCGGGGTATCGGGGCGACCCGTTCCCGCAGGTGCGGCGGCAGGACCCAAGCTGGACGTGGGAGCGTTGGGACCTGGCGTTGGCCGAGCTGGAGGGGGCCCGATGACCATGGGCTCGAAGATCCGATTCCGCCGGTCGGCGGAAGTCCGGCCTCATGCACTTGATGGCCCGGTCTTCGATGCGCGTCGCTCAGTCGATCGGGAGCGACGAGAGGATCCCTGCGTCGATCAACCGGTTGAAGTAGTTGATCAACCGAAAGCCCAGCGACGTGCTGTTGAGGCGAATCCCCGCCTCGATGTTGCGCTCGAATGCCGCGGTGGTGAAATTCGCCGAGCCCAGGTAGATCGTCGCCTCATCGGCCACGATCAGCTTGGCGTGCACGCTGGCCCTGTGGCCCCCCCGGGCCTCCAGGGACCCCGGCAGGTAGTAGATCTCCGGCCTGGGATGGAAGGGCCAGCTCGTCCTCAGGAAGTCGGCGGCGAAGCGCCGGATGGTCTGGTCGGGCGAGCCGCCTTCTCGGGGGTGAATATTGACGACGATCCGGACCCGAAGCGCCGGGTCCTCGCCCATCCGCCGGGCCAGGGGCTCGAAGATCGTGTCGCTGCCGAAGAAGGCGTAGCCGACGATGAGCACGGAACGGCGGACGGACTCGAAGACCTCGCGGACCACGACCCGGGTCTCACGGTTCGGGTCGCCATCGATCGCCGGGCCGGTCATGATCAGCTCCGGATGCGGGCCCTCGCGATCCCGACGGACGCGGTCGGCCCGGAGGAGCCGGATCGCGGCCGCCAGGGCCGGGATCGACCCGAACTGGTCCATGGCCTCGGGCAGCCAGGATTGGACCAGCTCGGCGTGGTCGGGGATGCCCGCCTTGCGGACCTGCGAGGTGCTCCCCCCCGGCCGGATCGTGCCCTGCGAGAGGCCCCCGAGGAGTTGTTCCAGTTCCGGGTCGGAGAGTCGCAAGATGTCCGTGAGCATCCCGACCTCGGGTCTCAGGAAGGGTCGGGGAAGAACTCGGCCCCCTGGCAGGCGACGGTGGCGACGACGAGGCTGCGGTCGAGGAGGTCGTTGAGCAGCTCGCAGCTGGTCTCGCTGATGAGCAGGCAGCCGTGGCAGGCGGCGCCCTGGAGGTGTCGGCGTTCATTGGCGTCGTCGGCCTGGTGCTGGGCGCAGACCGGGTCGTTGGAGCAGAGCCGGCCGATGTCGAGGGCGGATTTGAGGAAATGATCGAGCGACCTGGCGGCGCCGGCCAGGCCGCCGAGGGTGCCATAGGAGTCGGCGCCGGCGGTGTAGAGCAGGATGCCGTAGCCGTCGTTGGGGTTGGCGTAGATCCGTTCCTTGATAGACGAGGCGGGATAGCCGCACTCCAGCGAGATGGCGTTGATGAGCATGTGGGACAGGGAGTGGAGCATCACGTAGGGGGCGCCGAAGAAGGGCCGACCCATGACCTCTCGCTCATGGCACCAGTTCCGGAGGCCGCGTTCCAGGCGATCGGACTGGGCCCGGACCGCCGGCCTCTGCTTCCACTCGTCGACGCGATCCCTGTGGAACTGGAGGAACAGGCCCTCGCCCTTGTTCTCGCTGGCGGGGATCCAGTTGGCGTTGAGGCCGAGCCTGGCGGGCCGGAGGTTGAGGTCGAACTCGCCGTCGATGTCGGGCGAGATGTAGTCGAACCGGGTGTAGCCGACCAGGGCGGTGACCTCGCGGAGGCGATGGACGATCACCACTCGTTGCAGGCGCCTGGTCAGCTTGTCGTTCCAGGCCGACCCGGGATATTCCTCGGCGTAGAAGACGCTATCGTGCTCGTTCTTGCCGATGATCGGCTGGCCGCAGGTCAGCAGCTCGAACTCGGCCTCCTTGATCTTGCGTTGCGGCGGCCCGTCCTGGCCCGATCGCCGGGCCTCGATCGCCTGCATGACTTGTTCGTCGGAGAAGCCTTCGAGGGCGGCGCCCACCGCCCCCATGCCTTTCACGAGCCGGAGGATTTCTACGCTGGTCACGGCCTTGAGGTAGCCGTCCCACAACGGACCGACCGCGGCATGGACCTCCCGGCCCCGGTCGGGCATGGAGATGACGCTGAGCTTCTGGGGGAAGTAGGCGTTGCTGGCGGTCCGGATGAGCAGCCGGCTCATCTGGTCGCATTCCTCCCTCTCGGCGGCCTGGCCCAGCCAGTGCTGGGAGCCGTCGCACCGCCCCAGCGCCGGGTTCTCCTTGCCGACGGCCTCGCTGATGTAGCGGGGCGGTAGCCCGCAATCGCAGCGGACCCGGAGTTCGTTCAGCTCGCCGGTCGCGCCCAGGTCGTCGAGCCAGAGCTTGCCGCCGCAGTTCGTGTGTCCCCGATGCACGAAGTTGTACCAGTCGATGTCGCCCATGTGGCCATTCTTGCAGGCCCGGATGAACCGGATCGGGACGACGTCGAGCTTGCGCCGCTTCCCCCTGTCGTCGAAATCGGTCCCCTCATACTGGCCGGTCTTCTCGTCCAGGTGGGACTCGGGGACGAGCATGCGGGTCTGGTAGGTCCGCCCGTCGGGTTCGGCCTGTCGCCGGGTCTCCTGCGTGATCGACCACCTGGGGAACTTCCAGGCGATCACGCCCCTGGTGGTCGTCGCGTCGGGCAGCTTGTCGCTGACATGGGGGGCCGCCAGGTCCATGGCGACGCCCCCGAGGGCCTGGGCGGCCTTGGCTTCGAGCCGGGGCTCGGAGATCTTCGCGCCCTTGTCCCAGAAGTCGAGGCCCCCGACGACGGCCGCGAACCAGGGGAGGTCGATCATGGCGCCGGGGCCATAGGTGGTCACGAGCTGGCTCTGGCGGAGGGCGGAGACGGTGACCTCGTTCTTGACCTTGATCGGGGCCTTCGGGGCCTTGAACCGCCTGGGCTGGATCGCCACAGACGGCTCGACGTCCCTCATCGATCGCGGGGCCTTGAACTGGCGGCGGACCGGGCTGAGGTTGACCAGCTTGGGGTCGAGCATCTCGTGGAGCAGCTTGCGGGCCGTGGAAGGGCCATCCGCCGTGTAGTTGAGGTCGACTCGATCCTGGTACAGCTCCTCGGCGTAGGTGAACCAGTCATCGAGGAGGCTCCGGACCTTGCCGTAGACCGCGGTCTGCTCGACCGGGCCCTCCCGGGACCCCTCGACGTCGAGAACCCTCGCCCGCTCGGCGACCGTCCGCGCGACGTCGTCCAGGTGTTGGCTGTGTTGCAGGATCTTCCTGGCGTCGCCGTCCCGGATCATGAAGTCGTGCCCGAGCCTGGCCAGGGCGACGGCCACCGCGAACAGGGCCCGATCGAGCGCCCGGGGCGAGAACGGGGTGACGCTGGTGGCCTCGACGTTGCGGTAGAACGTGTCGTGGAAGAACCGGAACCGCTCGTAATGCGAGCGGTCGCGCGGGCGGTTGATGTTGAAGATGGTGACGATCAGGCCGGGCTTGGCGGCCTGGCGACCGACCCGGGACGTGGCCTGGATGTACTCGGAGGTCATCTTGGGCTGGGCGAAGACGGCCATGAGGCCGAGCCGGGGGATGTCCAGGCCGACCGAGATCATGTTGGTGGCCAGGGCGACGTCGACGCTGCCGGGCTCGTGGAACGGGCGGTTGAGGGCGTCCTTGGCCTCGGAGACCTTGGAGGTGCTGTATCGTGAGGTCAGCTCCAGGGCTTCGGTGAGGATCGGCCGGTCGGTGAACGGTGATTCGACCTCATCCAGCCGCTTGCGCTTGCCGTACTGGTTGAGGCGGCTGGTCAGCTCGTCCTCGATCAGGCGACGGGTCCCGCCCAGCTCCCTGAGGCTGTTGAAGTAGCCGAGCATCGTCATGTAGGGGTCGGCGGGATTGTCGGCGACGCGCTTGCCGCCGTTGTCCTCGTAGAGCTTCCCGGCCGCCGACATCAAGGCCAGGTAGGTCTTGAGCAGGACCCGCTTGGCGCTGCGGCCCTGGGCGGCGATGCCGAGGTATAATCGGGCCGATTCCCTGGTCGTGACGGTCCTGGCGAAGAACGAGTCGCGGCGGTTCGGGCCGGGGGGCGGGAAGATCTGCACCGATTTGCGGCCGAAGAGGGCCAGGATCTGCTCCTGGGCCCGGCGGACCGTGGCCGTCGAGGAGACGATCTTGGGGCCTCGCCCCTGGCGGTCCCGGCAGAGGTGGTCGATGGCCGTCTCGTAGAGGCCGGTGACGGTGCCAAGGGGGCCGGAGATGAGGTGCAGCTCGTCCTGGATGACCAGCTCGGGCGGGGGCAGGTAGGGGGGGTCGAGGTCGGCCCCCTGGCGGTCGTCGCAATCGCCGAAGAAGCCGATGCCCCGGCCGAAGCTCTTGACCCGGCCGAAGAGCTTGGCGACCTCGCCCCTCCAGGGCATCGCGGCGAACTTGTCGACGGTCGCGATCAGGAAGCCGGGCAGGCGGTTGTAGATCGGCTCGTCGACCATGTGAATCGGCAAGGGATGGTCGCCGGTGAAGTCGCACCCGTCGCCCAGGCAGCCGATCCGCAACTCCTCGGCCTTATCCTGGCCGGGGTGGAGGCTGAAGCAGTCGGCGACCAGCTTCGACCCGCACCAGGGGCACTTCTCCAGCGGGACGGGCGGGCGGGTCTCCTTGCCTTGCTTGAAGGCGAGGACCTTATAGACGATCCCGTGGGGGTCTCCCGGCCTGCCCATGTAGTTGGGGGTGGCGCCCGAGCCGACCCAGAGGCCGATCTCGAACGGCCAGGTCCCCAGCTCCTTGGGGTCTTCCCGACGCATCAACTCCAGGGCACAGACGAGGGCGGCGGCGCGGGAGAGCTGGTCGAGGGTCAGGAGCCGGAGCGTGTAGCGCATCAGGACGGTCACGCCGGCGTACCTGGGGATCGTCCCGCCGACCCCTTCCCGGAACCGGCGATGGAGGAGGGTGAAGGCCGCCAGGCCGAGGTACGCCTCGGTCTTGCCGCCGCCGGTCGGGAAGAAGAGGAGGTCGACAGTCTCGCGTTCGGGGCGATCTTCTGGGTGGATGATCCCCCGGAGGTTGAGCAGGAGGAAGGCGAGCTGGAAGGGATACCACTTCGGCTCGTCGACGTCCTCGGGGCGCCGGCCCCGGGGGATGGCGACCCGCCGGCGGGCCTGGCGGGCCATGGCGGCGTTGGCGAGCGTGAAGGCGCGGAAGGCCCTGGGGTCTTGCAGCTCCTCGATCCCCCGGCGGATTCGATCGGCCGCGACCCGGGCGAGGTTGAGGAGCGTCTCGGAGGTCTCGACCCGTCGCTGGTGGTGGAGCAGTTCGAGCGTCCGGGGCTGCTCGGCGATCCAGGCTTCGTAGAGGTCGGCCAGTCCGCTCAGGGCGGATCGGGCCTGGTCGTGGGTCGCCAGGCTCGCCAGGCCCTCCATGCCGAGGGTGATGCCTTCCAGCTTGCTGGGCTCGACGCGGTCGACCAGGGCGTGGGGGACCCAGGCGGTCCGGACGAGCTTGCAGGTGCAATCGACTTCGACCTCGGCGTTGGCGGAGGCGTTGTGGCCGACGGCGAACTCGCAGACGTCGCGGTACTGGAGGTCGGCCTCGCGGTCGCCGTCGTCGTCGGAGTCGAGGCCGCTCAGGCTGGGGCGGGGGACGAAGCCGCGCCCGCAATGGATCATCATCTCGGCCTGGAAGGCCATGGCCTGGTCCTTGAGGGCGCCGTGGATCGCCTTGCGGTGGTTGACGAGGTAGACGTTGACCGACAGCGCCCCGTCGGGCACGAGCGCCTCGTCGAGGGCCTCCCCGGGGGCGGGACGGGCGAGCCATTCCAGGCTCAGGCCGTCGGAGCCGGGCACGCCCTGCCGGCGCAGGCCGTGGGTGAAGGCGCCGCGGAGGTCCAGGGTCAAGTGCTTCTCGCGCTGCCGGCGGGCCCAGGCGTCGATCCGGGGATGCTTCTTCGGCCTGGGGGCGGGCTTCGCCGAGGCCGGCGCGAAGGACCCTTCGGCCGGCTCGGGCGCGGGCTTCTCCGGGACGAACTCGGGATGGTAGTCGCCCCAGCGGACGGTCACCTTCAGCTCGGTCGTGCCCTTCGGGACCAGGACGCTCAGGCCCATCGACGAGGGGAGGAAGTTCCGCTTGGAGGTGACGACGGCGGCGTTCTTGTCCGAGTCGTCGACCAGGACCGACTCGGCGGTGGGCTGGTCGAGCGGGTCGTCGTCGGGGCCGAACAGGTCGTTGTCTTCCTCCTCGTCCTCGTCGTCGTCGTCCTTGGGGAGGTCGACCGAGGCCCGCTCGTTGGGCACGAGGAAGCCGGTGAGATACCAGCGCGAGGGGCCCTGTTCGAGCCGTTCGCCGGCGCGGGAGGGGTCGGCGATGGGGCCGATGAGGTCGAGGATCAGGGCGTCGACGAGTCGCTGGCGGACTTCGGCCGAGGTCATGGTGGGGGTCTCGACGGCGGTCCGGGCAGGGCCGACAGCGTTGTCGACTCATGGGACGATCGAGGAGACATTCACCCAATCATCGCCGGAATCATCGTCACCATCCCCGACGTCCATGTCAAGTTTGGCCAAGACGAAGCCAACGACCCGACCCGCGACTTTTCCAAGACGAAGCCAATGACCCGACCCGCGACCTTTCCAAGACGAAGCCAACGACCCGACCCACGACCTTCCCAAGACGAAGCCAACGACCCGACCCGCGACCTTCCCAAGACGAAGCCAATGAACCGACCCACGACCTTCCCAAGACGAAGCCAACGACCCGACCCACGACCTTCCCAAGACGAAGCCAACGACCCGACCCACGACCTTCCCCAGACGAAGCCAACGACCCGACCCACGACCTTCCCCAGACGAAGCCAACGACCCGACCCACGACCTTCCCAAGACGAAGCCAACGACCCGACCCACGACCTTCCCAAAGGGCGGAGGGCTGTCGATCCGTTCGTTCAAGCGGCGGGTGGCAGGGATCTACGGTACTCCGTAACCCCGGCGCGACGGTTGCCGTTCGGTCCAGGTCCCAGCCATTGCCCGATCGTTCCTGGTTTCGGACTACTTTAGATTCCTGCCACCCGCCTGGCCGCTGTCCTTTATATTCACTAACTCTCGGGCGCAATTATCAGTGCGTTTCCGAAATTGATTGAGTCGGTCGCTTCCCTCTGACCGAAAGCCTTTGGTAGTCTGGGCGATTTGTGTTACGCTGCAACCGGAAATGGTCGCTGTCAAGGAAATCAGATGATGAGTGCAGCGCACGCAAGGGAGAGCGAGACCACGATTCTGGCCCGCATCTTCGGCGATAAGCTGGGGCAACTTCCCCCGGAGATGGCCCACTACATCCTGGACCTCGATTTCAACGAAGGCGACAAGGCCCGGATTCATGACCTGGTCGTCCGCAATCAGGCAGACGATCTCGACCCCACGGAAAAGGAAGAGCTTCACGCCTTCTTGAATGCCGGGTCGATGCTCTCGATCCTCCAATCGAGGGCCCGCCGGATTCTGGGGGTCAAGCCCGAGAAGCGAGCCGTCTCCTGATGGCGGCTCGGCCATGAAGGCTTCTCTCGTCCGTCAGGTCTGGGAACGGGCCAAGGGCCGCTGCGAATACTGTCAGATGGGGCAGGAGTTCGAAAAGATCACCTACGAAGTCGACCATATCATCTCCCGCAAGCATGGCGGCCCCACTGTTGCCGGCAACCTGGCGTTGAGCTGTGCCCATTGCAACGGATTCAAGGGCTCCGATATTGCGGGGCGTGATCCGAAGACCAGGAAGCTCACGCCGTTCTTCCATCCGCGTCGCCACAAGTGGGCTTACCATTTTGGCTGGGAAGGCCCCTACCTGAGAGGCCGGTCGGCCATCGGTCGCGTGACCGTTTCCCTCTTCAATATCAACAATGTCTTCCGCGTTGAGCTGCGTGAGGAGCTGATCGAGGAAGGCGTGTTTCCGCCGCAATAGGCCAAGGCACCCTCGATCTTGTCGGGTGGGTCGAGCCTCGGGCGAGCCCCACCACGCATCGTTGGTGGGGATCGCCCGAGGCTCGATCCACCCAACATCGATCAATCAATCATGTATCCTCGTATTCATCGTCGGCCTCGCCGTCGTCGCTGTCAAGGTTCTCGTCATCATCGGTGAGTTCTTCGGACACGAGGGGCGTGAGGCCGGCGAGGCGTTCGGCCTCGGCCCTTTGCTTGTTGAGGAGGAGGAGGCGGGCGAGGACGTCGTCGCGGATCTCGGGCCTCCAGCGGTGGCGCCAGGGGAGGCCCTTGCCGATCCCGACCAGCTCGGCGGCGAAGGCCTGGGCGTCGGCGGCGGACTCGAAGAAGTAGCGGCCGGCTTCGAGGCGTTCGATCGTGTCGGGCGAGGCGTCGTCGGCGGCCTCGGCCTCGCACCAGTCGAGGTCGAACCCGCAGGTCGTGTCGACGTCGGTCCAGCGATAGCTCGCCAGCACCGCCCAGTCCATCGCCGAGTGCAGCTCCCGGAGCCGGCGGATCTCCGGCGACTTCTCCTTCGGGTCGTGGAAGCGGTTGTACGTCTTCGTCAGCCCCTTGTTCGAGTCGATCATCAGTTGGGCGCGATACTCGTAATATTCCTGGCCGATGGCTTCGAGTTCGGTGCTGGTCTCCCAACCTTCGGGGAAGGGGAAGGTCTCGAAGCAGTCGGAGGGGGTGTATACGGGATCGTCTTTCATAGATGAACCCATAAAGTTTGACCATGTTACATGAAGGCTAGATTGCATCACCGCGAATTGCGAGTTTGTAGTTCCTGAAAATACAATCAGTTTTTGGTCAAAAACCATTCTATTTGCTACAAACACGAACGATCTATACTTGCTCGTCTGGCTGCATACCAACACTCGGTCCTGATCGCGGATCGAGTTGTATAGCGAAACGGCAACCTCTCCGAACCGCCACCAATAGCGCGCTCGTATTTCGCGTTTTTGAACAAGTCTTTCAGGTTTTACCTTAAGTTCAACAATGTTCAAAAGGTCAGGCCATTGGGTAGCTTCTTCGAGCGTCATTTGGCCAAAGTTGATAACGTGCCTATGATATGCATGAGTTGGATTTTCATTAATTTCTTTTCCTCCAATGTATGGATAAATCCTTTCTTTGTTTTTGGCGTCCTTGACAACTAGTTCTTCCATTGAGAACGGACGATCTCCTTGCTTTCCAATTTCGTCAGCACGTACTCGGGTAATGGGGTTGGCGGCCCCCTTCGCACCAGAGTCGTCAAAGGTAAATCCCAGCCCCAAAATTACACTCCCTTTGAAGCTTTTTCCGGCGTTCCCATGAAGCCGTAGCGGGTCATCAGAGCCCCCTGAATGGAACAGATAGGCCGTTATCAAGCTTCGATATCGACCGTCTAACTCGATGCGTCCCGCAATCCCCCCCTTAACGGCATGAACGACGCTGACAACTACCGCCGCCTCACCCGGCCAGACGAGCCGCTTGCGGGCGGCGTAGATTGTGCCGCCGTGCTTGCAGATCCAGCGGAGGCCGGTCGAGCGAGTGTCGCCTTGGCCAATCGTATTCGTGGCGATCAGGCCGAAGGCCCCTTCGGGCCGGAGCAGGTCGAAGGCCCGCCGGAAGAAGTGAGCCACGAGGTCGGCGTTGCCGTGAGACTCGGGATGGACCACTTTCAGCCAGTCCGGGAACGCCTTGGCGTTCCCCTCGGCCATCGTGTTCTTGCCCGCAAACGGCGGGTTGCCGACGATCGCGTCGAACCCGCCGTCGGGCCGTCGCCTCAGCGATCCGTCCTTCTCGGTGCCGAGGAAGACCTCGGGGAACTCGATCTCCCAGTGGAACGGCTCGACCGGCGGTTCGACCCGGTCGAGAACGGAGGCGGCCTGGCCGATCTCACGGCGGAGGACCTCCCGGGTGGGCAGGTCGACCCGGTCGCCGAGGAACTCGCGGAACGTGATGCCCAGGTCCTCGCGGCGGCGCTCCTTGGCCGAGGCCGTGCCCCCCTCGAAGAAGTCGCCGAGGATGGCCGCCCCCAGGAAGCGGAGCTGGTTGAGCCAGCCATCGGCGCCCATCCGGAGGTCGCTCAGCTTCTCGTACCTCGTGCCCTCGGGGGCCGTGAGGATCTCGTTCCGCTGTTTCATGCTCTCGGCGACCAGGCGTTCCAGGGCCCGCAGGCGGATCGCCCCGCTCAGGTCGTGCGACCAGTGGCAAGCCTGGATCTGGGCCAGCGAGAGCCCGACCAGCGAATCGCCGTGGCGGAAGTTGTGGTCGAGGAATGAGAAGGCATGATCCTTCGCCAGCGTGGCCAGCCAGAGCGAGAGCTTGGCCAGGTCGACCGCCATCCGGTTCTTGTCCACGCCGTAAAGGCAGCGCTGGGCGATCAACCGGCTGGCGAACAACAGGGGCGTCTCGTCGTTCGGGATGCGCGGCAGTTTCCCCTGGCGGTTCCACGCCTCGACCAGGAGTCGGGCCAGTTGCCGCATGACCTCGACCAGGAACGCCCCCGAGCCCATCGCCGGGTCGCAGACCTTGAGCGCCCAAATGGCCTCGGGCGTCGGGTTGGTCCCGAGCCGGGCGAGGATCGGCTCCAGCGCCCTGGTCACGATCGGCCCGGTGAGCGTCGGCGGCGTGTAGTGCGACCCGCTCCGCCGCCGCTCGGGGCTGGGCTGGATCACCAGCGAGCCCTCCGGCACCGGGGCGGGGGTGAGCCGGCGGTCGATCAGCTTGTCGAGGGCCGAGACGAGGTCGGACTCGGTCTTCGCGCCCCGGAGGGCCGAGGCGGCGGCCGGGGCCAGCTTGCGGGCGGTGACCTCCCTGGAGCCGAACCATTTCACGCGGGCGTTCGCCGAGAGGCCGAGCAGATGGTCCAGGCTGATCGTGACCGGGGCGCCCCCGCGCTTCTCGGGCTTGATCGCGACCGACCGGCCGCTCGCCGCCTCGACCCGGTAGCCCATGACGGCCTCGTAGACCGAGCCGATCTGCTCGACCTCCAGCGACCGGTAGCTGAGCCGCTCCTGGCCGAGGTAGAGCAGGTTGCGGAGCACCCGGAGGACCGTGCCGTCGGCCACCTGGGGCAGGGGGTGACGCCCGCCCGGTTCGCTCGCCAGGGTCTGGCCTTCGAGGAACGGGAACCGCGCCGGGTCGAAGAGGTCGCCGTGCCGCGCGGGGATCTTGACGAGCTTGCCGTCGGGGCCGTCGTACTTCGCCCCACCGTAGACCAGCCGGAACAGGCTGATCAGGTGGGCCCAGGCCCCGTACCGCTGGTCCATCGTGTCGGGATGGCGGCCCTCGTCCTCGACGAGCCGGGCGAACAGGCCGGCGATCGAATAGTTGCGGACGAAGAGGTCGTCGCTCGGGAACATCTCGCGTTCCTCGGCGTAGAGCAGGAAGACCATCCTCATCAGGACCGTGAGCAACCCCTCGTAGATCTCGTGGGTCCGGTCGGCGCGGTCGCGGATTCCCGCCAGGAGCCGACCGCGCGATTCCTCGTCGGCGGCCTCGAAGCCCTTGATCAGCTCGAACAGCGCGGCGAGCACCTGCTCGGCGAGCTGGGTGGA
>JAABUK010004854.1_pt1 | contig 21514 bp, 18 predicted proteins | sample 5559141 | NCBI WGS metagenome assembly JAABUK01 (sample SAMN10711869, study PRJNA513367) | rock metagenome | isolation source: Antarctica rocks | place: Antarctica: Victoria Land, Pudding Butte nord | collected 2016-01-03
TGTACTTTGCTGGATAAGGAGCCGAGTTGCCGGCGTTGTGCGGGCGCAGCCATGTGGTATTTTCCCCATAAATGTGCTTTGAAAGCAGAACCCAAAGCTACACCACTATCCTCCGGGACCATACAACTACCCCCCTTAATTTCTCTCAGCGTATATTCAAAAACGGCCGGCTTCCTTCGCGGAAGCCGGCCGTTACTTTATCAGTCAATCTTGAGCACCGCCAGAAACGCTTCCTGCGGAATCTCCACCGAGCCCACGGTGCGCATCCGTTTTTTGCCCTCCTTCTGCTTTTCGAGCAGCTTGCGCTTGCGGCTGATGTCGCCGCCGTAGCACTTGGCAATTACGTTTTTGCGCAGCGCCTTGATGGTTTCGCGGGCGATGATTTTTTGCCCGATGCTGGCCTGGATGGCGATGTCGAACATTTGGCGGGGTAGCAGCTCACGCAATTTCTCGCAGAGGCGGCGGCCCCACTCGTAGCTCTTGGAGCGATGCACGATGGCCGAGAGGGCGTCCACCTTTTCGCCGTTGAGCATCACGTCGAGCTTCACCATGTCCGACTCGCGGTAGCCAATCAGCTCGTAGTCAAGCGAGGCATAGCCGCGGCTGATGGTTTTGAGCTTGTCGAAGAAGTCGAACACGATTTCCGACAGCGGCAGCTCGAAGCTCATCTCCACGCGCTCCGAAGTCAGGTAGCTCTGGCCTTTGATGATGCCGCGCTTCTCCATGCAGAGCGTGATAATCGGGCCCACGTACTCGGCGGCCGTGATAATCTGCGCCTTGATGTAGGGCTCCTCGATGAGCTTAATCAGGTTTGGCTCCGGCATTTCGGAGGGCGCGTTGATGACGAGTTGCTGGTCCTTGGTGCCCATCGCGTGAAACTGCACGCTCGGCACGGTGGTAATGACCGTCATGTTGAACTCGCGCTCCAGGCGCTCCTGCACGATTTCCATGTGCAGCATCCCCAGGAAGCCGCAGCGGAAGCCGAAGCCCAGCGCCACCGACGTTTCCGGCTCCCAGACTAGCGAGGCGTCGTTGAGCTGGAGCTTTTCCATGCTGCCGCGCAGCTCCTCGTACTCGGTGGTATCGACCGGGTAGATACCGGCAAATACCATTGGCTTCACGTCGGCAAAGCCCTGGATGGCCTCGGCCGTGGGGTTGTGCACGTGCGTGATGGTGTCGCCCACCTTCACCTCGCGGGCCTCCTTGATGCCCGAGATGAGGTAGCCCACGTTGCCGGCGCTCATTTCGGGGCGCGGCTCCTGGTTGAGGCCCAGGATGCCGATTTCGTCGGCGCCGTACTCTTTGCCCGTCGCCATAAACTTCACCTTGTCGCCCTTGCGCATGGTGCCGTTTTTGATGCGGAATAACACTTCAATACCCCGGTAAGAGTTAAAAACCGAGTCAAAAATCAGCGCCTGCAGCGGCGCGTTGGGGTCGCCCACCGGCGCCGGAATCCGGTCGCAGATGGCGTTCAGGATATTTTCAATGCCAATGCCGGCCTTGCCCGAGGCGTGAATGATGTCCTCCGGCTGGCAGCCGATAAGGTCCACGATTTCGTCGGTCACTTCCTCCGGCATGGCGTGCGGAAGGTCGATTTTATTGAGCACCGGAATAATTTCCAGGTCGGCCCCAATGGCGAGGTAGAGGTTGGAAATCGTTTGGGCCTCAATACCTTGCGAAGCATCCACAATCAGCAGCGCGCCCTCGCAGGCGGCGATACTGCGGCTTACCTCGTAGCTGAAGTCAACGTGGCCGGGCGTATCAATCAGGTTCAGCGTGTAGATTTCCCCTTTGTAGGGGTACTGCATCTGGATGGCGTGGCTCTTGATGGTGATGCCGCGCTCGCGCTCCAGGTCCATATTGTCGAGCAATTGGGCCTGCATGTCGCGCTTGGCCACGGTGCTCGTGAACTCCAGGAGCCGGTCGGCCAGGGTACTTTTGCCGTGGTCGATGTGGGCAATAATGCAAAAATTACGAATATTCTTCAACGGAGGGCGGTTTTTAGCACCGCGAAGGTACGGCCGTTTTGCGGCGGGGCGTATGTTTGGGGTGCGCCCTACCCCTTCCTTTTCCCGCCATGCAGCCTACTCCTTCCGCCGCCCCACCCGCCACCAGCCCGAGCGCGCGGGGCAAGTTTACCAAGCTCTTTCTCAATGCCACGGCCTGCTACCTGCTGGCCTGGCTCGTCGTCAATTTTATTGGCCAGGCGGCGCAGGTCGTGATGGCGCGGCGGGCCTACGTGCCGGGCCGCTGGGACCTGGGCGGCGTGCGTTTTGTCCTGGCCGAAGGTGCCTGGCGGCGCGATATGGTGCTGGCCGTGTATGGCCTGGGGCCGGCGTTGGTGCTGGCGCTGGGGGTAGGAGCCTTTGGCTGGTTCTGGCTGCGCCAGCGCCAGCGCCGCGGCCTGGTAAAGCTCTTGTTGCTGTGGCTGGCGTTTCATGCCACCAACCACGTGCTCGGCGGCCTGCTGGCCGATACCGTAACGCACTCCAGCTCGTGGTACGTGCCCAACTGGCTGGTGGGCGCGGGCGGCACGTGGCCCAGCATGGCCCTGGGCTTGCTTTTTGGCCTGGGGCAAGTGGTGCTGGGTTTTTTGGCGGCCGTGCCATTTCTACTGGCCCAGGATTCGCACACCATTTTGCGGTTTGAGCGCCGGCCGCAGCTAGTGGTTTATACCATCGCGGGGCCGTGGCTGGTGGGCTCGCTGCTGCTGGCGCTCAGCAAGCTGCCGCACCTGAGCGTGAACGAGGGGTTTCACTACGCCACCATGACGCTGCTGCTCGTGCCGCTGGCCCTTGGCTGCCAGCAGGAGTTTTTCAACGAGAACGACAACGAGGTCCTGCCCTACCCCACCCACGTGGCCTGGGGCCTGGTGGGCCTGGCGCTGCTGGGGCTGCTGGCCTGGCGCCTGGCGCTGGGCGCGCCGGTGGCCTTTCGGTAGGTGAGTGGGCTAACCAATGCGCGGCGGCGGCGTTTAACCAGAAGATTCTTTTTTCCCTACCCCCCTACCAGCTCTTATTCCTATGGGTATCACCCTTCAGCAAGCCCAGGCCGCCGTGCAGGCCGCGCAGCAAAAAGCCCAGGCTGTGGGCGTCAAAATGAACATTGCCATCGTCGATGCCGGCGCCAACCTCACGGCCTTCGCCCGCATGGACGATGCCTGGCTCGGCTCCATTGATATCGCCATCAAGAAAGCCAAAACGGCCCGCTACTTCGACATGCCCACCGGCGACCTGGGCCAGGCGTCGCAGCCCGGCGGCCCGCTCTTCAATATTGAGGTGTCGAACGGCGGCCTCATCACCTTCCCCGGTGGCCTGCCCATCAGGGATGGCAGCGGTAAAGTCATCGGCGCCATCGGCGTATCGGGCAGCACCGTGGAAGACGACCACGCCGTGGCCGAGGCGGGCCAGCAGGCGGTGGCAGGCAAGTAGCCCGGCCGCGCCTAACTACCCTGAAAAACGTCCCGGCTGCCCCGCCGGGACGTTTTTCGTATCTTGCTACCTTACCTCAGTTCTTTTGCCATGAACGCGCTCTTCGCTGATGAACCGTTGGTTCTGGACGACCCCTACATAAGCCGCATGAGCGAGGCGGAGTTTTTCGACTTCTGCCAGCAGCATCGCAAGTGGCGCATCGAGCGCAACGCGCAGCGGGAAATTCTGATTATGGCTCCCACTTTCTCACTCACCGGCAAGCGCAATGCCCGGCTGATTACGCAACTCGGTATGTGGTGGGACCAGCATCCCGAGGCCGGCGAAATATTTGATTCCAATGCTGGCTTCACGCTGCCCAATGGGTCCGTGCGCGCGCCCGATGCCTCGTGGGTGCCGGCCGCGCAGTGGAACGCGCTGAGCCCGGAGCAACAGGAGAAATTCGCGCACGTCTGCCCGCCGTTTGTGGTAGAACTACGCTCCAAAACTGACTCACTGCGGGTGCTGCTGGAGAAAATGGAGGAATACCGCCAGAATGGCACCGCGCTGGGCTGGCTGCTCTCCTGCGATGACGAAACGGCTTATATCTTCCGCGCCGGGCAGGCTGGGTATGAGACGGTGCAGGGGTTTGAGCGGGAGCTTTCGGGTGAAGATGTGCTGGTGGGGTTTCAGTTGAATTCGCGGAAGCTGCGGTAAACTCTATTCATTTTTCCCCAATGCCTCCACAGTATCAACAAGACTTTTTAGAAACTCTTGATTTTGAGCTTCCAGCGGCATACTTGGCTTATTTGTTCACGGCTGAAAGCACTTATCAATTTGGTTGGGCTTATCTGGTTGAAGCCGACGAGTTGCTGCAATTCAATGCCGACTACGAGGCAGCCGAGTTATACCCTGGCTATTTCCTGATAGGTACCCATGATGGGGAAGCATTTGCCATTGAGAAAGCACCGGACGTTTTGTTGTAGGACTTACGCAAAACGTCTGTCATTGCGAGCAACGCGAAGCAATCGCACCAGAACAAGCCGTTCGGGTGTCGTTCAGGTGCGATTGCCGCGCTTCACTTCGTTGCGCTCGCAATGACAACTGTTTTTTGCGTAAGTCCTATGTTGAAACACCATTTATCGGTCACGATGAAGAAACACCCATCATTCCTGGCCTGACGTGGCCCGAGTTTCTGGAGTATTTGCAAACCGAATACTGCTAGCTTATTTCCACTTGCATCGCCCCGGCCGACCCCGCCTTGTCCTTACCCAAATCTTTTTCTGGCTTCTTGGCTGTAGCGAAAAGGCCCTTTTTGCTGGCCAACGCCGCCTGAAAAACTGCAAAATGGGTAGTCAACCGCCAAAAAAAGCCCTTCCAGCCACATGGCCGGAAGGGCTTTTGAATTTTGGGTAAGGACAAGCCATATAATGCAGGACTTTTTTACATGGCTTTAGAGAGACTTATAACCTATCGTCCTTTTGGGTTTGTTCCACATTAGAATGAGTGGTGCTTTTAATTAGCATAAATTTTTTCTTTAATTTCAAGAAAGGAGATTCTAAGAATCGGTAAGAGAAGTAGGCTAGTGCAATTGTAACGATTTGCGCTGCAACATGCAAAGCAAAATTCACCGACCCAACTATCAGGGGAAAACCTGGATTTCGGAATAAAAAGATGAGACAGCCAATTGCGAGATATTGGTACATGTCCACGGAATAGGATATATTACCCAAAAACGTCCATAGCTACTAAAACGTCCTGCTGAACGCAGTGAAGCATCTTGCCCGAGTCGTTGGATTACTACTCCTGACGATTCAAGCAAGATGCTTCACTGCGTTCAGCAGGACGTTCTGGTTGAATTTCCTAAACGTTTTCAATACTTGAATACCCTACCCCCTACCATTACCTCCTGCGTCTGCTCGTCGAAGGTGGCTTTGAGGCCGGTGTGGGCGGCGGCGGTGGTCATGATGTTGGCGATGGAGTGGCTATAGCCGGCCTCGACGGGCGCGTGGGGCGGCTGGCGGCTGCGCACGCACTCCATCCAATTGCGGATGTGGTTGGAGGTGAGCACGTCGCCGCCGGTATTGGCCGAGGCTACTACGGCCTCGGTGCTGGCCAGGCTGAACTCGGGCAGCAGGTTGGGCGGCAGGTGCATGGCCTCGGCGTGCTGCCGGGTGAGGCCGCCGGTGGGCGACACGCGGTTGGTATTCAGGTTCAATTCGCCGCCGTTGGAGTAGTAAATTTCGGCCGGGTGCTCGTCGCCGTTGTCCATTCGCGAGGCAAACGTGACCTGAAAGCCGGTGCTCGGGTCGGCGGCCGGGCCGTAGTCGAACACCGCCGTAATGGTGTCCCAGTTGCGGCGGCCGTCTTTCCACATGTAGATACCGCCGTTGGCCACCACACTGCGCGGGTGGGGTAGGCCCGTAAACCAGTGCACGGTATCAATCTGGTGGCTCATCCACTGGCCCGGCAGGCCCGACGAATAGGGCCAGAACAACCGGTACTCCAGGTACTTGCGCGGGTCGTAGGCTTCGGCGGGGCGGTTCATCAGGTAGCGCTTCCAGTCCACGTCGGCTTCGCGCAGTTGCGCCACCAGTTCGGGGCGGCGCCAGCGGCCGGGCTGGTTCACGTTCCAGGTCAGCTCGACCATCGTGATAGGGCCGAATTTGCCCGACTTGATGAACTGCTCGGCGGCCAGGTAGTTGGCCCCACTGCGGCGCTGCGAGCCGATTTGCACAATCTGCTTCGACGCCTTGATGGCCTTGAGGGCCGCCCGGTTGTCGGCCATCGTCTCGGCAAAGGGCTTCTCCACGTAGGCGTCGCAGCCGGCCTGCACGGCCTCGATGGCGTGCAGCGCGTGCTGGAAATCGGCGGTGCCGATGAACACGGCATCCACGCTTTTGCTGGCGTAGAGCTCGTCGTTGTTGCGGTAGGCGGCCACGGGGTGGCCCAGCTTTTCTCGCCACAGGGCCGCGCCTTCTTCGCGGCGCTTACTCCAGATATCAGATACCCCTACTACGTCGAAATTCAGCGCTTTGTAGTGGTTGAGAAAGCAGGGCATGTGCGTGTTGCGGTGGCGGTCCGAAAAGCCCACTACCCCCACCCGCACCCGGTCATTGGCCCCGATAATGCGCTTGTAGCTGCTGGCCGACCAGCTCACGCGGGGTAGCAAAGCGCCCGCGCCGGCCAGGGCTACTTGCTGAAGGAAATGACGACGGGGCTGCGACATGACGTAGGAAAGGTTAAGAAAAGTAGGGTGCGGGGCTTGCCCCCGCCCATCGTTGAACGAAATCTGCGCTTCGTTGACCGATACAAACGCGCATCGTGCAACGCCGGGCGGGGGCAAGCCCCGCACTACAGCTGCTTGAGCTTGATGCTGCGGAATGACACGCGGTTGCCGTGGTCTTGCAGCAGCAGGTGGCCGGCCGGGGCCTCGCCAAAGTTGGGCCAGACGTGGTACTTGCTCTGGGCTACCAGCTCGCGGAAGGCGGGCGAGCCGCGCTCGTATTCGAGCACTTTGGCGCCGTTGAGGTAGTGCTCGACGTGGTTGTTGGGGTAGACCACCACGCGGCCCACGTTCCACTCGCCGATGGGGTGCACGAAGCGGGCGGGCTTATCGGCCGTTTTCAGGTCGTAGAGCGAGGCCAGGGTGCGGTCGCCGTCGCGGCCCAGCTTGGCGTCGGGGTGCAGGGCATCGTCGAGCACCTGGTATTCGAGGCCGATGGCCGAGCCGTCGGTTTTTTCGGCCAGCGTCACGAAGTATTTTACCCCGCTGTTGGCGCCCGGCGTCAGCCTAAACTCGAAGGACAAGTCAAATGCCTTGTACTCAGCATCGGTCACGATATCGCCGCCGTTGGCCGCCTCCTTGCCTTCGGAGGGTAGCACGGACATCATGCCATCGGCAATCTGCCAGCCCTGCGCGGGGAAGGCGGTGCCTTTGGCACTGCGCCAGCCCTGGCTGGTTTTGCCATCAAAGAGCAGCTGCCAGCCGTGCTGCTTTTCGTAGGCGCTCAGGTAGTTGGGCACGAAGTTGACCACGTAAACGTCGGCCGGAAAGGCGCTTGGCTTCAGATTTTTGGTCTTGATGCGGATATTTTTGAAGTAGACCTTGTGGCCGGCCTGCGCCGCCTCGCTCACGGCGTGCACCTGCAAGCCAATGAAGCCCTTCGGGTCCACGGGGTCCACCACGTAGGCCACGGGCACGCCGTTGACCCAGGTTTTCATTTCGTTGCCCAGGCATTCCACCTTGAGGTGATTGTACTGACCCACTGTGAAGGCCGTTTTGGCCTGCGGGTGCAAATCGAGGGGGTAGAGCCACTGGCGGCGCGCCTCGTCGTAGATGCCGCCCGACCAGCTGCGCGCCGAGGGGTCGATTTCGACCTGCCGGCCGTAGACCTTGCCCGGCGCCGCGGCCGCGTCGAAGTGGCTGCGCGTCTGCACGCCCGAGTTGCTGGCCGGGTCGTCAATCTTCACGTCCAGCTCCAGGTCAAAGTCGCCGTATTCCCGCTCCGTAACCAGAAACGTATTGCCCGAACCAGCCACGCTCGTGCCCACGATGGCCCCGTTTTCGACCCGGTACTCGGCCGTGCCGCCCAGCCGTTTCCAGCCGTTCAGGGTTTTGCCATCAAAGAGATTTTGCCAGTCATCGGCCACCGGGGCCGGCCGCAGCTGAAACGAGGTAAGGAGCGCTAAAGCCGCGCCGGCGGCCAGCGCCACAGTCGGGCGGAGGGAGTTCATGGGTGGGAAAAGGGGTAGGCGAACAGCAGTTGAGATGCTAAAAGTAAGCGAAGCGGTTTATATTCTTCGCGGAGTAGGGTGCGAAAAAGAACGTCATGCCGAGCACAACGAAGAATCTCGCTTGGTTCGTTCGGTTGTTGTTCAACGACGCGAGCGAGATTCCTCGGCAAGCTCGGCATGACGTTCTTTTTCACAAGCCACTTCGTAAACGAGCATAACTTGTCACCGAATTCTTCCCACCTCCTGCCATGCCTAAAATCCTGCTTTCCCTCGTCGGCCTGCTCCTGCTGGGGCTGGCCAGCCACTTTGCTACCGCCCAGGCCGCGCCCCCTCCCCCCCTGCGGGTGGGCATTGCCGGCCTCACGCACACCCACGTGCACGGCATTCTGGGCCGGGCCCGGCGCGGTGATATCGTGATTGTGGGCATTGCCGAGCCCAACCGCGAGCTGGCGCGGCGCTACACGCAGCAGTACGGCCTGAGCATGGACCTGGTGTATAATTCCCTGGAAGAGATGCTGGCCAAGACCAGGCCCGAGGCCGTGACGGCCTTCGGCAGCATCTACGAGCACCTGGGCGTTGTACAGGCCTGCGCGCCCAAGGGCATTCACGTGATGGTGGAAAAGCCGCTGGCCGTGAATATGGACCACGCCCGCCAGATGGCCGCCCTGGCTCAGAAGCACCACATTCACCTGCTTACTAACTACGAAACCACCTGGTACGGCTCCAACTACGCGGCGTATAAGCTGGTTGACCAGGACCACGCCTTCGGCGACATCCGCAAGCTGGTGGCCCACGACGGCCACCAGGGACCCAAGGAAATCGGGGTGAACAAGGAGTTTCTGGACTGGCTCACCGACCCGGTGCAGAACGGCGGCGGGGCGCTGCCCGACTTTGGCTGCTACGGCGCCGACCTGATGACCTGGCTCATGCGCGGCGAACGGCCCTTGTCGGTGACGGCCAGCGCCCTGCACATCAAGCCCGACGTGTACCCCAAGGTGGAAGACGACGTAACCATCCTGCTCACCTACCCCAGGGCCCAGGGTATCATCGAGGCGTCGTGGAACTGGCCCTACGCCCGCAAAGACCTGGAAGTGTACGGCCAGACCGGCTCGGTCATCGCCCTCGACCGCGACCACCTGCGCGTGCGGCGCACCGAAAAAGAGCCGGCTAAGGACGAAACCGTGGCCGCGCCCCCCGCGCCCTACGACGAGCCCTTCGCCTACCTGGCCGCCGTGGTGCGCGGCACCGCGCCCGAAGACGTGCTCTCCTCGCTACCCACCAACATGCTGGTAGTCGAGATTCTGGACGCCGCCCGGCAGTCGGCCAAGGAAGGCCGCACGGTACGGCTGCCCCGGCAGGGTGGGCTGCCGCAGCCCGCAACCGGGGGTAGCAAAAGTGGCCGGTAGCCCGGCCTAGCCGGGCGCGGAGCGCAGCATGTAGAGGTGCGGAATGCCGTCTTCCAGGTAGCCTTCGCCCTGCTGCACGAAGCCAAAGCTTTCGTAAAAGGCTTTCAGGTAGAGCTGGGCGCCAATCTTGATGGGCTGCGGCCCGAACCGCGCGGCGCACCGCGTCAGGGCCTGGCCGAGTAGCTGCTGGCCCAGCCCCTGGCGCCGGTAGCGCGGCGCGGTCACGACCCGCCCGATGCTGACCTGGGCGTAGCTACGGCCCGCGTCAAAGAGCCGGGCATAGGCCGCCAAATCGCCGGCGTCCGTGTACCCCAGCAGGTGCAGGGCCGTCGGGTCGTGGCCATCAATATCCTGAAAAGCGCAGGTTTGCTCCACTACAAAAACCTCGCTGCGGAGCTGCAACAGGGCATAGAGCTCGGCCAGGGTGAGGGCGTCGAAGGGTTTGGTCGTCCAGTATAGCGTCATGGGCCGCGAAAGTAGTGGCGCGCGCGGAGTCTTCGCGCTGGTTCGCTAAATTTCCTACCCCCGTAAAAAGCCTGACTATGCCGGCATGGTGAGGCTTTTGACAGGGGGTAGAAATTAAGCTGTTTAGGAAGTCGTTAGAGCGTCATTCCTCGGCAAGCTCGGAATGACGTTCTAACGACTTCCTAAACAGCTTCGATGCTACTACTCAGCTAAGTAAGCGGCAGCACAACCTTCTTAACTCTCGAAATAATGCCCCTGCTCCAGGTCAGCCAGCAGGCCCGGCTGGGTGGGGTGCCAGCCCAGCCGCTGCTGCGTGAGGGCGCTGGTGGCCGGCATATCGAGGCCCACGAAGCGGGCCATCCAGCCGAAGTGGTCGGCGGCCTCCCCGGGCGTTTTGGCAACGACCGGCAGGCTCAGGTGGCGGCCGATGATGGCGGCGATGTCGCGCATGGGGATGCCTTCATCGGCCGAGCCGTGGTAGATAGCGCCGCCTACCCCCTGCTCCAGCGCCAGCCGGAAAAGGTGGGCCGCATCGAGCCGGTGCACGGCGGGCCAGCGGTTGAGGCCGTCGCCCACGTACGCCGCCACGCCCGTTTTGCGGGCAATGTCAATGAGGGTCGGCACGAAGCCGTGGTCGTTGCGGTCGTGGACGGAGGACGCCAGGCGCACCACCGACGCGCGCACGCCCTTTGCCGCCAGGGCCAGCGCCGTGGGTTCCGACAAGCGGAGCTTTGCGGCGGGAATATCCTCTTCCGTGGCGGGGCGGCCGAGGTTAAAGCCCGCCAGCCCGCCGGTGACGAGCAGGGGCCGGTCGGAGCCGGCCAGTGCTTCGCCCAGGGCCTCAATGGCGAGCCGGTCCGTCTGGCCAGCGGCCTCATATTCGACGAAGTTGTGATTATAAGCCAGGTGGATGACGCCATCCGCGGCGGCCGCGCCGCGCCGCAGGCTGTCGAGGTCGTCGAGCGAGCCCCGATGGGCCTCGGCCCCCGCCGCGACCAGCGCCTGGGCTGCCGCCTCCGAGCGGGCGAGGCCGAGCACCTGGTGGCCCGCGCCGAGTAATTCCTGCACGACGGCCGAGCCGACAAAGCCCGAAGCGCCGGTTACGAAAACACGCATAGTATGGTCCTTTAAATGAAGTGATTAATTACCGCGCAAAGGTCCGGCGAGCAGAAGCCGGAAGTATTGCGCGGGTCAAACCATCTGTTGAAAAAATCAAACAATTACCCTACCCCCGGAAATCGCCCGGAGTCAGGCTGGTCCGGCGCTTGAAGAAGTTGCAGAAATGGGCCACGTCGGCAAAGCCCAGGCCATCGGCAATTTCGGAGACGGTCCAGTTCGTTTGCTTGAGCAGGATTTTGGCTTCCTGGGCCACCCGGCCGCTAATGAGGGCGGTGGTGGTGTGGCCGGTGGTTTCCTTCAGCACCCGGTTGAGGTGGTTGACGTGCACGGCCAGCTGGCCGGCGAAGTCGGTGGCCGTGCGCAGGCGCAGCCGCTGCGGCGGCGATTCCAGGGGAAACTGCCGCTCCAGCAAATCGGCGAACCGGGCCGCTACCCGCGCCGACGCTGAGTGCGCGGGCGCCAGCGCGGGCTGAAATTTCTGCACCAGGTGAATCAGCTCCAGCAGGTAGGCGCGCAGCAGGTCGTACTTATAAGCGTAGTCGGACGCGATTTCCTGGGTCATCTTCTGAAAAACCGCCCCGATGGCCGCGTATTCGGCAGCCGTTATCTGAAACACGGGGTAGGCGCCGGGCTGGAAAACCGGCAGCTCGTCCACCACCGTGCGCCCCTTGGCGGGTAGCAGAAACTCCTCGGTGAAGATGCAGAAGTAGCCGGCCTGGTCCTGGTCGTGCGGCAGCCAGCGGTAGGGCACGCGCGAGGTGGCAAACCACAGGGCGCAATCGGCCACGTCCACCACCTGGTCGGCAAACTCTATCCGGCTGCGGCCGCGAATGAGGCTGATTTTATAAAACGCCCGCCGGTCGAAGGTCATCGGTGGCCGGTCGCGGTTGGCCAGCATCAGGTTGGCCACGTTGAAGACGTTGAAAAGGCCGACTTCCCGCTGCTGGTCAGTCGGCAGCAAGGCATTCGGAGCAGCGCCGGCCTCGGGAGCCAGTTTGGTGCGCAATTCCGCGAGCGGGCAAGGAGTCATAGCTGGTTGTTGTAAAAATCAAAGGTACAGCGTCGCTCGCTTCGCGCTAAAACCCGCGCCTACCCCTCCCCGACCGCCGCAACGCCGGGGCAGCTAGGCCCTGACCGCCAACTGACTTTCGGCCTGCGGCGCCGTCACGCCGCGCAGTGCCTCGGCCAGCAGCGCGTACGAATGCACGCGGGCCTCGTGGCTGAAAATATTGGAGACGGCCATGATTTCGTCTACCTGCGTTTGGTCGATAAAATCCTGAAGCTCCTGCCGCAACGTGGCTGGGCCACCAATGAAAGCGTAGGCCAGCATGTGCCCGACCATCTGCTGCTGGGCGGGGCCCCAGAGCGCGGCCATCGACTCGACGGGCGGGGGTAGCGGGGCCGGGCGGCCCGACACCACGCCCAGCATAAACTGCTGCAACGACGTGGACAGCCACCGCGCCTCGGCGTCGGTATCGGCGGCCACCACGTTGACGCAGGCAATGACGTAGGGCGCGGCCAGCGCCGCCGAAGGCCGGAAATTCTGGCGATAAATCTGCAGGGCCGCCAGCAGCTGGGTCGGCGCGAAGTGGCTGGCAAAGGCGTAGGGCAGGCCCAGCGCCGCCGCCAGGTAGGCGCTGTCGGTGCTCGAACCCAGGATGTAGAGGGGAATATCGAGCCCCTCGCCGGGAATGGCGCGCACGGCGCTGGTGCTGTTAGCGGCCGAGAAATACGTCTGGAGCTGCTGCACATCGCGCGGAAAATCCTGCGCCCCGCCAAAGCGGCTGCCCCGGATGGCCTGGGCCGTTACCTGGTCGGAGCCGGGGGCGCGGCCCAGGCCCAGGTCGATGCGGCCGGGGTAGAGCGTAGCCAGCGTGCCCAGCTGCTCGGCCACCACCAGCGGCGCGTGGTTGGGCAGCATAATGCCGCCCGAGCCCACCCGCAGCGTGCTGGTGCCGCCCGCGATGTAGCCAATCAGCACCACGGGGGATGCGCTGGCCACGCTGGCCATGTTGTGGTGCTCCGAGAGCCAGTAGCGGGTATAGCCCTGCTGCTCTACGTGTTGCGCCAGGTCGAGGCTGTGGCGGAAGGTATCGGCCGGGGTAGCGCCGGCCACGATGGGGGCCAAATCAAGAACGGAGAAAGCGACGGCAGCGGCAGCGGTTGACGACATGGATACGGGATAGCAAAGGCCGATAGTGAGCTGGTATAACCCTTTCCGTGACGAATTGATTACTTTTTGCCCTACCCCCTACCAGGCCGAAAAAGTGCGGGCAAACGCGCCAAGACTGTTTTATCTTGCAGGAAGTACACCAGCGCCCTTTTTTCAGCCTCCTTTTCCTGATGACCAAGCATCCTGAGCCGGATGGGCCGGCCAACCACGACGAAAACCGGCGCACGTTTCTCAAGCGGTAGTCACTGCTCACGGCGCTGGCCCTGGTGCCGGGCCCGGTAGTCGATGCCGCCGCCGTCAAGCTGGACGAGCGCGTGGCCGACGCGTTCGAAAAGATTCCGTTGAGCCTGAAAATCAACGGTGTGAAGCACAAAGTAACCGTGGCGCCGCGCGACTTTTTGCGCGAGCAATTACACCTCACGGGCACCAACAGGTTTATCGCCGGCGGCACCAACCTCGTTGATTTGATGAAGCGCGGCGTGATGACCCCGTAAAAGCTGGTGGACATCAACCGCCTACCCCTCGCCAAAATCGAGACGGTGGGCAACGGCCGGCGCCCCGGCGCGCTGGCCCTGAACGCGACCGTGGCCAACGACGCGCAGGTGCGCGCCAGGTACCCCTGCTGAAGCAGCCCGGCGCGGCGCTGGTCAACGTGGAGTCGCAGCCCAGTGGCACCGACGTCCAGCAGTACCCCATGTACTCGTTTTCGGTGCCCTTTGCCCAGGTGGCGGTGCACGTGCTCACGGGCGAGGTGCGGGTGCGCGAGCTGGTGTCGGGGGCCGACGCGGGCACCGTTATTAACCAGAAAACGGCCGCCAACCGGATGAAGCAGGCTTTTTCGCGCATTGCTGCCAGGCAGGCTGCCTATGCTTGCCTTCGTCGGCTGGGCATCCTGACGATGCGCCGCTCCTAGCTGGACATTATACCCCCGCATCACTAAAATTTGCGTTGAATAACTTTTTTGCTACCCCTTGATTTTTTCTCTCCCCGCTGCCCATGAGCACTCCCACGTATGATGCCGTCGTTGTCGGCTCGGGCCCCAATGGGCTGGCCGCCGCCATTGTGTTGCAGCAGGCGGGCTTGTCGGTGCTGCTGCTCGAAGGCAAGGCGGAGCTGGGTGGCGGCCTGCGTACGGCCGAGCTGACGCTGCCCGGCTTTCGCCACGACATCTGCTCGGCCATTCACCCGCTGGCGGTGGCTTCGCCGTTTTTCCAAACCCTGCCGCTGGCCCGGTACGGGCTCGACTACGTGACGCCGCCCGTAGCGGCCGCCCACCCCTTCGACGATGGCACGGCCGCCACCGTGGCCGCTTCGCTGGCCGACTCGGCCCGCAGCCTGGGTTCCGATGCGGAGGCCTACCGCCGCTTGCTGCACCCGCTTCTTGAGCGGTGGCCCGGCATTAAGAACGACGTGCTGGCCCCGCTGCACTTCCCGAAGCACCCGCTGGACATGGCCCGGTTTGGCAGCCTGGCGCTGCTGCCGGCTACCGTGCTGGCCCGGCGCTTTGGGGGCGAAAAAGCCCAGGGCTTGCTGGCCGGCATGGCGGCCCACGCCATTCAGCCGCTCAGCAACCTGGCCACGTCGGCCATTGCCCTGGTGCTGCTGATAACGGCGCACCGGCGCGGCTGGCCCCTGGCCAGGGGCGGCTCGCAGTCGCTGGCCGACGCGCTGGTGGCGCACTTCCGGACGCTGGGCGGCCACGTCGAAACGGGTACCTACGTGCGCTCGCTGGCGCAGCTGCCGGCGGCGCGGGCGGTGCTGCTGGACGTGACGCCCGCCCAGCTTTTGCAGATTGCCGGCCACCAGCTTTCCAGCCTCTACCAGTGGCAGCTGCGGCGCTACCGCTACGGCATGGGCGTGTTTAAGGTCGATTGGGCGCTGGCCGAGCCTATTCCGTTTAGCGCCGCTGAGTGCCGCCGCGCGGGCACGGTGCACCTGGGCGGCACGCTGGCCGAGATTGCTGCCGGGGAGCAGGCCGCGGCGCGGGGCCAGCACCCGGCCCGGCCCTTCGTGCTGCTGGCCCAGCAAAGCCAGTTTGACCCTACCCGCGCCCCCGCCGGCCAGCACACGGCCTGGGCCTACTGCCACGTGCCCAACGGCTCGCGCGTGGACATGACGGCCGCCATCGAGCGCCAGGTGGAGCGCTTTGCCCCCGGCTTCCGCGAGCGTATTCTGGCCCGCCACACCTTCGACACCGCCCAGATGGAAGACTACAACCCCAACTACGTGGGCGGCGATATCAACGGTGGCTTGCTCAATATCAGCCAGTTGTTTACCCGGCCGGCGCTGCGGGCTTCGCCCTACCGCACCTCGCGGCGGGGTTTGTATTTGTGCTCGTCGGCTACCCCGCCCGGCGGGGGCGTGCATGGCCTGTGCGGCTACTACGCCGCCCGCCGGGCCCTGCGCGACGTGTTCCGGCTGCCCGCGCCGCCGCTGCACCCGGAGCACTGAGGGGCAGCGAGGTGAGGTTTAGAGCGGGTATTAGGAAAGTGGACTCGCCTACTTCAGCCGCAGCTCGGCCGGGGGGCTCCGGCGGCCGTTGGGGGCGATGGTGACGGCCCGCACGGTAAGCTGCTCGCCCACGGGCACGGCCAAGGGCCTGGTGTAGAGCTCAGTAGTCTCATCGGGCATCTTGCCATCGAGGGTGTAGCGAATCTGGGCGCCGGGCACCAGCGAGCGCAGCGTGAAAATGGCTTTGCTACCCTGCCGCACCAGGCTGAGGGTATCGAGGCCCAGCGGCTCGGGCACGCGGTAGTTGACTTTTTGCTGGTCGAGGCGCGCGAACTGCTGGCTCAGGCGCGGCAGAAACTCGGCGTAGCTCCTGGCGGCCGCCGGCCGCCAGCCCACCTCCGCGATGGCCAGCAGCCGCGGAAACAGCATGTACTCGACCTTGTGCGGCGTGGTGATGTACTCGGTCCACATATTGGCCTGCGGCCCCAGAATGTGCGCCTGCTGGGCGGGCGTCAGTTCGGGGGGTAGGGGGTTGTAGCCGTAGATTTTAGCCAGCGGCAGGAAGCCGCCTATCATCAGGGGCTCGTAGGGGCTGTGGGGCACGGGGCTCTGGCCAGCGTCGATGTAGAGGAAGCCGCTCGGCGACATCACCACGTCGTTGCCGTGCCTGGCGGCTTCGATACCCGCTTTTTCGCCGCGCCAGCTCATTACGGCGGCGTTGGCGTCGATGCCGCCTTCCAGAATCTCATCCCAGCCAATGAGCTTTTTGCCCCTGGCTCGCAAAAATGCCTCAATGCGGCGGTTGAACCAGCCCTGCACCTGCTCGACGTCGGTGAAGCCCTCGCGCTTCATAATTTCCCGCACGGCCGGGCTTTCCTGCCAGCGGGTTTTGGGCGCTTCATCGCCCCCAATGTGCACGTATTTGCCCGGAAACAAGGCTACTACCTCGGTCAGCACCTCCTCAAAAAACCGGAACGTGAGCTCGGTGGGGCACACGATATCTTCGTTCACGCCCCACCTGGTCCAGGTTTCGTAGGGGCCGGGCCGGCACGCCAGCTCGGGGTAGGCGGCCAGCACCGCCACCGAGTGGCCGGGCATCTCGATTTCGGGCACGATGGTGACGTAGCGCCGCTGGGCGTAGGCAACCACGTCGCGAATTTCAGCCTGGGTGTAGAAGCCGCCGTAGGGCGTGGCGTCGTACTTGAAGTCGGCGGGCGTTTTAAAGGTTTGCTGGGCGCCCAGCAGGGTTTCTTTGCGAAACGCGCTGACCTGCGTGAGCTTAGGATATTTCTTGATTTCGATGCGCCAGCCCTGGTCGTCGGTGAGGTGCCAGTGAAACGTGTTGAGCTTATAAGTGGCCAGAAAGTCGATGTATTTCTTGACGAACGCGACCGGGAAGAAGTGGCGGCTCACGTCGAGCATGGCCCCGCGCCACCGAAACGCGGGCTCGTCGCTGATGCGCACGTAGGGCACGGCGGCGGTGGCCCGCGGCCGCGCCGGCAGCAGTTGCAGCAGCGTCTGGCTGCCGTAGAACAGGCCGGGGCCGCCGGCCGCCGTGATGCGCACGCCCGCCCGGTCCACTACCAGCTGGTAGCCTTCGGGATGGGGGGTAGGCGCTAGTAGCAGCGTAATCTGGGCGGCCCGGCGGTTGGTAGTGAGGGTCACGGTTTTGCCCAGCGGCAGCAGCTGCTCTTTCAGCAGGCCCGCCACGTTGAGCGCGTCTTTGCCAGCCGCGTAGATGCTTATTTTTCGCGGCAGAACGTAGGCGCCGGCCGGGGTTTTTACTTCGCGGGGCAGCGGCACCAGGGCCAGTACCGGGGCGGCTACCTGCGCCGGGGCGGAATGGCTGGCAGCCAGACTCCCGGCCAGCAGGCTGAGCAGGTAAAAAGTACGTCGGAAAGACAAGGCCATCGAATGGGTTGGTAAGGAAATAAAAAGTACGCGCCCGGCACCGTCATGCAGTCGGTCCAACGCAAAAGAGGCTCTGGCTTTGCAGCGAAGCCCCTTTTTTTAATGGTCAGTAATTAACCATAGGGCTCTCGCAACGCGGTTCGGCGAGAAGTGCCCTTCGCTGGAAAGTGCGTGAGTCCTGGATAAAAAATAGCGCGCCAATGGTGACCAGGGGCGGGACGGCAGCTGCTTTTTTCATGAGTAGGGTTTCCTTCTGGTTCCTGGTTTCTGGTTCCGAACATCTATATGCTTGAGATGGCTAACTTAACAACCAGAAACCAGGAACTTATACTCGTCATGAAGTGCGTGGCGAAAAGAACGTCATTCCGAGCTTGCCGAGGAATCTCGCTCGCATCGTGGAACGAGGCCCGAACGACCGCGCGCGAGATTCCTCGGCAAGCTCGGAATGACGTTCTTTTGCGCATTCTATTCTGCAAAGCCTATAAAAGAACCTAAAACCGCCACCGCACGAAGGCCTCGATGGCCTCGTACTCCACCAGGCCCAACTGGTCGTAGAGCTTGGCCGTGGCGTGGTTGCGGTCTTCGGAGCGCTGCCAGAACTCGCGCTTGTCGTTGCCAGGGAATACGGCGCTGTCTTTCTGGCTCTGGTGCTTGAAAATGGCCTTGCGCTTGCGCATCAGCTCCTCGGGGCTGATGGGCACGGCCATCTCGATTTCCTCCACGTCCCACTCCTGCCAGGCCCCGCGATACAGCCAGAGGTAGCAGTCCTCCACCCAGGCCTCCTGGCCCTTGAGGCGGGCCAGGGCGGCAAAAATGGCGTCGAGGCACACCCGGTGCGTGCCGTGCGGGTCGCGCAGGTCACCGGCCGCGAAAATCTGGTGCGGCTTGATTTGCTGGAGAATAGCCACCGTTTTCGCAATGTCATCCTCGCCCAGCGGCTTCTTTTTGACCTGGCCGGTTTCGTAAAACGGCATGTTCATGAAATGCACGTTCGCCTCCTTCACCCCGCAAAAGCGGCAGGCAGCCTCGGCTTCGCCCTTGCGAATCAGGGCTTTAATGTCCTGCACCAGCGGGCTGTCTTCCTCGCCCAGCTTCTTGTGCTTCAGAAACTCCACCACCTCGGCGTGCTCCCGGCGCATCCCGGCCACCCCGAGGTGGTGCTTCTCGGCAAAGTCGAGCGCGAAGTCGGCGAAGCGCCGCGCGTCGTCGTCAAACACGGCGAGGTTGCCCGAGGTCTGGTAGGCCACGTGCACGTCGTGGCCCTGGTCCACGAGCCGCAGCAGCGTGCCGCCCATCGAAATCACGTCGTCGTCGGGGTGGGGCGAGAAGATGAGCGACCGCTTCCGGGCCGGCACCGCCCGCTCGGGCCGCTGGGTGTCGTTCGAGTTGGGCTTGCCGCCCGGCCAGCCCGTAATGGTGCGCTGGATAGCGTTGAATATCTTCAGGTTGAGGGTGTAGGCGTTGCCGGCTTCCGCCAGCAGGTCGCTGAGGCTGCCGTCCTTGTAGTCTTCGTCGGTTAGCTTGAGAATGGGTTTTTTGGTCCGGAGGCTGAGCCAGACCACCGCCCGCCGAATCAGGCGGTCGTCCCACGCGCACATGCCCACCAGCCACGGGCTTTTGATGCGCGTCAGCTCCGACGCCGCCCACTGGTCCACCACCACCCGCACCTGCGGGTGCTGCTGCAAAAAGGACGCCGGCACCTCGTCCGAAACAGGGCCTTCTACAGTCTCCTTCACTATCTTAGCCTTCCCCTCGCCCCAGGCCAGCAAGATGATTTTGCGCGCCTTCATAATAGTCCCTACCCCCATCGTGAGGGCCCGCAGCGGCACGTACTCTTCCTTGATGAAGTCCTTGGCCGCGTCCGTAATCGTGAGTGGGTCCAGCTTGACCAGCCGGGTCGCCGAATTGCTCGATGAGCCCGGCTCGTTGAAGCCGATGTGCCCCGTGCGGCCAATGCCCAGCAGCTGCAAATCGAGCCCGCCGCTCGCCTCAATCTGCTTTTCGTAGTCCCAGCAGTAGGCTTTCACCTGCTCGATGGGCAGCGTGCCGTCGGGGATATGCACGTTTTCGGGCCGGATATCGACGTGGTTGAACAGCTGCTCGCGCATGAAGTAAACGTAGCTCTGCAGCTCGTCGGGCCGCATGGGGTAGTACTCGTCGAGGTTGAAAGTCACGACGTTGCGGAAGCTCAGGCCTTCTTCGCGGTGCAGCCGCACCAGCTCCTGGTACACGCCGATGGGCGACGAGCCGGTGGCCAGGCCCAGCACGGCTTGCTTGCCTTTGCGCTGCTTGTGGCGAATCAGCTCGGCAATGTCGTGGGCGACGCGAATGGCTCCTTCGCCGGCTTGCTCAAAAATGGTTACCGGCAGCTTTTCAAAGGTGGTTTCGGGGTAATTCAAAACTTCCATAGCGAGGCTTGAAGGTGAAGGAGTAAGAAACTAAAAGTCCGGTTAAAGCAGCGGAAGCAGCTACTAAAGTTACTCCACTAGCCGTTTTTCATCGTGAGCCAAACTAAAGCAGCCGCTTTACGCAAAGCAAATGGTCATACTGCAAGCTGCCCGCGTGCCGGAACAATAAGCTGAGGTGCGCGGGTACGCAGACTGGCTTGCTCACGCCGGCCGGGTGTCCGTAGCCGCGCTAAAGGCTACCCCCCAAAATATACCCACGCCCAGTGCAGCAGGGCCACGCTGCCCCAGGCCACCAGCCCCGAAACCACCAGGAAAGCCAGCAGCAGCAGGGCCACCAGACCCTTGCCGCTACCCGCGTGCCGGCCCCCGGCGTAGTGACGGCGCAGCAGGGCCACGTTGCGCTCGTTGCTTTTGTAGGCGAAGTCGAACACGTTGCCCAGGATGGGAATGGCCCCGACCACGGTATCAATCAGGATGTTGAGGGCCATGCGCACGACTATGGCCCCGCTGGCACCGTGGCGCAGCATGGTGAGCAGCAAGGCAATCGACACGACGGTAGTGGACAGGTCGCCCACGATGGGCACCAGGCCCAGCAGCGGGTCGAGGCCAAAGCGAAAGCGCGTGCCGGGCAGCCGAAACTGGCTGTCCATGAGCCGGGCAATGCGCTCGACCCAACGCAGGCGCTCATCGGCATCGAAGGTGGCGGGCGCGGGGGAAGCAGTAGGCTGGGGCATCGGCGGAGGGGTAGGCGGCAGGTGCTATACGCTTACGGGCTGTGGGGAGGGGTAGGAGGCGTTGGAAGTTGCTATTGCCGTATTCTTCTGCGAAGGCGTGCAGCTGGCGCAGTTAATTCTCGGTACCTTGGCCTTTTTCTTTGGTAGACTTACAGCCATAAGTAGCTAATCTTATTGAATAACTGGGATTGGCTCATTGAAGCCACTATCCCGCCATTTAAGACCATCTAATAAGGATTGATAGATGGATTGGAGCTTGCTCATAGAATCGTTTGAAACTTCTACTTCAGCATACTCTCCACTTGCTAGCGTTGTGCCATAGTTGTTCCCGCGCAAACTATCCAATACCATTGCTTGGTCTTTTGTCACGAATGAATCATTGGAAGTTGGCTGCACAGCAATAGGTTTATTGCCTGTTTTTAAACGCCGTATTCTATCTTCCATATGGTGCGCACTATTCCTCACATCTCTTAAACTCGGAAATGCCTGTTCGAAATCTATTTTAGTGAGAGCGAATTGACCCGACACATTAGGCTTCGTTTCCATCACCAGTATCGTAGCATAAAAGTTATCTAGTAGAGTTACTATAAGCTGGTTATCAGAGCATTACAGGCATTAAGTAATTCTAGATTATTGCGCCTATTTTACATTTCCGCTATTTCAGTACGGCTGAGCCTTTTCTGAGCACTTTTTAGCGTCTTAT
>JAABUK010004855.1_pt1 | contig 21512 bp, 20 predicted proteins | sample 5559141 | NCBI WGS metagenome assembly JAABUK01 (sample SAMN10711869, study PRJNA513367) | rock metagenome | isolation source: Antarctica rocks | place: Antarctica: Victoria Land, Pudding Butte nord | collected 2016-01-03
TGGGTTAGGGGGTGGGAGGAGAGGGGGAAGGAGAGGAAGTTGAGTTCGTAGGTGGGGGATGGGTTTTGGGTGAGGTATTTGATTTGTTGGATGATTTGGGGAGAAAGATTGGATTTGGACGATTTTATTGTGGAAAGATTGCGAGAGGGATGGCGAGAGACATAGCGAGACAGATATACAGCATAGCATGGCCTAGCACCTCTTTCAGTACATTCTCCATACCTTCATCAGGCTTTATCTCTCGCGCTGCACTTGTATACAAAGGTACGCTAGCATAGCCAATCCCCATCTCCAAATCTCGAACATGAGCAGCTCGTTTTGTAAAAGAAAAAAATCGACATTAAACGCCGGGGATATCATGCATGCCTCTCTCAATTCGCCAAGGGCAATCCGCAGTTGGTTGACGCCAGACCCATGCACTCGTGTCATCATGCATAGAATACAGTGGTCGTATTCGATGCTTCTTCTTGCTCTTGTAAGGCTGTGGAGGTATGCGAGAGGGGGGTTGGGATGTAGAGGGATGGGGGGAATGGATTGGCGGTGTGATTGTTGTAGGAGTATTTAAGTGTGGTAGTGGGAGTGGTGGTATGTGCCGTTTCGAGATGAAGTATCATTGTTTTCTTGCGCTGACGCCATTGCTGAGCTTGGATTTCGTCGCTCGCTTAGGCGGCGGTGATGCATCGGCGTCGCTGGAGTCGGCTGAGTCTACAGAGTCGTGGTCGACGTCATCTTCAGGACCTTCGTCGACGGAGTCGTGATCGGTGGAAGACGCCTCTTCGTCGAATAAGCCTTCGTCCTCACTATCGCTACCTTCAGAATCGGCGATGATGCCGTTCGCGGTGTTGGGTATCTCGTCACCACTGTCCTCGTCTTCGCTGGGAGCATCAGTGCTGTCTTCGTCACTGCTAGCTCTGGCTGGCAGCTTCGACCCTGCCTGTAGCGGCCGTATCCCAGCTGCGACGCCATGAGTTTCCTCTTCTTCAGAAGCCGATTCGTCCTGCCCCTCGACGTAAATGACACCTTCCTCGTCATCCTCTTCCAGTGCATTCGCAGCTCTCGAGCGCGACTGCATACTTTTCCTTAGATTCATCTGCGCCTCCAGCATGTCCAATTTGCCTTTGAGCGTCAGCAGTGACTGCAGGCTGTTCGCTCGGTCTTTGACTACGCGATGAAGTGAGGCCAATTTGTGCATGACTTCAGGTTGTCCGGCAAGAAAGCCTCCATGAGCTACCAAGGTCCACTGGATCCACACCATAAGACTGCCGGCTCGGCCTGGTCGGCTGTGAAGTCGTTCGGCTAATTTTTGGAGGAGTATCGTTGCGAAGGAGGAGTCGAGTCGCTCGATGGTAGCACGGACTATTTGCAGGTCTCTGACGTGGAAGCAAGTTTCCAGGAGATTGGTGTCGTTCGTTCGGAGTGATTGGGTTAGGACAGTCCCGAGTGACATGCCTGCGGGTAGCTGTTGTAGACCTTTCTCTCCCGTTGGTACCAGACTTTGAGCATTTGGATCGACGAAGGAGGCTTGAACGTCGATAGCTTCGGGTGCGTTAGCTCGAAGAAGATCTCCAAAAGATGGCTCTTCCGCCGCTTCAGGCTGCTCAAGGTCCGCATCCGAGCCTTGACCTGCCACTTCCTGTGCTTCGTTATCCCTCATTTCAACGTCTCGATCCTCCACATCTCCTTCCACACCCGTCTTTTCGCCCTGTAACGGCCTTGCTGGAACTTCCTCTTCGGATTCGCTTTCCTCTCCACTCGAAATCTCGATGACCTCCGATGGCTCATCAGCCATTGGAACATCCATATCCCCTCCATTTACGATGACCACACGTGACTCGTCAACATGGCTCCTACCCATGTCCTTGACCCCGTTTATGACAGCACCTCCAATGCCAGCCTCATGTTTTGCCTTCATGATGTCGGTTTCGTTCTTCAATATCATGTTACCACTAGCCTCATCTAGCCACTGAACCTTGTCGAAGATTACGTTGACACCGCCCTCCGCCCACGCTACCGCGATGTCGTTACCTTGAAAACAAGCGTTCACGAGAGGAACAACCGTAGACCTCTTGTCGTCCTTTCTTATCCGTACCAGCGCAGCCCTTTTCCGGTTAATCCGCTGAGCTCTGGCCTTCGGGGTTTCTGCATCTTTCTTGGAGGGTGCGGTGCCGAAGTCGAAAGGCTCGGGAAATATTTCCAGTGCACCATCCTTGTTCACGACTAAAAGGGCTTCCTGTGGTCGCGACATGCGGACTGAGAGATCTTCTTCCATCTCCATCACTTTCGAAGGGTCCGGACTTGAGTACAAGTCGAGAGACAAGACCTCATTCTCAGTCGGCAAAGAGCCAATCAGTGTAGGTGAATTTGCGTCGAATACAGGGATGAAATGATCTGTTTCCGCGGCAGTCAGGAAACGCAATGATTGCGAGGATCTAATTGTCGAGGTCAAAATTGCATGTACAGTGTTCGTGGAAGCCGTGAAAGTGGGTGGCTGTTTTTGAGACTCAGGGTCCAAGATGTAGGCATTGTGGGAAGCACATATGACGGAGGAAGCCAAAGGGCGTATTGCGTGGGCAGGTCCATGGGGCAAATTTATATTCCTGGTACTGTAAGCAGGCGATCGACAAGTTCACTTTGGGAGGCTGCTTTACCTCAAGACTTCGCCTTTCCTTAGGTCCCACTGCACAAGTTTTCCATCTCCACCTATACTCCATCCCTCCCCATTGAGCCCATAATCCGTAAACGTAAAGTCCCTGACGCCATGGGTATGCGCATCTCCTAAAATCTTTCTAACCTTCGACTCCGAAGGTGAAAATAGATGAATCTCCGAGTCGGTTGTTCCAAACGCAACAACAGCATCCAAGCCGGTTCCACCAGATATAGTTGAGTCTCCATTGATCTGCGCACTAGACCTTTTCCTTTTCTTCTGCGACTCCTTGTGGTGTCTTCCCTGGTAGTTGGCGCTGTAATAGCCCCAGTCCAAGCAGGTTATAGTAGCTTTTGAGCCTGTTGCGTGATCGCACCGTAGCCGACCTGTGGTCGTCTCATGTATTCGAAGATGCTGGGAATCAAAGTCTTGAATGACCGAGGCAAACAACGACAGCTGCAATCTTGAGGGTGAGAAGGATGATGTGAGGATTGACGATTTGTTGGCGGTTTGTGTCGTCGAGGACGCCGCAGGATTGGCAGCGGAAGAGATGTTCGAAGCCACGCCTTTTGGCTTCTTCGAAACTCCCATGGCAAAGTAGAGTCAATGCCGCCTATTCAATGCGTGCCTTATTCTTTCATCGAGCTGGTGCCGAACTTTTTTCTATGTCTCGGTTAAGCTCTCGACTAACGCTTCTGGGACAAGTCTGTACTTTAATGATTGCCCGTGTTCTGCCAAGGAGCCAAGGCCTGCCTTTATCGCTCGTCCTGAGCCTCACCACTTCTTTCCCTACTACTATTTCCTCCATCTGGTTGCACAACAAGCAATTACCCTCCGCGGGCTGCTTAGATTACAGCTGAGTATTAGTGGCGTCCTTTCCTCTTCATCGTGTCGTCGTCCCGGCCGTCTTGCACTCTATTCCTCAGGTGCTTGTACCATGTTATCTCTATCCCCTTTATGAGAACATCATCTCCGTTGGAAAACGTGCACTTTATCAGGCGCATCTGTTTGCAAGGTTTCGCTCAGCTCGGAACACATACTTCGGCCCTTTGTTGCCTGCGGCCCCTTACGGAGTAGTCAACGTTGTGTTGCCGCCTGACGCCTTCCAACAGCTCCCACCTACGCTTCAAGGTCTACTACAGAGTGTCAATAGGTGCACAAACTATCCCTAGATCTTAGACTTGAGCCTCTGCGACCGGTGCGATGTTAAAGCTGCAAAAATCAGGTCGCGTGACCACCACGGGTTGCCACTGTCGTGCTTTTCGAACACAGGAGTTCTTGAGTCATACCTCACGCGGGGTTGATCGGAGTCAACCTATCCGCGGTCTCGGAGCATGAGTTGGGCGAACAACATCGAATGATGTACCCATAGGAACTTTGGTCTGTGACATGCGTGTCTTCGATAAGTATCGCTGGATGAAGGCTGATGCCAAAGCAAAAAGCATGCCGCTGCAACGGAAATCTTGGGGCTTGAGGCAAAACGCGTAAAAGATAGGGGCTTAGGTGGTAAACACGGTCTATGCTGCAAGCGGTCTAGGCGAATATGAAACCTCCAATAGCCAACCAATCAATGGATTTCCACTGCGGTGACCCCTGTATTCCGTCGGCAGTGGCCACGCTATCCTTTGCCATGAATCTATATAGGACCTCGGCCATCGCCCGCCCTTTCACCACCCTCCAGTCCCAGATAATCACATCCTCGAGACGCGCCAGCGCATCACTCCACACCAAACACCTATCACCCTCAAGTCTCGTGACGCCCCATCCGAACCAATATTATATTTCCTTTCCGCTACTTTACTAAGCCAACTAAGCCCTACTTAAACCCCGCGATCCCCCCGAACTCGGCGACTTTGACTAGTTTGTCCGACGAGTGTCGCAACAACACCCACGTTCGGCTAAAGTGAAGTTATTCACAAGTGCCAAGAATCTTCTGCAACATCTCATTCTCTCCATCACCTTCGTGCATACACTCCAATCAACATCACTTTACTTGAGCTTCCGTGCAAACTCGGAGTTGTCGGCGCATATTGTCGATGATGTTCGGAAGAGCTTAGGAGTACGGTCCTCCATGCTAGCTGAATTCTGAGCGCAAGACACGGCGCAACGTCATCTCAGCATTCCTTGTGCCCTCACATCTTGATCTCCCATCTCTTAGAATCCATGCTCATTTTTACAACATCCATTCATTTGACTTCATCTTGAGAGCGCATCCGAAATCAAAGCTACACTCTCATTTTGTTTGCGCACAGCTATGGCTGTGTTTGAGCCTGATCGTCGCGCCTTCGAGGCCAAAGCTCAACTCGACGCTCAAGATCACCATTTGGATGTGGACTTGGGTTCTCATGAGTAAGCTCGCTCTTTCTTAATTGGTAATCATTTGACCTATGTTGACACCTGCCGTTCAAAGGCGTCCACTTCAGAATGGCCACGATCCTAAAGACTCATTCGATTCCCCCTCCTTCGCAAACACCTCAGCTCATCACAATAATTTCGACGTTGATACCCATGACTTTGCGCCAACAACCAACGGCGTCATAGACCTCGAAGAGCCTTACCAGAACGACACCCAGACCACTCTTGAGCCAAGCTCAGATCTCCCCAATTCGAGTGGCGCTGGTGACGGTCCTCCCGCATCATCCAGCCAATCCATGCCCGACGACACTGTAGATCAATCTTCACTGGCAGTTGACAAAGTTCCCCTTGATCCAGTGCCACCAACAGTGCAACCAATTTCCGACCTTCGCGAAGAGACTCATCCAGCGAGTGCCGAACAAACAGCGGAGGTCAAGGGGCAAAAGCAGCAACAAGATTTGATCCACGATCCTGAATTAGCCAACACTGTCACTTCAGGCGCAATGCATTCTGCGACGATAGCTACGGAATTAGAGCCAACTACTGATCCGCTCCCGCTATGGCAAGATACTATGGCAAGCGCTACAGATGCCTTGACCCCTTCAGCAGCACAACAACCGGCTGATGAGAATGAGGCGGATTCGGCGCCGTTGGATCAGTCTGCCATAATCCCTACTGCGGACCTACCAGATCATCCGCCCGTGCCCATGCCAGACGGTGCAGTAGCGGAAGCTCCTGTGGACCCAGCACCCTCCCCAGCCTCACCAACAGGCGACTCCGCACCCACCTCTCAGACTGCACCCACGAACGACCAGATCATGCAAGATGCTCCGCCTTCACCAGCAAAATTGGCTAGGGCTCGCGAGGATGACGATCTTGAAGACGGGCCAGCAGCGAAGCGTTCAAAGACGGAGGATGACACGTCAACAGGGTTCAAGGTGCCTGAGCGGCCAGCGATCAATACACAGGTCAATGGCGCACAGACAGGGGAGCCTGCAAAGGAATTCCATCCAATAACAACACCACAGTACAAAGCTATTCAGAGAGTCATGCAGAATATTAAACGTGTTCAAGCCGCAGCCCCATTCAGGCTGCCCGTCGATCCTGTGGTCCTCAATATTCCAAGTTATCCTACCATTATCTCGAAACCAATGGACTTGAGAACTTTGGAGGACAACTTGAAGGCTGGAAAATATCCAGGTGTTGAGGATTTTGTGGCAGATTTCAATCAGATAGTCGACAATAGTCGCATTTTCAACGGCCCCAATCATACCATCACAGGCCTTGCCAACCAGATGAAAGCATCGTTCGAGAAGCAAATGGAGAAAGTGCCTGGACCTGAGATTGTGGACTCCAGTCCTGCAGACAAAAAGAGAAAGTTGATCATACCACCTGCACCAAAGGTGACAACTCCTCGACGAGAATCCCGATCGTCTCTTCCTGGGGTTGCACGATCGCCAGTGTCTACGGCTTCTACACCAACGTTTGCGCTCGGTCCTCAAGGAGTGCCACTGATCCGCCGCGATTCAACGCTAGGAGACGGACGTCCAAAGCGCGAGATTCATCCTCCAGCTCCACGAGACCTTCCATATGCTAATCAGAAGCCGAAAAAGAAAAAGTATCAGTACGAGCTAAAGTTTTGCGACAAAATCTTGAGCGAGCTATCGAAACCGCGGTATTCACGCATATACTCTTTGTTTTCGGCACCGGTCGATCCTGTTGCCTTGAACATACCAACATATCATAGCGTAATCAAGAAGCCCATGGATTTCGGTACAATGAAGACGAAGCTAGACCATGGCGAATACGAAAACGCCAAGGAGTTTGAGCTTGACGCAAGACAGGTTTTCCAGAATTGCTACAAATTTAATGGACCATTGGAAATGGTTCATTTGGCGGGCAAAGAGCTTGAAAGTATCTTTGACAGTGAATGGGCACGAAAGCGCGACTGGGTTGAGGCGAATACGCCGGCTTCGGGCAATCAATCTCCAGGTAGTTCTGAAGCTGACGATAGTGACGAGGAGGAAGAGGAAGAGGAAGAGGAGGACGAGGCGGCGGCACAGCTTTCAAAGTTGCAACAGCAGATTGCACAGATGTCTAGACAAGTGGAGATGATCACGCAAAAGAAAAAGTCACCTCCAGTTTCCAGTAAGAAGACTACAAAAGGTACTAAACCAGGACGTAAAGACATCAAGAAGGCCCCAGCACCCGCCAAAATCGAGAAAAAGGCAGCTCCCAAGGCTCCGAAGAAGGTTCCGTACATCACATACGAGCAGAAACAAGACATCTCGAATCGGATCAACAGCCTGTCTGAGACGAAGATGTCGACCGCTCTCGACATCATCCGCCGCAGCATGCCAAACTTAAAGGTAAGACGTCATCTTAGGAAGAAATTTTCTCTGTATATGCGTAATCTTAGACCATGGAACAGACACTGACGTTCTATACTTGAAGGGCGTCCAGGATGATGAGCTTGAGCTTGACATCGACGAGCTTTCAGACGAGGTTCTCTGGAAGCTTCTCCAATTCGTACGTAAGCACGTACCACGTGCCGAAGACTCCTCCCCAGCTCGGCCACCTCCCACCGCTTTTAGCGCCGCACCCACACGCAAGAAGAACAAGCCTATGAGCAAACACGAGCAAGAAGCCAGGATTGCGCAGGTGAAGAACGGACTGTCTGCGCTCCAGAATCCTGGCTCGGCTCCCGCCTGTGAGTTGTCCTCCTCTTCACAACATTATAGCCCTTTGAACTCACTTGGCACTGTAGATGACGACCCAGGACCTGACCAAGAGAGCAGTGAAGGAGGTGAGAGCTCTGAAAGCGAGGAGGAGTGAGAGCTCACCCACCTTCGGATTTCTCTTGGGTTTCCTTCTTTCCAGATCGGACTGCATGCCCTCGAATCCATCCCCACAAGTACAACTATTACCACCACGACTACTTTGTGTCTCCTTATTCTCCAGCACCATCTTTCAGATGAGGGGTGAAGGAGACCAAATTGCCATTTAGCGAGCGTTGCGAAACAAGAGATTGCTTGACAGGCAAGCATTGAGGCTCATGATGAACAAGATTGTTCTCGCCTGCATTATGCTCAACAAGCATGAGAACAGAGAATGTACAGATAGGAGCAGAATATAGCTCTACTGAGGTATCAGCTACGATATGTTCGCTACTGTTATGCGTCTCTGTTGATCCAACATAAAATTTTCTGAGATCTCTCCTGATGCTTCCGACTACACTTTTCTGATCTGACTACTTCCTTTTTTGCAACTATCTGTGTCCATTCTCGAAATTCCCTCGTTCCTCCATCCTTGTTGCCTCGCTTCAGATGTTACCCCAATTTTCTGCCCCCACGGATTAGCCTGAAATGTAGGAGTTGTTCCTTGCCTATTCACCGACCTTCCCTTGGATATACATATTAACCCCTAGATAAAATGACATAAGACCCTCTACTACCAAAGGATATGTGGAGAAGGATGCGGCGAGCGCTAGTAAGCCATCCCATCCCGCATCTCAAGCGGTATAACTGACATCGTGCGCTACCATTGACTTCCTCCACCAAACACAACCCTCGCCACGACGCCACATCCAGCACAACGACTTCGTCTCCGATCTGAACCTGCGAGGTATAACAAGGGGCTTCTGGTGGCGGTGAATCGAGGTGCGGCAGATGAGAGTCCCAAGACAGGTATGCGCGGAATGGAACCGGTGCTATCCAAGCACTTGTGATCTTCTTGCTTTTCACGAATTCCTAGGTTTAATCGTCTCAGACGTCTTTCTGGGGACTTTCCTTCCTCTTCGGTAGAGTGTCAAGCACTGCTACTTCCTTGCTGATAGCACGTATCGCCTCTATTCAGCTTGCTTCGATCTATGTCGTTCGAGGGCTAAGGGTTGTTAGGGATCTGCCACAGGAGAAGAAATGAGAAGAGGTGGGAGTATAATATACAGAATTTCAGAAGAGCGGCCAAGTGGCTGTCTCGTGTTTTATCACAAAATCACAATTTTCCCACCGCTGGAGGCTGTAAGTTTGAGGCCTACCACTACCTGCGGAGTCACCTTGCAAGGAAGCCAAATATTGGATGTACTAGTCGTATCCACAGGGGATCTCGCAAGGCGTCCGGCAGCTATTCCTTCGAAGCTGCACCGCTCCTTTGCTCTTAGGTTGCATGCTGAGTATCCGACTTTGAAGTATCTACTTTCCCAGCTCAATTTCAACGCTCGACGCAGCCAGGTACTATTTAGAGCTCACAGCCTCGGCCAGGGGTTCATTGTTGAGTTCTCGTGGAAACATGGTAGGAGATATGGCAGTTTGGTCTATGCTAAGAATCAGAATGAAAGATGCGGATACAAGAGATTCTCCCGAGGAGCTCCCAATATGACGTTGCAACATTCTGAGTTACCGCTTCTTGCACTGGGAACTTAACTTTTACTCAAAACCGTCCGTTACTTCTGATTACATTCGCTATCCTAGAAGATACAATAGCTACGTAGGGGTGTTCCCTTTGGAAACTCCAGAACTAAGCTACGTGGCCATTGAGGCACTTAATGTCACTCCTGATATAGCACTGCTCAACATCAGTTGTGTTACGTCTGTTCACTCACCTATTCCTCGACTTAAGCACGTATAACAGAGCCGTCCTTTTGTGGGATCAAGCCCTATTGATCATCAGTATGTCTATATTTAATTCTACATGGTTCACAAACCTGTCTGAGAATCATGCGAACTCCTGTCGCGAAAATCGAAATCGAGTCTGCAGATCGTCAATATTTGCCTTTGGACGAGAATGAAACATCACTTACCTGCGTTTTTGGCTGCTGCAGACTGACTTATTTTGAGGATATTCTTCCATCCGTAGGCGCCGAAGAAACCTCCAACATCAATGGTCATCCCTCCTTGGGTTGTATGCGTCAATTCGTGCAAAAGGGTTGAGTCTAACGTGGACGCCCATGCATCCATCTCAACGCGGTCGTTCAATCGAGGCACTGTTTGTGTCAGTCTAGGGGTTGGTGGTTAAGATTTCTGGATGGGGTCATCTTACCCTCTATCAGTGGCTTGTTGAGTGTTTTCGGTGAATGCCAGTGGTATTGCATCTGCTTCTCAATATACTTTGGACATATCTGCATTTCGGAAGGCTCCGATGCTTGAGTTGATTTTGCAGTCCAGGCCGAATGGAAGGTGCAAACGGCAATCCCGTTATTGTTGCCAGGCACCAGAGCAAAGAATCTTTTGCCAAAATCATAAAGCCTTCCTGCTTTTTTCGTTGACTTGAATCGACTAAGGTCACAGTAGATTATCTAGGGATAAGTGTGAGAATTGAAAAGGGTCCTGAGTTCTGCATGGGTTAGTACTTAGGACTTCGTTATTTCGCCCCGACGTCCGCTCGTCTTTCATTTGAAGCAGCCTAACCAACATATCTATGACAGACATCAGTAACGAAGCCGCCAGGTCTCGACTATTGAGAGATCTTACCTCGTACTTTGTCAAGGTTATTTCTAGGATCAGGGATCGCCCAGACTTGCTGCGGTGCTGTCCCAGCATCTTTGAATATCCAAGTAGCGAGATCGATAAGCTCCTGATCATTGTTTTGAGCCGCCCAAGGTATCCTGTTGAGCTCTTGTGTAGTTCTCTGGGCCATGTCCATGGCATCGCTCATGCCGTCGGTTATCAAAGTCCTCACTGCATCAGAACCTGATCCCTGTTAGCTGGTGCATCATGTTCACCGGTCATCGGGTGGGGAGGCGAATACTTTTGCAGCTTTGATCGAGAATGAAGGCGTTGCCGACTGTGATGTAGCAGCAGACGATCAAGACCGCGTGACGCACAGTTTTGAGATTCATTGTAGGCGCTTGATTTTGGGTTTTTTGAAGATTTTCGGTAAGGGTGTACAGGAGAATTACTTAGATATCAGCAAGAGTATCGTCCTTTATATCATAGCCATTAGCTCTTGGCATTCTTTTCTTCGGAGTTCAATTGTTTATTTATGCCGCTCTCCTTCTCTCCCTCCTTCTCCAATGATAGCTACCCAAATCCAGATTATATAAGCTAATAGAATCTTTTGAGAACGAACAGGATTGGGTTGATCAGAATGTGGCTGGGGTGGCTTATTCTCCATAGTACAGTAAGCTTATTTCAAAACTAGTATCGTAAGCTAACGAGTACCGAATTACGACGGTGAATAAGCGATGTCAGCATTGTATTCTTACATTGTTTCTTGTTCATATCTTCAGATCCTATGATTCAATAGAAGATTTCTGGAACGAATCGGATTAGAGCTAATTAGGATGTTACTAGGGTTTCTATTTACTTTAATGGCCTAGTAAGGCTAAAGGTTCCTTAAAGTAAGCTTACATCCAACATCAGTTTCACCTGTTCATCTAGATGGGAAGTATCCTTAAGTTACGAATTTATGACGTGTTGGGTATGCGATGTCGGTATGGTTAAGTTACGAACTCACGACGTGTTAGGTATGCGATGTCAGCATCGTAACCTTGAATCATTTATCGTTCCTCCGTTTCTGTAACTTTCTGGGCTGAGCATTGTTGATCCATCATTTGATCCGTTCAATCTAGGTATCGTTATATGCATCTTCCATATCAACCGCAGATCTGAGTTTCTTACATATATAAATGCAGTACAGGTTGATCATCAATCTTCATTTCGACAGCATAGCAAAGGTCTTCTCTATCTATTCCTTTGCATCACGCCATGCTTTCTTATTTTACCCATCTCGCAGGTCTAACACTTGGTGTGCTAGCCAGTCATGTTGTCGCGATCCCAGTGACAACAGTGACTGAAGGCCCCCCTCAAGCCTCAGTCGTTGCTGCTCTCGTAGCACGCGCAGCTCCTTCAGATTTTGGCACCGAGATAGTCACTGCATCATATCTGGGAAAAAATGTGCCCTTCACTCACCATATCGGCGTCGTGTTCACCAACAACATTGACAATGACGAGGTTATCAACGTCTCGGCGCCACTGCTAGCAGCTCTGGAGAAGATATTTAGTGATGAATCGATCTGTAAGGCAAAACCACCACCTCTTGAAGTGCCGACAATTGGAGGGGTTCAAACTCTCGAGACTCGCGTGGATGATCTGGTTCTTGACGACATTGTGATGGGATCTTGCACAGAGGAGTATGTTCAATGGGCAATTGACAGCATGACTCCAGGCGACGAATTGATGTCTGCTATCACTTCGGCTGCAGACGTAGTTGCCAACGAGTTCAAAGGATTCGTGGACGGACCAGTTGCCGATGCCTTCCAACGCCTGAATCTTCGCATGGATCTGCTTCCTAGCCTTTATTGGGTAAGACACCCCTTTGCTAAGCCTCAACCCTCCAAGATCAGGTCTCTCCTTCCAAGTCCAACGAAATTAGTCTCTACAGTATTGACGGAATATGTATAAACAGGTACAACTAGAGAGAAGAAGAGCAACCGTCATGGGTCTTATGGCACTGATTATTGGTCTGGAGCGAAACCGGCATATCCTCCAACAAGTCAGTATAAGCCATAACATGCTCCGCGAGGAACCTGATACCACCAGACAGTGCGGGAAAGAAGAAGATGCAGTAAGTCCAGCTATCCTACCATTGTTGAATACAAGATCTGATGAAAAATACAGCCCGCATGTCCAGATATGAACTGTCAAGGGATATTCGGTGAATGCACTACCAAGGTCAACCTAGGCTGCACTTGCTACCCAATCTATGCGATACCTGAAGGCCACCCCTGGGACATTGGAATCGAGGACATGACCCAAGCAGCGTTCGCGGCCATAGGGCCTGACTCAGACCTGAACAAGGAACTCCAGTGTGCTGCTGGACTTGGGAAACGCGATGAAATATCCGCAAAGGACAAGTTCGTAAATTGGACATCTCTGAAGTCGGCAATGGCGGACTTCTGTAATGATGCAGGTCGCCGCTCTGTTTCCGGAGTATCCAAGGAGGATTTGAGCAAGGGCAAAGTCATCAATGCTCATTACAACAAAGGGGTTTACGACGAGATGGACTTGAGAATTACCTGGTTCCAAAACGATCAGCCCTTGACCATGGATTTTTGTATCGAGCTGTTCAAAAAGATAGTCGACTCTTGCGACAAAGATGAGGTTAACAAGCACGGAGGCGCCAATACTTATATGAAGCCTGGAAACGTGGACAAAATCGCCGTTGTTGAGATTATTCCGACTGGATCTCTTCAGAAAGGCGAAACACAATGCAGAGGCAAGGATCCAAGCAAGGATCATTATACCGCACCACGACATGAGGCTGGTGTAGCTGGCGGACCTAGCGTGGATGCCGCGATTGACCAGTGGTGCAGCGACAACGATGGGAAGACAGTGGACTGGAGATCAGGTACTGACAACGTTTTCTGGCGGTTTCCTATCGACAACCTAGGTAAGCCTCAATTTCTCAGAGTAAAATTTCCTATCCAGAATGTTCTCTGGGGTCATGACATTATCATACTCCTGAAACATATACTCCTGATTGTCTCCCGCTACTCTGTTTTCTTACTAGAACAGTTCGACTGACTACAAGATCTTGATGTATAGGGGTTGCTGACAGGAGTTCCTTCTTTCTACGCGCGAATCTGAACAAGTGGTGTCCTGAGCCGGACGAGTCTGCAATAATCAGGAAAGCAGAGTGTATCAGAGCGCTTCACGATGGCATGGACCAGTGCGACGGTGATAGTCCCAGTACATACGGACATACAACTGGAGATGGTTGTCTCGACTACAGCATCAATGTTAGCGGTATCACAGGGGATGGGTCTACCCCTTGGAAGGTCGATCCCAAATTCCCACCGCCAGAGTTCGAAATGGACCAAGGGAATGTGGATACCACACCCCCATGTAGCCAAGGGCAGGTAGGCCGGCCTGTCGCAGACGATGACGTGAACAAGGCCATAGATGGCTTCTGTCAAGACGGAGCAGAGATCAAAGGTTATGGCCAATACTGGGAAAATATGTACGATTTTCCTCCCAAGGAACAGCCTCAGTTTTACAACGCTGATCCTCTAACCATGCATCTAACTATGGGAGCTGAAACCGTCAATAACGGTGGACCAACACCTTATGCAAACATGGACTGGTGCAAGTTAGTCACTTTTCTTTCCCTCCTTCCTTCCTCAAATCAGTGATACAACTAACGTTCACAATAGAAACTACGATTGGAAGATGGGTAGAGACGACTGTCTGTATGCTCTTCGACGGATATACCAAGACTGCAAAGATGATAAAGAGCTTCGTGGAGGGACATTTACTTACAGGTGTGTAAGGTATAGAACCTGGCATGTAAATAGCTAGGACCTTACTAGCTATAATATTGTTTCGGTATTAGAATAAAAAGAGGAGTCATAGCAAGTAATTGAAGTGTAATAATCGATGTATGATTTTCGAAATTGCGCTCTCTTACTATCGTTACGGCTGGAAAGCTCGTTGTCAAACAATTGTGTATGGTCGAAACGCCTCTTACCAAACACTTTCTAATCGTATAGAGCAGCTCTCACATATTGGTCCCGTCTCGCGTTACCCTCTTCTACCGTGAATAATTCCTCGAGCCGTGTAAAGAAGGCTCAATGCTCACTATTAGTCATCGAAAGTGTTGGAAATTGGATATCACAGCCATATCTTAGTGTCTTGGCACTCATGTAGAACTCTGTTTTGGAACGTGTCTTCCTGAATTATCAATCCATCTACCATGCTACTACCATTCAGGGCCTACGTTTATCAGAAAGTAAAGCCGGAACTCTGTGGATCGATATGACTGAGAATATTAATGATACATTTATGCTAGTTTTTTTTTTGAGACGTTCGGTAGTTCTACGCGATGACTACATTGAGTTGGCAAAGACAGACCCCTTTTTGAAAGGCTTAACACTTACCATCGCTGCAGTGGGGAGGTATGGAAATCGAAGATACTTCTAGTAACGAGACGTTTCTCATGCGCCTTGCCCCGCGTGTCGATCTGAGGCATTCCCCCACGCTACAAAGGTTAGCTGTGGCAATTGGCCATCTCCCATCGGAGAAAAGGTCAGCGGCCAACCATGCCTTCCTACACACCCAAGGTGATCAATACATTGATTTGATCAACATGCATCAATAGCGTCAAGGGAGCTGACAGCGAAAATGATAGCCTTGCGGCTTTCGCTCGAGTGGGGCAGGCACTCTGATCCCCTTCCATCTTCTCTTCTCCACGGACCCCCTCCACACACCTCCTGCACCCTTCACTATCCTTCATCTTATTTCACCGTCAGAGATGCTGAATTCTCTCGAGCTTCACTCCGTCAACAATGCAAATGAGGCCATGGAGAAGTCGCCCCACCACACAGAAACCGAGATATCCTCGGTGGACCAGCGCGATGCGCAGGCCTTGGCTCGCCTGGGGAAGAAGCCCGTTCTCAAGGTATGCCTGAAGCACCGGACCAGGCACGCTCAGCATATGAGTCTGAAAGTGACAGCGGCGCTTTTCCTTTTTGTCTATCCTAGGCTTTACCTGCACCATCTTGATCACATGGGAAGGGGTGCTAATGTGAGTTACTCCTTTGGTCTCGAGGCACCATGCTCACCTTGCTAACAAACCCGTTAGAATCTTCATCCTCGGCATAACTAAGTATGTATCTGCACTGATGCACCGTTTGGGAGTCCATAGTTGACCCTTCCCGTGCGCCCTTAGTGGAGGCTCTGCCGGATTCATATACAGCTATCTTTTCTCCTTTATAGGTAGTATAGCTATTTTTACAACGATGGGTGAACTGGCTTCGATGTGAGACCCGATCTAAATTACGTTCCGATAAAATGTTCTAGTGCGGATGTTAACATAAGGCAAAGGGCTCCCACCTCTGGGGGGCAGTACCATTGGGCGTCCATGCTCGCACCGTCATTCTGCAAAAAGTTTGTCAGTTATATCACAGGTATGCATCAATTCCCACAGCCATTGCGAGCGGATAAAATTTTTGCAAAAGAGAGTGGTACTGACGCTGCTTGATAGGCTGGCTTGTCATCTGTGGCTGGCAGGCTATCCTCGCTGGGAGCGCATACCTCGGCGGTAACATGATATTAGCCCTGGCCCAGCTGAATCACCCTGGCTACAGTCCAGCACTGTGGCAGGGTACATTGGTGTACTGGAGTGTAATGGCCGTCACCATTATTATCAACACGTACGCCAGCAAGATATTGCCAAAGCTCGAATCCTTCATCCTCATCCTCCATATCATGGCTTTCTTCGCGATCCTTATACCTTTAGTATATGTAAGTGTGGCGCATGTGCCAATGTCAAGTCCAGTCATTTATTGGAGATAGATGGCTCCTACGAAAGCCTCAGCTCATGATGTTTTCACCGTATTTCGAAACGGAGGCGGTTGGCCAACCACGGGCCTGTCGGTCTTTGTGGGCCTCCTTGGGAGTGTCTTCGCAACGTACGGTATATTAACTCTATTCTAGAAACAAGATTGTTGAGCTGACTAGGGGAATAATTTAGGTACTGATTGTGCTGTTCATGTAATCTCCATCCTACACTGTCAATAGCTGGAGGGCCTGACTAAGAATCCACTTGCAGATGGCCGAAGAAATTCACAACGCCAATATCGTCATACCTTGGTGCATGGTATCCACGACTCTTCTCAATGGAATTCTCGGTTTCGCCATGGTCATCGTTGTGCTGTTCGTCACGGTGGACATTGGTGCGGTGCTCGCAAGTCCCACGGGCCTCTTGGGCTTTCCTTTCATGCAGATTTTTTACGACGCTACAGGCTCGATCGCAGGGGCTTCTACCATGATCTCTATCATCATCATTATGATTATCTGCGCCGCTATCGCATTCCTGGCCACCTCGTCGCGCATTGTTTTCGCTTTCGGTCGCGACAGAGGTTTACCCTTTTCACGGACTATGGCTACGGTATGTCGGTCCTTGTTGCTACCATAATCTAAGTCACGATAGAACTGATGCTGCGGCGCTATAGGTCCAAGCAGACTCCGCTATCCCTATGTACGCAATCATGGTCATGGCCGGCGTTTCCTGCGCCATCGGCCTGATCAACATTGGTTCCGCAGCCGCTTTCAACGACGTCATCTCCGTCGGCGTCAGCAGCCTCTACGCCTCCTATGTCCTCGCCGAGTCCCTTCTCCTCTGGCACCGCATCAGAGGAACAATCCGCCAACCCAGCCAAATGGCCGGCACCACCTGGCATGCGAATGAACTGGTTTGGGGTCCTTTCCGCGTTCCTGGTATCTGGGGCATCCTCCTTAATACCTTCGGGGTGGGGTATGGTATCATCGTGTTCACTTTTAGCTTCTTTCCGACAATGATAAATCCAGACGCTGCGCACATGAATTTCGCTTGTCTGATGACAGGCGCTATTGTCATCTTCGCCGTCATTTATTATTATCTTTATGCGAGGAAGGTATATACTGGATCCGTGGTTGAAATTGCGCCATATCAGGTTTCGTAGACTGTGGACCTGGGTGCATATATACATACATCTTATACTTTTTACCAAGGGCTATGAAATCTGTCGAGCGAACTTTGTTTCACAGCTTAGATGTAAAAAGTATCAAGAACGGAAGGTTACGTAGAGATCTGTATTGAGGAACATGCTTAGGATCTGCAACAGCGTCAGAGGGGAGCATTTTGGGTAGCGAATGGGACTTTCGAGCGTCACCCTCCCTCCTATCCAGGATCAAGATGTTTCGTTCTGTCATTCCTGAGGGTTCCCCGGGCTTCGCATTACTGCAGTCGCATGTTCAAAGCCAGACCTCCAATCATAACCCAAAGAGAAGGGTGGTAAACGCAGACATGCCGCTGGGGAGGGTAGGTATCATGCGATCCTTACTGATAACTTACATCCGCGATGACTGTCAATCCTTTTAACAATTTGCACAAATATCATAGAGCAGTATTCACGAGGACAGCGCTGCAGGGTAGAGACCTTTTCGAGGTGTCGAGCTCATGGTGGGTGAATATGACAATACGGCTTACGGCAAAAGTGTCATTACGAAGCGCAATCCGGTGTAACAAGTCCATTCAATAACAACTTTTCCAACCGAAAGGTAGCTGGGAGTGTCAATCGCTCAAGTAACGGCTCACAATCACCGGGAACAAGTCGCGGCGAACAATACATCTGCAAGTGGGCACTCATAAAGCGGTACAGCAACATCTCCGATAGCTTTGTACTTGCACGACAATACGAAGGCATATGTTACTTACGTCGTCCAGCACCTCTATCATTGGGCGCTCCTGGGTATGACCCAGCTCTTGATATCCAGCGTATGGATCGCTCTCACGCATTCATCGGGTACCGATTCATCTTTGCAGAATCCATCTCCGTGTCTTCTCGCTACAGATAGTCTGCCAGACTTTTACCCAACTTTTATATATATTATATATATATATATAACCTCGACCATTCACTTTATGAAATATACGACAACCCAAAAGGCTAAGCTTGATCTTACGGATTGGAACCATTTGATACTAGAACAGTCAAAACTGCTGCATATGCTGCAGAAGCTGCCATGATCTCGTAGTTTGACCCCTTTGAAAAGAGGGAGAGTAGAAAGCAAAAGATAAAAACAAATAAAATCACTACAAGCAGACGACTCTCCTGCGAATCCTGGAAGGACAAAACAACCAAAGGAACGACCAGTGCAGCTCCTGTAAACATGGCAATTACAAATCGAGCAACAGCTTCAGCGATTCGTGTAGTGTTCAGATACGTTCTATCCCAAGTAGCCATCACCCTGCTGAGCGGTTCCATCCGTCCCTGTTCCTCGTCATCTGCACGGAGCTTCCAGAGATTCAGAGCATACCAAAGCCGTCGAAGACCTTTCCGAAGAAAATGCTGGACCGGATCCCTTGAGCTATGGCGTAGCGGCAGGTCAACTCGTAGCGGCAGGTCAACTCGTAGCATTCGAGTCTTGAACTTTTCGTAAGCGTAAAGATCCTGTCTATTACCCGATTGATTGGTATTGTCCGCCAGAGAGAAAGTCTCCATGCTCATAACGGCGTTGAAAGCTTTGAGTGATTCATCTAACCCGATCAGTCGATTATCAAAGCTACGTCGGAGATACACTCACCGTATTCTTTGATCAACCTTCGCAGGCGCATAACTGAAGCTTCGTTTACCATTTCCTCTACCTTCGTTGGTTTACTATCTTTCTTAGCTTGCTTCAGGCCAAGCCTATCTATTGTATGATCGCGGCTGAGTGGTTGATTCAGTTGCAGACCAGCTTGGTATAGATCATGGTCAATCTTATCGATCTCTGCTTCCAGGAATCGAAGATTAAGCAGGTGGGTGGTTCGATATCTTCGGAATCCAAACAAGGTGAGGTGATTATCCGATGTGATTTCGCGCCAAACTTTGCTAAGAGCTCGCTGTGGCAACTATTTGAATCAATATCTACGTGCTCTTTGCCCTCATCTGGTTGGCTGTCCGCAGAAACATCGATCGCATGAATAGAGCCAGCATTGTCCTGTCCTTGTGTCATTGAGCCTTCGGTGAGTCAATAATCGATGTCCATTCACTTTCACCTAGCTTAAAGAGAGGAGCCTGGGGACCAGCTTTATCCTTCATAATGAATGCAGCTCCAGGACCCTAATTAGTGAGCCAATGCCAAGCAGACCTACAACAACCTGCAGCCCTGCTGTCGTACCCCGCCCGAATATTTGCAGATATGCGACGTCAGACAAGGCTGTAAAAAGGCAGACATGCCTTCCGGACAGAGGGTGGGAGTTCACCCGATCGTGTGACGTATTCATCACCATTTCAGAAGCCTGCCAGGCTATACGGCTTGCCTCATTGTGCCCTCGAAAATGCCTTAGCCGTGACTTACAAGGACATCACAGTGCTTAGCTAGGCTATGTAAGGGATTATTTCGGTCTTATCTCGGCAGAGTTGCCTAATTGGATAATCCACCTAAAGTCAGATCGACCATCTTACAACACGATATTCCTTAGGCACTCGAAAATTGAAGAAGGCGAGTTCATCTCAGAATGGCTTCAATCGATCAGTCATGTTGTAAAGGGGCGGCATACATCAAGAGTCTTACTTCGCAAATAGAACCTTGGTAGTCGTCACATTGCTTAACAACCCACTTAAATTGGGTACTGCGGAATAGACCATTGAGGTCCAAATACAACATAGCCCCTTGGAAGGGGCGGTGAGGGAGATGCCGACAAGGCTGAATGATTTGTCGGTTGCAAGACTCTTGCGAAAGCTTGGCAGCGAACATGCAAATTCCCCCCCTTTTTCTGAATAGACCCTTAGGAAATCTGCGTTCTAATTAACTATCCTAGTATTATAAGTCTATAACATCTTAATTTATTAACTTAAAGTAATAAATAATCTTATCTAATCTATCCTTAAGATATATATTAATAATAGAAGATAAATTATTTAAAAAGTTAATATACTATATAAATTCTAGATAGAAATAGAGAGAGAAATTTATATATTAACTACTAGGCTTTTATAAGAGTCTTATATCTAATAAATATAAAAGGCTTAATTTCTTTTGAAGTAGCTTTTTTAATATATACTTAGTATTAGAAATTAGTTTAGATTAACCTTAATAGATAATTAATATAAGGTCTATTACTACTAGCTTTACGCTAGTAACTAGGAAATATAAAAGATATAGAGTTAAGTAATATAACTTAATATAGAATATAATATATTAATATCTTAGGTAGTATATATACTAGAATTAATCTCTTAAGAATTTAGGAAAACTATTATAATAGAATAGCTTTACTAAGGTATTTATATTAATAATATTAAGTACTTAGTAGCTTTCTATCTTATAAATAGCTAATTATCCTTTAATTATTTAATGAACTAGATTATATCTCTAATAAATAGTAGTAATACTAATTGTTATTATTAAGTAATTAATAGCGAGGATACTATCTTTCTTAAAAAAACGTAGTAATTATTATAGGTATAGATTTACCAAGTATATTATATTTTAATATTCGTTCTTAAGTATACTATATCCTACCTAATAGACCTTATAAATCCTGTAAATATATCTATATCTATGGATTTCATTTATATAGATAGTTAATAAATATATAATTATATTATAATATAATAGATCCTTAATAAAAATCCTACTTAAATTAAATAAAGAATTAATATTCATCTATAAATATTATTTATAGATAAGTTCTTATTAGAGCGCTTAGAGTAAGCTTATCTAGATTAGTAATATTTAGGTACTTAGTATTAGAAATACCTTAAATTATTTTAAAGAATAAGCTTATCTAAGCTTATCTAGCTTAAGTCCTATAGTAACTAAGAAATAATTAGCTAAATTTTAAAATTCATAATATATAAAATCTATAAGAGGGAGGAAAGGATAATAGGGGAAGGAGGTAAAGGGATAGGTAAGTTAATAGGTATTTATATATAATAAATTTAATAGAAAATTCTATTTATAAAATAATATTTTAATAAGGAATAAAAATAACTTTTATAAAGAGATTCTAAGTTACCTACTTTTAGTACTAGACGCTAAACTTCAAA
>JAABUK010004856.1_pt1 | contig 21506 bp, 28 predicted proteins | sample 5559141 | NCBI WGS metagenome assembly JAABUK01 (sample SAMN10711869, study PRJNA513367) | rock metagenome | isolation source: Antarctica rocks | place: Antarctica: Victoria Land, Pudding Butte nord | collected 2016-01-03
AAGATAACCCTGAAGAAGCAGCTGCTGGTGGCCCAACTCTGTATAAGGGCCTCAACAACTACACAGACTACAAGCAAGGTTTCAGGCGAGAGCAAACAATAGGCAGTGAGAAAGGAGGAGGGGCCCATGGGCCCCTCCGAGCTAGCCAGCATGTTCGGACAACAGTCATATTTGATTACAAGCCAGACATCTGCAAGGACTACAAAGAGACAGGTTACTGTGGATATGGAGATGCATGCAAGTTCGTTCATGATCGCGGAGACTATAAATCTGGCTGGGAGCTAGAAAAGGTAAGCGACAGCCACACCATATTGGGCAAAAACGCATGCTGATGGTGGTTTTACTTTGGGTTGTGTACCCACTGGCTCTCAGACAATCATCCTTGCTTGTTATTGCTGTAGAAAGCAACACCTATAAATACCCTCTTCCCTGATGTCAAAGCAACGCCATTACATGTTAGATTTGCCGCAAATCAACAAGACAAGCTATTGTGTGCAGGAATGGGATGAAAGGCAAGCAGCCAAGAAACAGATAGCAAACTTTGATCCATATGCAGAAGCACCTGAGGAAGAGGAGGAGGATGACCTACCATTTGCATGCTATATTTGTAGAAGGCCTTGGGAGGAGGTCCAGAAGCCTGTTGTGACACAATGCAAGCATTACTTTTGTGAGCAGTGTGCGCTTAAACATAATGCCAAGTCAGGCAAATGCTTTGTTTGTGAAAAGCCCACCAGAGGGATATTTAATGTCGCAAATGACATCCTCAAAAAGGTGCAGCAGAAGAAGAGCTAGCACTTGCTGGTCGTTGTACACATGTGCTTTGAAGCATCAGCCTGCAGGGGGCAGCTTAGCTAGTTTAGTTACAGTGTGCAGTTGTTTCATTGATTTTATTCTGATCAATTTCACGAGAGTTCGGCTTCAATAGTGATGCATGGTCAATGACGATTGTTCATCCTACACATGTGTGCACAGTAAATGCTTAAAGCAGTCAACACATGGTATGTTCCCACCTAGATTGGCAGGGCTATCATGCGTCCTGAGCAACACCATAGTGCATCAAGACGGTGACTGTCAAGAGACCAGTATAGCTGTTTGCGCAGTACACTGCAGTCCCCTGAGATCATCTGCATACAAGCTGAAGTTGCAGAGCCCAGCAGTGTCAAATCCACACAAGGGTGCAGTAGATCTGATTGTTGAATCTGTTTTACAGTCAACTGTAACAATCGCATCTGATGCTACTGTCCGTCTGAGTTTGACAATTTGACAGCTGAATAGCGGGAAATCAAGTGGGCTGCCACATCTAGCAAGGAGCTAGTGTTCTGCTTGCTGCTGACTCACCAAGTGCAACACAGCAGGTCCAGTGCGCCGGTCCACATGGGTCAATGGAGGCTGCAACATGCACAATCCCCAGCACCTGTGTCCATGGTACAGCCTGAGTTTTCCAGTTGCGGCAGTTGTCTTATGAGAGTTATGTGCCATGTCTGGGTGTGGCGCCCCACATCAAATCCACAAGCTGTAGTGTGTGACTTTGGTGTTCAGGGGCTGTGCCGGCTCTGTGAGTAAAAACAGGTGACAAATCCCAGGCTTTATTTTTGGCATGTGACCTGTGTTGAAGTGCTTGTGGCTGCAGGAACCCAAATAGACCAGAGCAATCATTGATGTAAAGATCGGTGTTGCTCGCTACCAGGCTTGCTTTGACATGTCACATGTACACCAAGATTGACATGGCCACCAAGCTGGGTGAAGAAGGTTCTGCAGTGTTGGCACCTTGTGCCCTCACATTCTCAAAGCTGTCCACGTGCACAGGCACCCCACGCAGCAGTGGGCTTTGACGGCGCCAGATCTCAGGTTTCTGAGCGGCCGCCTCAGAAGGCTCCCCACATAATTCACATGATTGCTGGAAGGCATAGACATGTCTTTTGTCTTCTTTCCAGATCTCAGCTGTGTATGTGCCAGAGTATCTGCATCCAATGCTTAGTGAATGACTTTTGTACACTTGTGCTGTAGCACCTAGTCTGACAAATTGAAGGATAACAAAACATTACTGCATTCTCTGGCACCACCTCTCAGGGACCCTAGTCCCATTGACTACTCCATTGTCCCCTCTGAACTTGCACAGTGTCTGCATCATGATGTGCTGCAGCTGTTGCATGAAAGCGCTGCCAAGTTGGTGACAATGCTGATTGTGAGATAGTCACGAGAATGCTTGTGTACATGTGTCCTTGCTCACCCTCAGAGCAGGTTGTTTTGGCCCTGGAAGCGATGCTAAAAGTGTTGGTCAGTCTCTGTCGCAGACCTGTTCTTCCACAGCAAGACATGCCAAACAGACAGATGGTCTGGTGTGAGAAGCAGACTTCAAGAACTTAAACCTTCCTTTGCTCAAAACTTATCAGGGCCTGTGCGTACCTAGCTGGTGGTACATACTGTGCAGTCTGTAATTACTGCATGCTGAGATAAAACAAAGCATCCAGTATGAGTCAAGCTAATCAAATTGCCAAAGATAGGTTTTGTGCAATATACCGTGTATACCGGCTTCGGAGCGCTCAAAATCCTAATTCAACAATGCTTTTTGACGCAACAGTGTGTGCATGCAATGATCATGACTATGACTGCACCTGTAGCAACATCGTTTCAGGCAGGAGCGCTAAGTCTGGGCTTCTAACCCAACAGATGTGATTGAGCAAACAGACGCAGCATATTGTTGTATGAGTGCTGACCATCAGTCAGAGGTGCCTGGTAGCACAGCCTGAGACTTGTAGCAGGTGTTTTGCGCGTATATGCCCACTAAGTTAGCCTCGCTTAGACTGATCCTGGTGGTGTACCAGGCTAGCTGGACAGTGTAAGTTCGCAAGGTTGTATCAATAAGCGCACGAGATAGCTGATAGGGTTTTGACTCTTGTCACCTGGGGTTAGTAACTCGGAAGTTAGGGTTGCACTGCAAGCAGCCTGTTGGCTGCTCATTGCATCTGCATGACCCGCCTGCACAATCGCGCAACGTCCACGGGTGCTCATATCGTGTGATAAGTCTTCGAAATGTCGCTTTGACTTTATCTTGCCTGTGCACCCTTAGTCGAAGCCTGTGCAGCTCATACGCGCACTGCAGGCCTAGCGGATTTTGTTGCTCTCTTTTTTGGGTCGACTTGCAGTTGCTTTGCCTATTCCTGACCGATGCCGTTGTACAACTTCAAAGCCATCAAAGTAGTACCTACAGGCAAGGACTTTGTGGACATAGTCCTGTCCAAAACTCAGAGGCAGACACCAACAGTAGTTCACAATGGCTGGTCCATCAACCGTATTAGACAGTTTTACATGCGAAAAGTCAAGTTTACACAGCAAAGTTGGCACGAAAAGCTGTCCACGGTAAGGACATGAATGCTATGGGCTCATACACTGCCTGGCCACATTAGCATACCCTCAGAGGCCTGAGGTTTTGTGTTCCTGCAGATACTGGATGACTTCCCAAAAGTGGATGACATTCACCCCTTCTACGCTGATTTGTTGAACGTCTTGTATGATCGAGACCACTATAAGCTTGCCCTTGGACAACTCAACATGGCCAGGAACCTGATAGACAGAGTGTCGCAAGGTTTGACTGACTAGCTATGTATTGAAGAGGCCAACTTGGACTTAGCGTCAAGTTCAGTATCAACAGTCTGTTTCTTGCAGACTATGTGCGGCTCTTGAAGTATGGAGACTCATTGTATAGGTGCAAGGAGTTGAAGCGTGCAGCTTTGGTGAGTTTGTCATTCACCTTGCAGGCAGTCCCGTGTGATTGTCTGCATACAAAGTTTATAGCACAGTAATGTGTAGCACTGTTACATCTGCACAAGCTTTGGACCTGGCTGCTTATACATGCAACATTTGCCCATCCTCGTGCAAAGATTAGGCAGGTGCATGTGAGTATTTGCAGTTCAGCAGGTAGGCATTTGGGCAGTTCGGCAGATGCGTGTGATGTGATGCGTGTGTGGTGTAGACCATACACTGCTGTGCAGGGTCGCATGTGCACCATCATGAAGAAGCAAACTCCCAGCCTGGGTTACCTAGAGCAGGTGAGGCAGCACATGAGCAGGCTGCCTGCCATTGACCCCAACACCCGCACCCTCCTGGTCTGTGGATACCCCAATGTCGGCAAGAGTAGCTTCATGAACCGTAAGCTCTTTCTGCACCCAGCATGCATTGCCATACCATCTCATGCTGTGTGCTTGCCGACTGTTGCTATTTTGCTTCAAGATGTTCAGGCCGGGTAGGTCCCAGATAATGTGTACTGCACTCAGCAGCAATTGCGGCAAAGCCATATGCCATAGCATTTGTCTTTCATGTTGCACAATATCAACTGCTCCTCAAAGGCCAAAGTCTTGCTGCAAAAATGCTTGCTGCATGCGCAGGTGTGACAAGGGCTGATGTGGATGTGCAGCCATATGCCTTCACCACCAAGTCCTTGTTTGTGGGTCACACAGACTACAAGTACCTCAGGTGGCAGGTCATAGACACGCCAGGAATTCTTGATAGACCTTTGGAGGACAGAAACACGATTGAGATGCAGGTCAGCTGCTGGCATAGCTGTCTATTGGGTCATGCTGTGGGTTGGAATCATGTCTCAGAGTAGAGAGTGCCAGCTTCAAATTGCAGCTTGGCCTACAGGAGCTTACTTGCTGTGTGCCACAGCAGTACTGCTACAAAATGGAAAAAAGGGAAATCAGTTGCTTATTTCTTTCTGCCTAATGTGTCATGGTTGCCCAATGGGACAGGCAACATGTTGCACACAGACTGTGCTGCAACGCTGTCACGCTGTACCTACACGGCATGTCACTTCAGCTTGTTCTGTGCAGAGTATCACAGCGCTGGCCCATTTGCGAGCAGCAGTGCTATACGTGATGGACATCTCAGAGCAGTGTGGCTACACCATAGCTCAGCAAGCAGCCCTGTTCCACAGCATCAAGCCCCTGTTCTCCAACAAGCCTCTCATGATTGTTGCCAACAAGACTGATGCTTGCCCCCTGAGCTCCCTCTCTGAAGCAGACAATGCCACCCTGAGGGACATGGTCTCAGCTGCTGCCACTGCCAGCAATGGCGGTCAGTCCCTTTTGCTGCAATGTGCATGCTTGCTTCACTCAGTAGCTCCGGGCTGCCGTCTCTGGAGGCTCCTGTTATGATCGCTGAAAAGCGTTAACTTTAATTCTCTTTTTTTTGCATCACTCATTGCATGGATACTGGAGCCGGCAACTACCTACGTCAGCCACAGTTACTGACAGCACCAAGTGTGTTGATCAACAGCACAGCTGCAACATGTCAACATCCCACTATCGATCAGAATGTTGTTATGGCAAATGATTAGTGAGGCTGCATTTGTCACGCTTGGTGTTGGTGTGCAGGCATTCCCCCAGCTGAGGGTTCAGATGAGGCAGAGCTGCTGACCATGAGCACCTTGAATGAGGAGGGTGTCATGAATGTAAAGCAGGTGGCATGTGATCGCCTGCTCAGCAGCAGAGTGGAAACCAAGCTGCAGGTCTGTCTGCATCACCCTTCACTGCTGTACAGCATCACCTCTGTCCTTGGAAGCCGATCAATTGCTGCACACTGTCTGTCTGCTATACAACATGGTCTCAAGCAGTTGTGCGTGTCTGTGCCTGTGACGAGCTCGCTCCTTGCCAGGACAAGAAACCACATGTTGAACGTGAATGGCAATACTGAACTACAGGCCCCGCCTGTGTGCCTGACTGCCTCCCCAAGGTATTCACTCTGATCAGGCAGTACAGGGTTTGGCACAGTGAATATGGATTTGCCTGCTACAGGGCAAACGCATCAAGGATGTGGTGAACAGGATGCATGTAGCACAGCCGCAAGCCAGGGATGGAGTGTCTCGCCCTCCAGTCATTCCTGCTGGCGTTGCGCAAGCCAGGGCAGCAAGGGATGGCGGCTACAAGCCACCCACAGAGAAGGACCTTCAGGTAATCCTCAGCCTGGACTTCATCACAGCTGCACTTTGTGCACGTAGTGCAGACTTGACAAAATCAGTCTGTGGACAACATTGCATACTGCAATTTGCCTCTGCTGCCTGAGCAGCAGACAGCAGCACACTACAGCAACGACCGCAGTTTCAGGAAATTACTGCATTTGGCTTCGGAGCTGGGTTGCTTTGTCTAGCAGTGTGCAAATGCATCCTCCAGAGAGCACCTCAGTGTGTGTGCTGATCACGTGCAGAATCTCACTACTGACCCACAGTCGCAACATAGATGGCGACGTGAACATGTGCGGTGTAGGAAGAGCAAGGGGGTGCTGGCGTGTACAGTGCAGACATGCGCAAGAAGTGGCAGCTGGAGGACGACAGCTGGAAGTATGACATCATGCCCGAGATTATGGACGGGCGCAACATTGCCGACTTTGTTGATCCTGACATTGAGGCTCAGCTGGCACAGCTAGAGAAGGAGGAAGATGCTCTGGCAGCTGCTGCAGCTTTGGAGGTAATTGCATGATACTCTTGAGGGCATGATGCAAGGTGCTGTGCTGCCTTTGGCAGTACCCTGCATGTGACAGAGCTTTCTAGGCTGCCACAAGACCTACAGGCCATGAACAAGCTGCTCAATATTGCTTGCTGTTACACCGTGAATGTTCACTGTCAGTGTTCACCAGCTCAGGGTGCAAAATATGTACATGCCAACGTTGTGTCAAACTCTACGCCCCTTCCTTGAGCAGTTGATAGTGGGATTTGCACGCACATTCAGGGTCTAGCCATGGAGGTGAGTGAGGAGGGTTTGACGCCTGAGCAGCGGCAGACGTTGAAGGCCATCAGGCAGCGCAAGACAGAGGTGGTGGCAGTGCACCGCTCCAAAAAGGCCGTTACCAACAACCAGGCTGTCCTGCCACGGGGCGCTGACCGAGATCGCAAGTCCAACACCACTAACATGAGGGTAAGCTCTATTGCTGGATATGTTGTCTGGCATCACAGCAAGCTGGCCTGCAAGTGGGATCTGTACGGCGAGGACACAGCTTGCAAAGGGCACCAGCTTGTCTTCTGCTCAACTTACAATTGCATCCAGGAGGCAGGTGTAGAAGCAGTTGTTAATTTCAATGATCAGAGAGTATGCAAGGACGGAACTTGGTGTAGATGCTGGTTCTTGCCTTCATGTCATTGCTGAAATAATGCCCAGTGCATGACCAATGATGCGGGGATTGTGTAGGAGTCCTTGTCAAGAGTGGGGATTGACCCCAGTGCAGCCCTGGCGCGGGCGCGCAGCCAAAGCCGAGGCAGGAAGCGGACACGCTCTGAGGCACCTGCTGATGTGGAGATGGCTGATGCAGAGCAGCAGAAGAGGCTGCACAGCTCCAAGTCAAGGTGCTGCTGTCTGCTGGCCATGGAAATACTGTTCAATCAGTTGTGTCACAACTCGGTCTGTTTGTTGCGTCAAGATGCCTGTGATCAGGATGTCAGTACAAACGTTGTTATTGTCTTGATGTGTGTCAATGCAGTACCCCTGTGCTATAGACCTAACTACAACAGCATTAGGATTGTACAACAGTGTTGCTCCTGCAACAGTAACAGGAGTCTGCCAGATTGTGCCAGATTGTGCCTATGATTGTGCATGGTGGTGCTTGAGCATCTGGTACTGTACCTGATTCCGCACATCAGTCTTTTTCAGCAATTTGACCAGATCACTTGTGTGCTGCGCAGGTCCATGTCTCGAGGACGTGCCCTGAGTACAGCCACAGGCAAGGGCCTCAAGGATGCATTGCAGCAGAACAAGGCGATCAGGTTGTCTGACAATGCCACTTTCAAGCGTGGTAAGATGGCTCGCAAAGGAGAGGCGGATAGACATATTCCTACATTACGTCCCAAGCATCTGCTTTCTGGAAAGAGGGGCAATGGAAAGACAGACCGACGATGATGTGGTTGGGTCACTGTATACGCTCTGTTGGAAACAGTTGTGCATGTATCATTATGTGTAGTGTCGTGATGCTGTGTCATCCTGTAAAGTAGTGGCAGGAATGATATCTGACAGCTGGCTGTGAATGAAGAAATGCGTAAAATGTGCTCTGGTAACTGTTGAACCGATATCTTGGATGTGATTTGAGACGCTCGTTGTTATTGATATCGTGGCTTCTATATGACCCTTTGCCAATGTTGAATTTACCTGCAGACTCTGGTTTTCCAATCCACTCTTGTCCCTGGTAACCGAAACCCTATCATCCTCTGATTTTGTCAAAAGTGTCCTGTGAGTACGTTTCGAGATATGCAAAGACAGTCTCTCACTAAAAGCCGACTGCATTCACAAACTCCAGCCTGATGCAGGTAAGACGCTGTGCCCAGAATTGCACATCTCTAGATAAATCATACTTGTCAGTAACAGCATATGGTTTAAGGTGTGATCAGACACGACATAAAAGAGGAAATCAATCTGTGACTGGTTGAGTGGCTCATAGGATTGAGAGCCTGCATTGGTACATAATGCATGGCAAGCTGTTTTTGGGCAAGGCGTGCCACCTGCTGCTGGGTGATGTGGAATACATCCGGTTGCTGTTGCTAAAAGCGTGACATGCAAGTTGAGCTCGTCACATCAATAATGTGATCTTGACAGACGCAGATCTCGGAGGAGGCCCCATTGCCAGTCTGGTTCAAACATATGGAGGAACACAGTCCAACCAGCCGTTGATTTGCAGTTTCGTCAGGAGGCTTGCGTAAGTGCTTTGTCGGTCAGCACTCCCAGCGTAGTCGGGAATACCTGCAAACCACCTCAGTGCAGGGCGACAGATGCAAACCTGGCAAGGAGGAGGGGGGTCGGCATAGCTCGAGCGTTTTGTTGCTTTGAACAGCCCGCCTTCAGTAGGGTTGAAGCAGGGCTTTATCTATATTTCGGAACGTGGGCGGCAAAATGTTGACTAACATTTGGCGCTCAACGGTACTTAGTGAGCATAAATTGAGGTTAAATTTTGAGCAGCCTTATCCTGAGCTGCGCGTTTCCTCTTCACCACTGGCTTCCTCAAGCGTCTGCCCAAAGTTTGTCTTCTCTACTCCGCTCGCCACATTTTCGCTCACACCGCACCTTTGTGCTTAACTCAGCACAAATGGCTTCCGTCTGCGCTTCCCTTGTCGCACCTGTGGCTTCTGCCAAGGTTGCTGCCCCAGCCAAGCAGACCAGCTTCAATGGTCTAGCACGCATGCCCTTCAACAAGGTGCAGAAGAACTCTTTCGCCCAGAGGACTGTGTCCAACGGCATCAAGACCCGCCAGATGCTGGTGTGGCAGCCAACCAACAACAAGTGAGTGTTTCTGCCTTTTCAAGCTGCTGGACAAGCATGGCGTCTACGGCTGCACTGGTGTTCGCTCTGTTGGCTCTGTCGCTGCGTCTAACGACACACATGCTGTTCTGAGTTACTTACGTAGCAGTTGTTCACCTGGGTCGTCGCCACAAATGCAGGATGTTCGAGACCCTGTCCTTCCTGCCACCTTTGGACGACGAGGCGATCGCCAAGCAGGTCGAGTACATCATCAAGAACAACTGGACCCCATGTCTGGAGTTCTCTGAGCCCGAGTTCGCCTATGTCAAGGCTGTGAACACCAACCACATCAGGGGCACAGCGTTCTGTAACTACATGGACAACAGGTACTGTCTTGCAGCCTTCTTCAAGCCTTGGTAGTGCCTGTAGGTCCCGTTTCTCAAGGCCTACGTCTCACATCTGTATTGCTCGGCAGGTACTGGACTATGTACAAGCTGCCCATGTTTGGCTGCAACGACGCTGGCCAGGTGCTGAACGAGATCTCAAACGCCACCAGATCCTTCCCAGACGCATACATCAGGATTATCTCCTTCGACCCTGTCCGCCAAGTACAGATGTCCTCCCTGTTGGTGCACAGGCCACCCAACGCTCACGAGCACGCTGACCTTGAGGACCGCTCCAAGTAGACGTTCCATACCATTTGCCTCACACCCTTGGCTGCAGCTTACTCACAGCTTTTGCTTCAGTATGCTGCAAGTATGACTACTCTGGCCCTCTTGGTTCCAGCAAATTTTGATTGCAACTTACAGCAGTGACAGTCAGCTCTTCTGCCTGTTCTCTAGCTTTCTGTCAAACAGTCAATTCTTTGTCCCTAACACAAAAACAATTTTGTGGAGAAGACTTCCCGTTCTGCTATCATTGATGTCATATTGCTTGCAACACCCTTGTAAGCAGGCATCTTGACTTGTCAATATTTGCAAAAGCAGAGCGAGCCCATGCGAAGCCTTGTGCAGTTTTATTAATATCTTGTTGTCACTTGCATAAACGTATTGCAATGTTGTGTGAGCACCATAGTCTGACTAATTTTGTTGGAACCCTGTCCCTGGGGTTCGCCGCCAGCCATGATTCTGGCCATGTCTGCAGCTTCGCTACTGAGTTGCTGCCTGATCCTTGACATCCGGCCAAGGAAAACTGCAGCAGTAATTATAGACTGTCGTAATCCCAGCGCACTCACAGGTGCTGATCTTCCTCTAAAACATTCAACAAATGCAACGCTCAAGAGCAAATAATTGTTGAGCATGAGTGATTACGGCTCGGCAACACTCGCATGATGAGAGACCCTGAAACTTAGGATGAAATCCCTCAGGAAATTTTCAAATGAACTCGACAGCCAGACGAACTTGAGGAGTAGAGTCAAATGGCTACTGACATGTGTGTGAAGTGCAAAACTGGTGAGTACAACAGAGGAAAGGACGGTATGACTGAAGAAAAAGCATGGAAAGGCAAATTATGTGGACAAACATAAAACCATGCTGAACATGAGTCAGCAAAGCTTGCGTAGCAGCAATGTATCCTGGGACATGCCTCAAGAACGTGGCGAATGGAGGCATGGAAACATAGTAAGAGTGCATGTAATGAAGAGGCTTCTTTGGTGGCCGCAGGACTTGGCTCAGATGAGCTTTCAAATCCAGGTCGGGCACGGTAACCATCCCCCAACCGGGCAGTTTTTGGATCCTTCAAAAATGCATTTTCTGCATCCTCACTATGGTACACACAAGACACCTCAGGCGACTTGTCCAGATCACCAACGAAGGCAAAGGTGTTCATGTTGCGTTTACAGCTTTGCACCTGCACCAAACACCACAAGCAATCAGCCCGTGGCTTTGACATGCTGATAGAGAGCGTTGGCACAACCACAGCCGACACACAGATATACGATCTCTTGCCTCATCATTTGACACCAGCTTTCTGCTTTCCAGTACTCTGACATTGCTCCGCCGCAACACACAGCCTGGCTTGACTTCTGGTTGTGCAACGTACACATTGAATCTGCAGGGCAGGCAAGAGGAATGCTGGGAATGATGCACATCAGCTGAGCAGGTATGTTTACCAAGTATCTCACTGTCAAAGAGCAGCTGCAGAACTGCAATGATGGGTGCTGAGAAAGCATTGTGCATCCTTCATGAATAGAACATATTGATGTGATCTGTAAAAGCTTACTGAACATTGCTGCATGAAATGAGCCAGCCAGCTATGCTGTGGTGGCGCAAAGATCTATAAGAAGAGCTTACGGGCTAAAGGAGACAAATATGCGCTGATCAAACACCATGCTGCTATAGCCGCTTGCCATGCAGACTTCAGAGTTGGGGGTCTTCCTGTCGATGATTTCTGTAGAAGCTACGTTGGAAGGATACAGACTGACTTGTGAGTCAAACCATACCCCTGTGCCAATGCCCAAGATGAACACACCAGCAAGTAGAGCTTTTGTGAAATCTGAGCCGAAGCCATTGTTATTGTTGTCGTCTGGAGGAGGAGGGGGGGGACCTGACGGAGGTTGCCTGCTAGATGGTGTTGGAGGGTAGTCGTACTGAGACTGACGCTCCCAGGAAGGTCCGTACGTCCTATTTTGACCTTGTGAGCCTCTGCCAGATTGCGATTGGTTTTGCTCAGCTCTAATCGGAGTCAAACGGCGACTACATCGCCTCGTTTGCACTTTTGCAGACCTAAAAGAGCTTGTCAGTGGTGCCGAATTAGGCGAGTAGCTGCAACCTTCCAGAGAGGGATGTAGTAACGATGCTTGAGTCCGGGGTTGCCAACAAGACACCGACATCTTGAACGTGCTCCACGAGCGAGCGCTGTGTCAGCATGCATTTTTAGCACGAATGATTACCGAATGGGTTGATCGACAATTTGTGAAGCTAGGACTGACATGAAGCCTGCAAGTGCCCACAACCTCCTGCAGACTATGTAGCTAGCTAGCAGTCTGAGTACATGACATCTGATATTGTCGTGGAGCTTTGCAACTTCCACAATAAAACTTTGCAGCTACTTGCCAGCAGACTTCCAGGGCGTGAATGGCAAGCCAGCGGCGGACATGCGTTGTCTCATTCACAAATTCCTCGGAAGAAAGCAAACATGCAGGACTCTATGGATCCTAGCCAAAAGTGACAAGGGTGGCATATTGCTGCTTGATATTGCACCTGATCTCATTGTGGCTGTGAGCTATGTAGGTGGCTCTTGTGATTGCTAACAAACACCAACCAGTTCAACTTGCAGTCACATATCCAGTTGTGAGAAGCCGTTTGCAGCTATTGGGTGTCCTGCAGCACATGCTGTGTCAATAAAAGGACCGTGAGGTGCAAGGTCTATGCGTTGCTCATCAGCTGAATGTTGTCAATCCCAAGCTGCACATGTGCTCAGCGAAAAGGATTGCAAGCCAGCTGTTTGCAGCCATGTAAGTAGCACAATGCTGAGCTCACCTGTCAGCTGTTCCAGCCTGGTTGTGACGTCCTGTGTGGTAGCATCAACATTAGTGAGGGCCTGCAGTTGGTTGTTCAGGATGCGCACAATCTTGCTGAGAGGGGCTGAGGCGTCCCCTTGGCCTGAGCCAGATCTGGAGTTGACATTCTCAATGCAAGCCTTCAGCTCAAGAGTCATGTTACCAAGCTCAGCACTGATCCTTTCAGCATGCGCATATAGGTTGTCACGCTCAGTGTCATCCTCATTCATCTGGTGCTTCTCATCCTGCAGTGCAGAGCACAGACGTTTCAGCGTAACTTCAGGGCATATAGTGCACTGAAGTACAAGACTGTGGGGAAAAGCTCAATTGCTAATGGCACCAAGCATCAAGCAGCAGCCATTGCATCGTTACAATGCATGCAGCCTGCCTTTGCAAGATCATCTGTTTGGCTGTGTGAAGCTATCTAGGCATCAGCAGTAGCTTTACATGGAAGGCCAATTGCTGTCTGCAATGCTTGCCTCTGACGTGCCCACAATGAAACTGCAATGACAGGAGCTGCATTCAAACCTGGTACATGCTACTGGCAGTTTTCTCCATCTGCAGCAGACTGTCATGAGTCTCCTTCTGGTGCATCTCTAGCATGTGCAGCTTGTCATTCACAGCTTCCTGAGACCTGGCAACCTGCACCCGCCGTGACATATAAGGCTTGACAGGAGCAAAGTAAAGCAAGCAAGACAGCTTACAGTGCAACCTGAACCTCCACAACTCAACAGCAGCAAATGGATGCAAACAAAACAGCTTGTTGTGCAACCTTGCAAAAGGAAGGAGCCTGGTAGCTCACACCACCTGTGGTGTGCATGAGGCTGCTGCTGTGAAGCTATAGGGCATGCTCAGCATGATGCATAGGTGTATGCATTGAAGCACAACTTATTCTAGCTTGCAGCAAACTGTTGATGCACATGGGTGCCAACTCCTGTGTGTAGTTCATGCACAAACACAGGTCCTAAACTACAGTACCCTGTTGAGGTTGGCTTCCATTTCTAGCAGCTCACGTCTCTTCAGGCGGATATGCTTGTCCCAGTCAGCCAGCCCCTGTGCATCTGCCACAAAGGCACGACTCTGTGCTTGCAGCTCACTGTTCCAGTCATCAATGATGCTCTTCACATTCTTTCCCTGGCCCGGCACACACAGCAGGTCAGCATGACTCTTTGAGTCAGGGGGACACGTGATGACCCTTGTAATGTGCACTTGTCAGAAAGAGCTGACATTCCCAATAATAAGCTGAGTCCAGACTTGTATTGATAACGACAAGATGTATAGACAACAATGTGCGGCAAGGCATGGGTGCAAGGATTGTCTTTCACCTTAATTTGTGAGGGGGGCTGCAAGGGGGCTGGGGGCCCAGCCCCAGCTGGCTGGCTAGATGCAGCAGGAGCTGTGGAGGCTGGTGTGGAACCACCTGCATACCCACATGGCGCCTGTTTGTGTCACTCTTGAGTCCTGATGATATCACACTCCCAATTGATGCTGCCTGGCCATGACTTGCCTTGTTCTATATGCTGTCTTCCATGGTGAGACTCTGAGGACTGGACAAGATACCAAGGCGAAATCAAAAATGTGCCCTCTGACATGTATTGACAGCTATGCAAACACCAGAAGGTGCAGAGTCACAACCGAGCTCCATTAGATGACAGCAAAATGGCAGACACCAGTGCAATACATGCACAGCGCAGACAGGCAGCAATATACTCAAGCCACTTGCAAGCTCATGCTCACGCAACAAGCCAGACTTGTTGGACCAGCAGTAATGCAGTCAACATGCTGCATGCAGAGTACCTGGCGCAGGTGTGGCAGGAGCTGAGGACTGTGCTTCCACTGAGCCAAAGCTGAAGCCTGTAAGGGCAGCAGTGGCAGGAGCAGCAGCTGGGCCAGCAAGCAAGGCAGGTGTGGATGCAGCAGGAGCACCGAATGCCAGGGGTGTGGATGCAGCAGGAGCACCGAATGCCAGGGGTGAGGATGCAACAGCACTGGCAGCAATGCCAAAGGACAGAGGTGCAGATGCAGGTGTGGAGGCAGCTGTGGAGGGAAGAGGTGTGCTGATGGCTAGAGCAAAAGGAGCAGACGCTGCTGCTGAGGCTGTGCTGGCTGGGGTGCTTGATGGCATGCCTGGGAACTGAAAGGCACCAGGAGCAGGTGGTGCAGCAGACCCCACTCCAAAAGATAGACCTGTGCTTGGTGCACCTGCATGGTTGTGAGCAATCTCAAAGGCAAAAGCATGAACCCAGCTGCTTTACAGCTATTGCGCTTAATTGCAGGCAGCATAGCTGCCTTGAGATGCAGGTGACGACCTTTATGTTTGTGGGGCAAGCAGGTTCATGTTCAGCTGCATGCCAACACGCCATAGGGACCAGACACAACAGAAGACAGACAGGACATACACTTGCAACAAGATTAGCAGATGCAGCAGCAATACACCATAAATAAGGCTTACTTGTGGCTGCACCAGTTGAGACTGCTGCAGAAGACTGCCCAAAGGCTCCAAATGCGGGCGCAGACTGGCCAGATGCTGCTGCTGACTGACCAAAAGCCAAAGCTGGCTGACTGGTAGCTGCGGCAGACTGTCCAAATGCTGGCGCAGCTGAATTTGCCGCAGCAGCAGGCTGCCCAAAAGATAATGGAGATGCCCCAAAGCCTGGTGTGGATTGACCAGATGAAGGTGTTGGCTGACCAAACAGCGAAGGTGCTGACTGACCAAATGCCGGTGCTGTTTGAGCAGCTGATGATACAGGCAAACCAAAAGAGGGAGCCGGCTGACCAAACAGGCTGCCAGCGGCCGCTGCTGAGCTTGCTGCTGTCAGCCCAAAGCCTACAGCAGTTCAAGTAGGATTCAATTCTGTGCATGAGCACAAGTACAGAACATGCAAGACACTGGTCATCAGTACTTGCACAGCTTGAAGCTTTGATCATTCAGATAGCAACTTGCTTGCCGTGGATGACACATGGTTGTGGACAGATGGGTTGTCATGGGGATGCTGTGCAAGAGCAGGTGAAGCATACTGGGTGTAGAATGCTGTGTGCTTGTCCCAAAAGCTTGCATGGATGGTGATGCACCAGCAGCTTGTGTCTGCCCAAAGCTGAAGCCACCACCTGTTGCTGCTGCTGCTGCTGCTGCCTGTGACTGGCCAAAACCAAAACTCATGCTAGGTGTGCCAAATGCAGGTGCTGATTGCGGGGTTGCCATCTGTCCAAAAAGAGGGGCAGCAGCAGCTTGATTCTGAGCTGCTGGCTGTCCAAAGGCATTGCCAGCAGCTGACTGGGAGGCTCCAAAACCAGATGATGGTGCTGCACCTGGAGGAGCAGAAAGCATGCCTTCAGAGCTGTGGATTTGTGAGACACTGCTCTGTACTCATAATGCAGAGCAGTTCTAAACCAGTTGGACAGACACCTGTGGCTCCAAATCCAAACCCTGGGCTTGCTGGAGGCGCCTGACCAAATGCAGGGGTCGCAGCTGCAGAGCTTGCTCCACCAAGGTTGAAGCCACCTGCAGCAAGCAAATGTCCGAATACTTCGGTGCCTTGCACACTGCAAGCTTCCCGGACAGCACAGTTATACGTACTTCCTCCGAATCCAGACGAGCCAGCTGTGTTGCTTCCGAACTGTGCAAAGCCTGCAGATACGCTGTACAAACTAAGGGATGATACAACCGGGCGTGAAAAGAGATGACAGCGCTGCTCATGTCAAGCAAATCTTGTTCATGGAAAGGCCTCACGATGAGTTTGCACTCAAGCTAAAAGACACCCTGCCTGATTGGAACGCCATATGGAGTAACTGATCAAGCAGCCAGATCCTGTGACATAGACGCAACGCTGTGACCAGCTATGCCACACCCAACTTCACTGAAAACAAATCAGCTTGAGATTGAGCTTACGACGAATCGCGGTGTGTATTAAACAAGGCTAAAGCACTGACATTCCAGTCATCTCGACAAGGCTCTGCACGCACTGTCACTCAGACATATAAAAGCACCACTGTCTGCATTCTTGCTGACCACACTGGTGTCAGTGACAATGGTCTGTGCAAATGGCATATACCTTCAGCGTTGTACTTTGCAATGAAGACAGATGTGTAATGTGGCTGTCATGAACCCTCAATGAATGCACTGGGCACATCTGAGCACCAGTTTGTCATTGTTTACCCTGCAAACCCATTTTTTTGTATTCTTTCTCTCAGTCTCGTCAGCACATCCTTGTTGCTGCCTTTCCTTTTGGCTTGATGCAGTCTGCCCTAAATTGACAAGGTATCCAACAACTGTGCAGCATCCAGCATTAGTGTACCCCATGTACCTGACTTCCAATCTACTGACAGAACTGTGCAGCATTTAACGCTGTAGCACAGTTTACTGTTGCAACTATATTGTGCACGCCAAGTTGTACATTTTCACAGTGTGCTGTATGAGCAGCAAATTTTGCTGCAGCGACTGGCATACCTTGTCACGCATCATCACATGAGGCATTGAGTTGCAGCAGCTACAGCAGCTTTTCATGCCTGCCTGCCATCCAATGCACATACACACAGCAGTCAAACTTCCATAATCTGCATGCCTTTGTTGCTGAGGAAACTGATGCCAAGGGCCCAAGTTACAGGAGCAGCCAACAGCTGCAGGGGAAACAGGGGCCAACCCTGCTGAGCAAGGTTGTCCTGCATGATCTTGACTACTACTGCTACCCAGGAAGAAGCAAGTAACTTTTTCCTGGGAACTGTAGCACTGCACAAGATCATGAGTCACAAAGGAGGCAACAGCTGCCCAGAGGACATACTGGACCTTGCACCTGGCACTTGCCTTGTCACTTCTGAGGTACACCATCAAAGGCTTGTCTGCACGAAGATTATCAACAAGAGCAGATGTCTAGCTGACAGCGGCTTGCTCAAGAGGAGGAGACAATCAGGCACAGACCAGGCAGCCACAGACCTGATGCCCATTGAGGTCATGTGCATGGCACTGGCTTAAAGTGCATCATGATGAGGTTCTGATAGTCACACCCTGAAAGATGTTGGCACAACAATGACTGCAATGCTTATCGCTGCTGATTGCTGCCGAGTCAATATGTTACATGAGATCGTTGAAACCCTGAGTCTACTCATCCTCCTGGCTTCTGAGCTTGGCATCAGCATTTGTGACATGCACGTTGAGCTGCAGCAAGCACAGAGGCTATCAGTGCATGAAGTACATCCTGCACATCTTGCATTCATGTGTTTGAAAGCTCAGAAACCCTGTGCAAGTTGAAACAGTGAGGCAAGTCCAGATGGTTGGTCAGACATTACGAGATGAATTTAGGTGGAGCTGGTATTTTGTATCGTGCCAATCTGCAATTTGAAGCGTATAATCCGTACCTCAGCTGCTCTCTCTACAATAGCTTTGCGCTTCTTGCTGGAAACATTGTGTGCAACCTCAGCAGCATACCGTCTGCAGGGTGATTGAGTTTAGAAACGCATGTGGCAAATTTTGGCTCGGAGCACAGCCTACTACGAAATTTTCAAGCAAACTGCCAAACTAATCTTGTAACTGACCTGTTGTGCATCATCAACAGCTCTAGTTCCTTGACGTTGGACACCACAAACTTGAAGAAGCCTGCACGCAAGGGATATCTGATAACATGGATACGAAAAATCCAGAGCCACAGAGGTGATGGCTAGAAACGCTCTGAGCCTTCTGTGCAATGCGCACCATTGGGCAGCATATGCCTCGTCTTCTTGTTTGAGCCATAACCAATGTTTGGCATAATAACACCACATCCCTTGAACTTTCTTCGAACTCTGGAGTCAATACCCTTAGGGCGTCTCCATGATTCCTGCACCAAACGGAATGTGAGACAATACTTACCACACATCTCGATTCAGACACAAAATGTTGTAAACACGAGGTCACCTTGACACAGATCTTCCTGTCGGTCTGGTGTCGTTTGAAAGGCTTTGTCCGCTTCTTGACAATGTTGGGCTTGGTCAAAGGCTTCACCATTGTGCTATACTTCACCGACTTGCGGCAAGCCTTCCTACTAAAGGGACCTTGCTACGATCACCTGCTGCTCTATGCGGCGGCAGTAGTTACGACATATACGGCACCGTCATCCTCCAAATCGCCCTGAAGATGAAACGGCACAATGCGATTGCTACATTTATAGGTCATTGCTGCAGAGAGATCTGCACCATTGCAATGGCGAATTTGACAGGTAAACTGCCGATCAGCCTCGGCTCATGCCTACAACGATCGTGCGTGCATAGGTGCTTGAGCGCGCACCCGCTCACCTTGCGCCAACCTGCTCGAACGCCACACCGAGGCGTACACACCGTCGTAGCAGCAGCAGGCAAGAAATTGGTTGCCGAACTCTTCTAGACATCAGCTCGATCTGACCATGCTGTTGACAACGACAGGTAAGGAATGCATCAGCACCGACAAGGCTCCAGGCGCGGTTGGGCCGTACTCCCAAGCGGTTAAGACTGGCAACATGCTGTTCCTGTCTGGTCAAATAGGTTTGATCCCTGGGGTGCGTCTGCGTCACAACGCATGGGTCTAGTGTCAATAGCGGCTTCAAGCGCTGACTTAACTGTTTGATTACAGACCAAGGACTTTGCTGGCGGTGATGACGTTGAGGCGCAGACACAGCAGGTGATGCAGAACATGGGGGCTACCTTGACTGCAGGCGGATCTTCGTTTGACAAAGTCATCAAGACCACAGTCCTACTTGCAGACATGGAGGACTTTCAGAAAGTGAACGCCGTATATGGTGCGCGTGCTGGGTGAATTTGCTTGTTCAATGGTGCTGCAACCCTCTATACCTCCCTGACACAAAACTGTGTTTGCTGCAACAGGCAAGTTCTTTCCAGAAAACCCGCCTGCACGGGCTTGCTTTGCTGTAAAGACTCTACCTTTGAATGCTCGAGTGGAGGTTGAGGCTGTGGCTGTTGTGTAACAAATTGCTGGGTAACATGTCACCAGTGTCACAATTGCACAGTTGAATAGTCTGTCTCACTAAGTCACTAAATAAGTGCATCCTTACGGACGATAGTCTGTGCTCACTGCATACACTGGGAACCCAGTGCGTTGCTCAAACAGGCTCATTGGCTTTGCATGCTGTCAGTACTGCAAGAACACAAGGGCTTGTTGTGGCCTGCTCCGCTATTGTTAGCATGCTGTGGCTGTTGATCCGGCAAGACCCCAACTTAAACTGGCCGAGCACTCATGTGCTGCACGCATATACGTGACAACTGTTGACTTAGGTTGCTGACGAGCTGCAACAACAGTGTCTGTCATGCTGCTTACAAAGCAACACACGGAAGCTGGTAAATTGCGAACTGTCATTGCAAGCCTCCAGTCTGGAGCTTTGCACATGTGGCTGATGCAGTGCCATGAGGCTGATGCAGTGTTGGCTTGAATCTCCAGGGGTCACGTTCCTTTACAGACCGCCGAAATCTGTCATGACTAGTCATCATTGAAGCATGGAAACAACATCAGCTGACACTGCCTTAAGCTTGGCATCTAAATTAGGCTGCTGCTGTATATCCTTGGCAATCTGCCTGACATTCAAATCTTGTGCTAGCTGCTTTGACTCAGTGTTGATGCCACTGATGGTCCCTGTGGCAATGAGGGCCCTGCAATGTCACAGTAGTTGTAGTAAGTGAACGATCCATGAAAGCAGGTAAGATGCACAATGGCAACCCCCATTGACAGCCGAGATTGCAGCATGGTAGCATCACAAGTATTTGTTTCACTTTCAGGAATAAATGCAGTCCACACACCTGCAAAGGGTGTCTGTCTCGCCAGGTGGAGTTGCTGTTAGCAGCTCAGACAACCCAGAGAGTGCCTGAAACACCAAGGACAAAGCCTGATTCACCAGCAATGGTCAGGTGTCATGCAGACAAATAGGGTTGGAATAGGTAGGACAGCAAATAGGGGAACCAATGATGTACCATCTCAGCTACGCTATATGCAGTAACACGCACAGCTGAGTGCAATTCGCAGAAGTGATGCTTCTCTGGTATGCAGAGGTGCTATATTGCAGGCAGCATTGCTGACACACCCACTTGTTACGCAAACAACCCACACTCATGACAGGGTGTGGAAAGAGGAACGCTGACAGAAAGCACAGGCCATGAGTCAGTGCATAGAAGCAGTGCTTGCATACCTGAGCTTGGCCCTCTGCGTCACTCTTGGCAGCAGTGCTGAAGAACACTGCTAGGTTGAGCATGAAGGTGGCAAAGCCCAATCGAACAGGCTTATTGGTAGAAGAGCAGCAGGGGGCAAAGCGATCCATCAAGGCAGCATTGTGGGTCTGCAGCCACTGGTGCAGAGGTGGCTGCTTGCACAGATTGCATGCCAGGCGCAAGCCTGTCTGCTGATTGGCAGGTAGCTGAGGTTCCTCTGTGCCTCGGAAGAGAGCTGCTCCCAGTACACCTAGTCATGCACAGCTGACAGTCATGGCAATCACCTTGCAGTGAGGGTCGCACGCTTTGGCAAACATACTGCTCACACACTTTTTGGTCAAAATTGTTGCGCAAAGTGGACAACAAAGGCCGTGAGGGGTTCATGTGCACTTAATGCCCTGGTGCACTTCACAAAACAGCTTACGTTGTGTTGGTCCGGCTACTCTGGACAGAGCTGCTGCAATTGCAGCCTCTCACTACCTTAGTCAATACCGTTGAAAGAATATGACAGCTCTGAAGTTCTTGAGCAATTGATGTATTGTAACCCTCTACTCCAAGGAAAAGCAGCATGCAGCCTAAAGCACTGGTAGCAGACATTTCTGAGCACACCTCTCTCCCCAAGAGTATGTGAGTGC
>JAABUK010004857.1_pt1 | contig 21504 bp, 10 predicted proteins | sample 5559141 | NCBI WGS metagenome assembly JAABUK01 (sample SAMN10711869, study PRJNA513367) | rock metagenome | isolation source: Antarctica rocks | place: Antarctica: Victoria Land, Pudding Butte nord | collected 2016-01-03
AGTACTTGCGTGACAGAATCACGCCATGCGAGCCTGCGCGAAACGCGGCAAGCACGGCCTGCTTAGTGCCCTCCGGAGTGCATTTGGAATGGTCCGGGGCAGTCGGGATATCGATGTCGATACCGGGCCAAAGCTTTGTCTTGGTGCCGGCCAGGGCATCGTAAGCCCGCTTCGATTCCCGATAGACATAATCGGAAGACAAGCCCGTCTTCGGAATCTCCGCGTAACCTTTCTCCTGATAGTTCAAGACCCGGTAATGGAAATCCAGCAACTCCTGAGCGGGAACATCACCGTAGATCGATGAGCCGACATTATCGATGTAGGTTGCCAATCGCTCCCCACCGCAGTTCTGATAAATCACAATCTTCAGGAAGTCGGAGTATTTGGATAACTCGGCTAAATCCTGCTCCGCGCGGTAAATCGGGTTGAAGGAATTGTTATGCCAGATGTGCCAGCCCACGCCCATTGAAGGCTTCACTTCTTTTACTTTCTGGTTAATGGCTGCATAGGTCTCGCGTAAGCTGTCGGTCCAGAGCATCTCCCAGGAAAGCAGCTCGGGGTATTTCAGCATCAACCGCCAGAGCGTCACGTAATATCCGTCTACTGGACGCTGTTTGGCTCGACCCGCGCGGACAAATTTTTCTAATTCAAGAAACCCTGCCCGCGCGCGTTCTACATTGATGCCGCGTTGTTTGGCCTTAGCCTGGCAGAAGCCGCAGAAACATGTCACTTTCTCAGGGTCAGAACGGGAGTGGCTGGCGCCGAGAGCGTTCGAAAAAGCGCCTTGCCGTTCCGAACCCCACATGATGCCGTCGATCTCATAAGACCTGGTCCAATCTTCCGCGATTGCGAGCAGCCAATTGCGGTAATCGGGGTTGTTGAAACAAAGCGTCGTCGCGTTCTTGCCGGAGAGTTCCTTCTCCTGAAGCTTTTCGATATTCGGCAGGTCGGCGCGAAAGACATCCTCGTACCAGCAGATCGTTTTCAATCCACGCTTTCTGGCGGAAGGAAGTACAGACTCCAGGACGTCGTACTTGCCGAACTCCGGCGCGCGGAAATCTTTAAAGACAGTGTTTTTGTAGTACTGCGGGTGAATCGCAGTGAAGCTTCCACCGTGGAACGTATCGGTGTCGTACTCTTTCTTGCCGTGATCGGGAAGTGGTTGTCCGGGTACCTGCCGTCCGGCGATGCCCCGTCCATAAGTAAAGGTCGCCACGAAAAGGGTGTTTACCGAGGCGTCCTGCTGGAGTTCATCCAACACCTTTTCAGTGCCCTCGTCGAGGAATGACACTGCGCCCACCTGCATGCCGATCATCTTGTCATGGGTCTTCTGGGCAGAGGACTGCTGGGCAGCCGCAAGCAACATTCCACCAGCGGCGCCTTGTATAAAATCACGGCGATCAAGTTCATTTGGCATATAAGTTAGAAGTACAGCTTCAATGCTGCTTGCAGAGTTCTGTTGGCGTTTAGCGTACTGGTAATGGTGCCCGCGGCGGCTGCTCCAATCGTCGCGTTCGGCGCTGAAAATGTGGGGTGGTTCGCCAGATTGAAGGCCTCGGCGCGAACCTCCAACCGACGTGCTTCGGAAATGGCAAAACTCTTTTTAACGGTCATATCCACGGCGATCAGATGATTGGCGCGAAGAATATTCCGGCCCGAATTTCCATAGGTGTAAAGCGCGGGAACCGCGAAGTCATCCACGTTGAACCAGCGACTGGGAGTCGGGTTGGCCAGTGTGCCTTTGCCAGGGCGGTTTGGCCGTTGGTTCGAAACGCCGGTGTTGGCCCGGTCGCCCGAGATGACAGGTGTAAAAGGAAGGCCGGAACGGGCGGAGAAAATGCCAGCAATCTCCCATCCGCCCAGAAATCCATTCACGATAGGGTGAGCGCTGCTCATAAAGTGCCGACCCTTGCCGAACGGGAGTTCATACACAGAACTTACAGCCAAGTTCTGCGGTAAATCGTAATCGCACACGGCAGAGTTCTGGTGCAGCATGCCGAAGAATATCGGCGTGTTTTGGTTCGAACCAAGGTCCATGCACTTGCTGTAAGTGTAAGAGCCGAGCAATTGGAATCCTTGGGAAAACCGCTTTTCCAGTTTGACCTGCAAAGAATCATAGTTTGCAATTCCACTAGTAAGGCCAAGCAAAAACTGGCCCCATTGCTGGAACGGACGGCGGCTCTGGATGCTGCCCGGTCCGGGGGCCGGAACGTTGTCGGGAACCGAGATAAGCTGCGTGTGGCTGGAGTGGTTACCGACGAAGGCGACATCCAAAGAGAGTCCCTTTATAAGTTCGGTCTGAACAGCAAGATTGTACTGCTGCATGTAGGTGTGCTGTAAATCGAGCGGCGCTGAGAATACGTTCGGCGCAACGCAGGTCAGCAGTACGAGGTTTGAGCCCGCGCAGGGCTGACCGGGTTTCGGGTTGGGCGCGACCAGAGGTTGACCAAGGAACGGCGAAGCCCAAGTGAAGGTTGGATTCGGCACTGTATTATTTGTGGTTTGGGTAATCTCAAACGGAGGAGTCTTAGCCCATTGCAGGCTGAGATTGGTGTCGAAAAAAACCGTAAAGATACCGTAAGCGCCGCGGACCACGAACCGTTCGTGGCCTTTCGGATGCCACGCGAACCCGACACGGGGCGCCCATTGGCCCGGACCGGTGTTGCGGATCGAATCCGGACGTCCTATTGTGTCGGTGCCGATTATTCTATCCATGAACAACGGTTGCAGGAGCGGAATCTCCGGCTGCGCAGTGGGGTTGATCAGCTTTCCGTTGTGCATCGGAACGATGATCTTCCCGGTGTTGTAATCAATCGCGGAGGTCTGCCCACCAATTCCATTGAAGAAGGGATTGTATTCCCAACGTAGCCCTAGGTTGAACGTCAGGTTGGAGGTCGCCCGAAACGTATCCTGGTAAAACAAAGACCACTGGTTGGCGATGTTCCCGTATAGCGATAAAGGATAGGCGCGGAATACGCTGGAAGGAAGCCCCAACAGGTAATCAGCAAAGCCGTTCGTCGTGTAATTGCCGCTGAAATTAAACTGGCCTTCTTGTGACTGGCCATTGAAGAAGCCATGCGTCTGGTGATACAACTGGGCGCCGAATTTCATTTCGTGCTTGCCGTTGCTGTAGCTGACACTATCTGTGTACTGCCAGGTGCGAATCCGGTTTGCCTTTGGCAGGCTATTGCTGCCGGAACCAGAAAAACCCGTATAGCCAGTCAGATTAATAAGGGGGAAGCTGGGATCGAGTTGAGTTTGTTCAAACCCGGTAATTCCGGCCTGCTGCAGGAAGTTTGTACCGGGCAGCACCGCACCGAACAGAAAGTAATCACGGTAATAACCGAGCCGGAGTTCATTGATCCAGTGAGGGTTGAAGACGTGGGTTTCGGTAACGGCCAGATTTTGCGCCCGGCTGTGAAGCGATTGGATTCCGAGTGTGAAGTATTGATTCGGGTCAGACTCCTGGTTGTCGCTTACTGAATACCTGCTCATCAGGTGGTCGGCACTAGTGAGTTGCGCGTCGACCTTAAGATCACCTTTGTTCGGATCGAGTGCCTGTGGCGCGTTAAAACTTCCCTGCTGCTGCGTGGGCATGTACTTCAGAAAGTAGAGCGCCTGCGGGGAGATTCGGCTCACCGGAATCACGTTTCCCGAAAAAGCTTTGCCTGTCAACGGGTCTGTAATAGCCTTGCTGCCGCTAAAATCTCCTGCTCGCATGGCGTTATTCGGTAGCGTGTCTTTGAAGACAATGTCCTGGCGCTGCCGCGTTCCTTCAAAGTCAGTGAAGAAAAAAACTTTGTTCCGTTTGATGGGTCCGCCCACAGTGCCGCCGAATTGGTTGCGCTTCAGCCCGTTCTTAGTCGAAGCAAAGTAATTTCGCGCGTCTAGCTTGTCATTGCGAAGAAACTCGAACACCGTCCCGTGAAAAGCGTTCGTTCCGCTCTTCAACGTGGCACTGACTACGTTGGGTGTATGGCCGTATTCCGCGGGCATGTTTGCGGATTCCACTTTGAACTCCGCGAGTGCGTCCACGTTCGGCTGGATATTCGTGCCGCCCTGCTCGTACTCCGTAATATCTACGCCGTCGAGCAACCAGCCGTTGTAAATGAAACCGGTACCATTAATCTGCACATTCACGGCGGAAGACCGAATCGAGCTGCCGCCCGTCCGCGTGCGGTCCCCGCCCGGCGTATAGCTGGCGCCGGGAACCAGTGCCACCAGTTGCCAAAACTGCCGTCCATTTAACGCCAGGCTTTGTATCGATCGGTTTTCCACAACGGTCCCGACTGAAGAACTCTCTGTGGTTAAGAGAGGCGCTTCGCTCGATATGCTGATCTGCTCGCTGACGGCTCCGAGTTCGAGCTGGAAATCAAGTTCCGCGTTTTGATTAATCTGTAAAGTAAGAGACGGAATCACGGAAGTTTTGAAACCCGGCGCGGTAACTGTGAAGCGATACTCCCCAATAGGCAGGTTCGGGATTGTGTAATACCCGTTGGCGCTGGCCTGTATTGCCCTGGCAAGCCGGGTCTGAGCCTGGGATGCGGTTACGAGTGCGCTCGGAACACTGGCGCGCTGAGCATCTCGAACTACGCCAGAAATTACAGCGTTCGTGCTCTGCCCGAATGCCGGCTTACTGCAAAGCAGGATAACAAACGCGGCAAACCAGGCGCGCTGTAGTTTTCGATTCATTGTGATTCCTGAAAGCGCGTACTCTCTTCCGGCTAGGCCGGTAACTTGGTAGCTTGTCGCGCCACCATCTGCCAGCCATTTGCGCCTTTCACCCACACGTGCAGCACGCTCATATGCACAATATCTTTATCGCTGTGCCACAAGTCCACCCTGGTTTTCACAAGCGCGGTATTTCCGTAAAGATGAACCGTGGTCTCAGAGAACTCCACTTTTTGAATTATGGTTTTGCCGGCCGTGATGGAAGCGACAACATCGTGTTTGGTCTCGAACTGTCCACCGGAGTGAGTGTAGAGCAGGTCCGGACTTAGGATTCGGTTCAGCGCAGCCCCGTCTTTGTGAATTAGGGCTTCCTTATAGGTGTTCATGGCTGCCATAACATCCGTTTCGTCGGAAGAAGCCGCGGATGCAAAGGAGAGAGCGAAAAAAAGAAAGGTAACTACTGGGTAAAGCGCTTTTTTCATGATTGAACTCCAGTTTAGACTCTGAGCAGGATGCCCGGTATATGCGGCATTCTACTATTTATACGACAGCGACAGATCCGGGGACGCACGCCATCTTTCAAAACAGCAATTTCAGGCCAAATTGAATAATCCGCGGATCGGCGGCTGAGCTAATCACGCCAAAGTTGGCAGTGCCGAACGTAGTGCCGGGCGATCCAAAGTTCGGGTGATTGAGGCCGTTGAAAAACTCGGCTCGGAACTGGAGAGTCATCCGCTCCTTGATGCGGGTAATCTTGGTAAATGAGAAATCAAGATTGACAACACCGGGCGAGCGGACATCAGGCAGAGTGCGCGACGTATTTCCGAAGGTGAATGGCGCCGGTTGCGAAAAGACTGAGGTATCGAAGTAGCGGTTCAGACGCGCTTCAATCGGCCCGTCGATCTGCGCGCTTTTGCCCGAATTATTAGGCCGTGAACCGCCCCCGAATGAGTTTGTCTGGTTAACGGAAGTGGTCAGGCCAAGCGGAAAGCCGGATTGAATGGTGATAATGCTGTTCATTTGCAAGCCCCCCACCGCGTAATCCAACAAACGCGAAGTCTTGCCGAGCAGCGACTTTCCCTTACCGAACGGCAATTCCCAATTGCCGCTCAAAACCAGGCGCTTCGATTGATCAAAGCCCACAAGCGACCGGTCAGCCCGCCGATTGTAGTTATCTTGAAACCCCGGGTCCGAAACCACCGCGTTCGCTACCGGACCGCCAATTTGCTTCGCCCCGGTAAACGCGCCCAGGAACGTGAAATCGCGGCTGAACCGGTGCTCCAATTTGATCTGCACTGAATGATAAATGGTGGACACGTCACGAACGTTGCGCACCAGAATATTGCCGAACTGTGGATAAGGACGCAGAAGTTGCGCGCGCGCGACCGTCGGCTGGCTGAGCGACCCTACTCTAACGTAAGGTGCGAAAGGATTCGGGACCTGGTCGAGCAGCGCCGACCCAAGAGACAGATAGCGATCCGGAAGTTGATTGAGATGCTCATTGACCGGCAGGCTGGTACCTTTATTGCCGGAATAGGCGATGTCGATCAGGAAACTGGCGGGTAGCTCGCGTTGAATATCGAAGTTCCACTCCTGTGCGTACGCACTCCGGTCATTGCGCGACACGGTAGTTAGGTTTTGGCCCAATTGCGCGAGCAGTCCGGCAGAACTGCCCGGCCCGCGAATTACACCTCGCGGGAACGGATTGCTTAAATGATCCGCGGGAGTGATGCCGCCATCGAGCGAACTAAGAAATGTTGTCGTTGCGACAAACCCTTCCGCCCCGTTCGCCGGGCCTGCCCCGTCTCCTGTATTCGGCAGGTAGAACAGACCGTAACCCCCACGAATTGCCGTCTTCGTGCCCGCAGCATAAGCAAAGCCGAATCGCGGACCCCAGTTGTTTCCGTTGGTTGCTTTCTGGCGGCGTGGATTGCCACCGACACCCACAAACTCCAGCCCGCCACGCAAATCCTGCGTCCCCACCTTGGTGCCGATCGGATTCACTACTGTGGGGTCGAACCAGCTCAGGCGATCGTAACGCTCATTACGTCCTGTCTCTACTTCGTAGCGGAGCCCCAGATTTAAAGTCAGCTTGGAAGTAGCTTTGTAATCGTCTTGCACATAGCCGCCGAAATAGCGGAAGCTCACGGAAATTGGCGGAACAATATCGATGTCGCCCGCAGAAGGCAGCCCCAGCAGGAAGGATGCAATGCTGTGCCCGGAAGTCGCGTTGGTACGCAAGGGATCGGAACTGGTGAAACGCGTATCGAAAAAGTATTCGCCCTGCTCGATGACCGGCTCCAGTTCGTTCAGCAGGATTTGCCGGTAGTCACCGCCCACTTTCAAAGTGTGATGAGTCAATACCTTGGTGAGGTTGGCTTGGGCTGTGTGGGTCAGATCTCCCCTGCGAATGTAATCGGTACCGCGTTGCTGAAGGGCGCGAAAACCGGACGGCATGAAGGAGGGGAGCGCGGCTACGCCGACTTGCGAATTGTACTCGGGCGCAAAGCCGAGAGTCGTCAGGTTGAGCCCCAGCAGCGGGGGGTTGCGCGCCACATACTGCCGGATGAATCCGTATCGGAAATTGAGCAACAGCGAAGGCGAGAGGGAGAGCGTATCGTCGAATGCGAAGTTGCGCGCATTAATATCGATCGGTAAGCCGCTGCCGCCCGGGTTGACCCAACCGGCACCGTTGCCGAAGAAGTCGAATCCGCCGCGGGTGATGTTGCTGGACGAGAAGCGCCCGAAGACTCTGTGATTCTCAGTAATTGCATGGTCCAGACGGACCGAATACTGGTCCTGGGTGTTCGGCGTACTTCCTGCTCCAGTCCAGTTGTTCACCGCGGCAGGTCCGCTGCCCGCCGAATTTGGCGTGGGCCAGAGATTCCTCACTTTGGCCGCTACCGGATCGATTCGATCGGCGGGGATGCGGTTGCCGGGAAACGGATCGCGAAAAAAGTTGCCTGGACGTTGCGGGTCCGGCCTAGTCGTGAGTGGATCGAAGATCGTAATGAGTTGACCGCTGCCGTTAAGTGTCTTGCTGAAATCACCCCGCAATTGGTCGGGCGTCGGAATCGTGTAGGTTTGCGAGAGTGCGCGGCGGTCGCGCAGGCCCTCATACGAGACGAACCAGAAGGTGCGGTTGTGCCCGTTGTAAAGCTTTGGAAATACTAACGGGCCGCCCGCAGTTCCACCAAATTGATTCAGCGCATTATGCGCCTTATTACGCCCGCCACGATTGTTGAACCAGTTGTTCGCATCGAACACGCTGTTACGGAGGAACTCATACAAGCTGCCGTGCACCTGGTTGCCGCCCGATTTATACACCAGGTTCACCACCCCGCCGCCCGTACGCCCAAACTCCGCAGTAAAGTTGCCGCTCTGCACCTTGAACTCTTGAATGGCGTCCACTGAGGGTGTGAAACCGGGCGCATTCGTGGTTGCAGTGTTGACGGGAATACCATCAATGAGCGTTTCATTCGTTAGCGGTTGGCTACCGTTCAATGAAAAATAGCCGCCCGCGTAAGCGTTCGCGCGCGCCGGAAGATTTCCGAATTCCCCCAGCGGCTGCGCTCCCGTGGTGAGCGTGATCAGCGCGAAAGTGTTCCTGCCGGCCAGCGGTAGCTCAACAATTTTGCGGTTTTCGATAACCTCCCCGAGAGAAGATGTCGCGGGCTGCAGCAGCGGGGTTTCGGCGGTGACTTGTACCGATTCCGATGTATCCCCCACCTCAAGATTGACTTCCAGCACCAGCGATTGCTGCACTTCCACCTCAATAGCCGGGCGTATGAAACGCTTGAAACCTGTGTGGGATACTTCCAAGCGGTAAGAGCCGGGCGGAATCAGAGCAAAAACGAAGCTGCCACCTTCCTTGCTATCCTGTCCGCGTTCTTCCCCGTTCGCGGTGTTGATGAGCGTGAGCCTAGCGCCCGGGATCACAGCGTTGGTTGTGTCCTTGACGGTACCGGAAACAGTGCCGGTGAAACTCTGGGCAAACAAAGTTGCGCAACTCCAAATCAGAAAAGCCGAAGCGTTTAGTATTAAGCGGCGCAATTGCATGCGAGTCGCCTCCTGTGCTTTGGCATTTCATCACGTAAAGGCGGGCAACGCAATTTACGGAAGATTATTCTTATCGTGCCATCGAATCATAGAGGATGAAAATCTTCCCCTGCTGCCCCAGGTTCAACCGCAAGTCGGTGCACCCTACCGCAGGTTTGCCTTGTAAAACAGTTTTCTTCTGGATCACGTTCGCAGGACTTGAAAGAAAAGGTGGCGCTTAGAAACCCTGAAAAGGTTTTCGAATGAGAAAAGGGCACCTTAGGGGAACGGCCCAGGTTTTTTAGGTTCAGTTCTAACGGGCGCTACTCAGTAAACCGGTCCAGCCGTTAACCGGTTTCGTTCTTTGAGGAGGAAAGCTTCAAGCCCATTTATTATTCAGTGTTCCGCTGAGAAGGCTCGGACACTGTGCTTCTGCCACCCGGTAGCAGCCATTAGTTTTGGGGCAGGGTAGCCCCGGCGGGGGAAGTGAGCAACGCGATGATCTCGGAGAACGCGTACGATTGGGTGTTTGCTGAATCAAATGTGCGGTGCACAATTCCGAGGTAGACAAAATGCTGGCTGCTTAACTGAGCGGATGATCAAGAAATGCTACTTCTATCGTTTCTTATCGGGCGGCCGTCACACCGACTTTTGCGACCGGAGCCTCCAAAGCGAAGAAAGGCCACTGCCGAGAATGGACAGTTATGCCTCTGCAATCACCGCGATGGATATCTTAAGCCCTGAAATCTTAACCGGAAGCTTGGCACCTTGCCGCGCCGGTGGGTTCGCGGGAAACCACTTTAACCATTCCTCGTTCATGCCTGGAAAGTCGTCTTCATCAGCTAGCACGACAGTCGCACTGACGATCTTGTCAAGTGAACTGCCAGCTTCCTCTAGAATCGCGATGACGTTTGTAAGGCACTGTCGAGTTTGCTCTTGAATCGTAGTGCCCGTGATCGTGCCCGTGGCAGGATCATGCGGTGCTGTGCCTGAAACGAATATCAACCCGGCGGCCTTAACTGCTTGACTGTATGTCGCCGGCGGTTTTGCTGCTTTTGGAGTAAACACGATCTGTCTGGCCATTTGAGCTTCTCAGGCAGAATGATACACTCCAAGCTGTTCATCGCCGAAATGGCTACAATCTACTTATTTGGTATTCAAGTAGGCTGTTGCTTTTTCGGACAGTTCCCTCTGATTACATCGGCAATGTTGTGTCCACGGACACCACGGTAATTCAAATGAGGCTTTCGGGCGCTAGGTTAACGATGAAGCCTTATGACGCGCTGGTCCGCAACACGTTGCGCCGGCAAAGTCACTGTATCGCTATCATTAAATTGCGAGTTTTATTTTGGTGAACTCCTGCTCGCGAATACCTGACAGATATGTCCACAACCGATTCTCATCCCCTTCAAAGAATTCTTAGAACCCGGATTGCCATCATCGACGGAGCGATGGGCACGACCATTCGCGCCTACGGCATGACGGAGAACGACATCCGCGGAGAGCGGTTCCAGGGGTCTTCGAAGGATCTGCTGAATAACGGCGATCTGTTTTCTCTTACTCAACCGGGCATGATCTGCGACATACATCGCCGATTTCTGGAAGCCGGGGCGGACATTATCGAGACGAATACGTTCGGGGCCACCAGCATTACGCAAAGCGAATTCTTCGTTGATGACCCGCGCGAGCATGGTGGCCGTAAAGACCCGGCCTTCTATCAGAAAATTATTGAGGATCCGTTCCTGAGCGGACTGGCCTGGGAGATCAACGAGAAATCCGCGCAGCAATGCCGTGAATGGGCGGACCGTGTGGCGAATGAAACCTCACGACCACGCTTTGTTGCCGGTGCGATCGGTCCATTGACGGTCTCACTGTCGAATTCACCCGATGCCGATGATTCAGGATTTCGGGTGGCGATCTTCGATCAGGTCAAAGTTGCGTACAAGGAGCAAGTTCGCGCGCTGATTGCCGGGGGTTCAGACCTGCTTCTGGTGGAAACCATCTTCGATTCCCTGAATGCCAAAGCGGCGCTGGTGGCCATTCGGGAAGTCTTCGAGCAGGACGGCAAGGAATTGCCGGTGATGATCTCGGCGGCGGTCGGGCGCGGCGGCGAAACCATGATTTCCGCGCAGACCATTGAGGCGCTCTGGAACTCCGTGCAACATGTGAAACCGATTTCGGTGGGGCTCAACTGTTCACTGGGGCCTGATCTGATGTATCCGTTTCTTTCAGAGCTTTCAGAGAAATCGAATGTGGCCATCTCGTGCTATCCGAATGCGGGTTTGCCGAACCCTCTAGCACCGACGGGGTTCGATCTGGGGCCGGCAGATATGGGCCGCTACTTGAGCGAGTTTGCGCGGGGAGGGCTGATCAATATCGCGGGCGGGTGCTGCGGCAACACGCCGGAGCACATTGCGGCGATCGCCAAAGCGCTGGAAGGCCGGCATCCCCGCGAGTTAGGAAGCAGTGACTCAACCAAGCTGGTGAGCGTTCCGGCGGTGACAGGGCCGAAACCGCTGCGGCTTTCCGGATCGCAGCCATTTACGCAACAGCCCGGTGTTTACATCATGCTTGGCGAGCGAACTAATGTGGCCGGTTCGCCTAAGTTCGCCAAGCTGATTAAGGAAGGTAAATACGAAGAAGCGGTAAGCGTGGCCCGGCAGCAGGTTGAGAATGGCGCGAACGTAATCGACATCTGCATGGATGAGGGGATGATCGACGGCGTGGCGGCGATGACGCGCTACCTGCAATTGCTGGCGAGCGAGCCAGAGGTGGCCAAAGTTCCCTTCATGGTGGACTCCTCGAAATGGGAGGTAATCGAAGCGGGTCTCAAGTGCTTGCAGGGCAAAGGCATTGTAAATTCGATTTCGCTGAAGGAAGGCGAGGAAAAGTTCCGGCAGAACGCCGCCGCCGTGCTGAAATATGGTGCGGCCGTGGTGGTGATGGCGTTCGACGAGCAAGGCCAGGCGGCAACGTACGAAGAAAAGATCCGCATCTGCGAACGCGCCTACCGGATTCTGGTGGATGAAGTTGGCTTCCCGCCCGAAGACATTATTTTCGATCCCAACATTCTCACTGTTGCCACCGGCATGGAGGAGCATAACAACTACGCGGTTGATTTCATCAACGCCACGCGATGGATCAAAGCCAACCTGCCGCATGCCAAAGTTAGCGGCGGCGTTTCCAATATCTCGTTCAGCTTTAGGGGCAACAACAAGGTTCGGGAAGCCATGCACTCTGCCTTTCTGTTTCATGCCATCACGGCGGGGATGGATATGGGCATCGTCAATGCCGGGATGCTGGAAGTTTACGAGGAGATTGAGCCTGAACTAAAGGTGTTGGTGGAAGATGTTTTGCTTAACCGCCGTCAGGATGCGACAGAGCGCCTGGTCGAGCACGGCGAACGGTTGAAAACCGCCAACGCGGGCGAGGTGGTGAGCGAAAAGAAGGCGGAAGAATGGCGCAACGGGTCGGTTGAGGAACGCCTTTCCCACGCTTTGGTAAAAGGCATTGATACATTTATTGATTTCGATACGGAGGAAGCGCTCGCCAAACTGGGACGGCCTTTGCTGGTGATTGAAGGACCGTTGATGGACGGTATGAGCGTTGTGGGAGATCTGTTCGGAGCCGGCAAGATGTTTTTACCGCAGGTGGTGAAATCCGCACGCGTCATGAAAAAAGCTGTGGCGTATCTGACACCCTTCATGGAAGCCGAGAAAGCCGCCATGGAGGCGGCTGGACAGGTAGTGAAGGCTCAGGGAAAGATCCTGCTGGCAACCGTGAAGGGCGATGTTCACGACATTGGCAAAAACATTGTCGGCGTAGTCCTCGCTTGCAACAACTATGAAGTCATCGACATGGGGGTGATGGTGTCCAGCGAAAAGATTTTGGAGCGGGCGAAATCTGAAAAGGTGGATATGATCGGCCTGAGCGGCCTAATTACACCTTCTTTGGATGAAATGGTGCATGTGGCGCGTGAGATGGAGCGCCAAGGCTTTCAGTTGCCGCTCCTGATTGGAGGGGCTACCACCAGCAGGGCGCACACCGCCGTGAAAATTGCCCCGCATTACAGCCAACCGGTGGTGCATGTTCTGGACGCTAGCAGAGCTGTGCCGGTGACCACCAGCCTGCTTAGTGAGGAAGGCAAACCGGCGTTCGTGGCCCAGCACCGCGCCGATTACGAGGCGCTTCGGAAATCTCATTCCGCGCCCCGCCTAAAGATGGTGTCACTGCCGGATGCGAGAACCAGGAGGACCTCCATTGAATGGCGCAGTGAAGACATTCCGGTTCCTGCGTTCACAGGTGTCCGCGTGCTGGAAAATTTTCCGCTGGAGACGCTGCGAAAGTTCATTGATTGGTCTCCTTTGTTCCACACATGGGGTTTGAAGGGCGTCTATCCCCGCATATTGGAGCACGAGAAATATGGTGCGCAGGCCAGCCAAATCTTTACCGACGCGAATTTGCTATTAGACAAGATTGTCGAAAATAATCTGATCAGGGCGCGTGGCGTTTACGGATTGTTTCCGGCCAATGCGGTAGGCGATGACGTCGAACTGTATACCGATGGCTCCCGCGAGAAGACTCTGTACCGTTTTCACTTCCTTCGGCAACAAGCGCACAAGGAGGGGAATGAGCCTTGCCGTTCGCTTGCCGACTACATTGCCCCGAAGGAAACCGGCCTGGTAGACCATCTTGGTGGGTTTGCGGTGACGAGCGGAATCGGCCTGAAAGACGTGTGCGACCGTTTTCGGGCTGAGAACGACGATTACAACGCCATCATGGCCGAAGCTTTGGCAGATCGTCTGGCCGAAGCTTTTGCCGAGTGCCTGCATAAGCAAGTGCGCGATGAATGGGGTTATGGGTGTCAGGAACTTTTGAGCAATGAGGATCTGATTCAGGGCAAGTACCGGGGAATCCGGCCGGCAGCGGGTTACCCGGCGTGCCCGGACCATACGGAAAAGGGTCCGCTCTGGCAGTTGCTGGACGTGGAAGCAAATACCGGCATGCTGATTACAGAATCGTTTGCGATGTGGCCCGGGTCGAGCGTGAGCGGCCTCTATTTCGCTCATCCGAAATCACGTTATTTCGACCTTGGCAAGATCGATCGCGATCAAGTGCTGGATTATCACGTTCGTAAGCGGATGAGCGTAGCTGAAGTGGAACGTTGGCTCGGCCCGAACTTAAACTACGATCCTTCGCGCTAGGCCGCCGCGCTGGCGAACGCGCCGATAAGTTTCCCGACGCCGCGCGCGAGATGGAACGAATCGACAACAGAGGATTCCGGAAGCAGGCCAAGGCCGCAGGTTGCTGTGACCATGGCCTGTTGGGCAAATTCCTGTGCATCACCACTGACGGATGCCGCGGTCAGCCAGCGCGTAAACAGCGCCACAGGATCCAGCGCGCTCAGCGACGACCATGTTGGCACCATTCCGTAGGCAACCGCTCCGCCCGCGCGGACGTGGCGGCGAGCTTGCGCGTCGGCGAAAAAGAATTCAAGCCCTTCATGAGCGTCGAAGGAAAGGATGTCCGGATTGGCGCGGAACATGCGTTCGAACGGACGCGCCGCACAACAGTGCAAGCCGGCTAGCGCTCCCCTAACTCTGACGCCCTCCAGCATGACCTCTAGTGCGCTAAGCCTGTGCTCTTCCGAAACTTCGTTCGGCACTCGCACTTCCAGGCACAGAGCCGGTTCATCGACAAAGAGAAGCACGGGCAGGCCAAAACGCTTTAGGCGATCGATTTGCCAGCAGATGATCTGCGAAACATGAAATGCGACGGCGGAGAACAACGCGGGATCGGACAGGAAAGGGCGGTCTTTGTGGAACAGGTACGCGGCCAGTGTGATAGGGCCTTCAATCTGTCCTTTAACAGCGAACGCTGACGGGAAAGCTCCGGCAGCCAGTGCTTGTTCGAAGGCGCCGAACCCCACCGCGTTTTCCGCAGTCAACTCTCCGCTGCTGCGGTGAAGCGTGGCAATGACGGAATCTATGCGACCTTTCCTTACCTGGTAGCCATAGCCCTCCGTGCGAGGTTCGATCAAATCAAGCAGAAGACCCAAGCCCTGGCCCACGGCGCCCTCGCGTTCCGAAAGCCGGGGTAATTGCGGCCAGAAAGGAATCTCTGGGGACGATTCGGTAACCAACTGGATAGCCGATTCGGGGGTGGCCATAGGAAGGCTGCCGATGCCGGTAACTGCGCCAGATAAGGGGAGTGTGTTCACGGGGTCATTGTTGATGGTTATCCAAACAGTTTCGAATATATCATCTAGGTTATGAGCGAATCAGCGGAGCAACAGGACGGCGCGGTGGCGACACAATTGTCCGGAGCGAAAATTTCTGAAGGCGTTCTGGATATGTCAAATACAGAGCCCAGTGTGCGTGACGGTCAAAAGGTGTTTGTCTACTTTAACGGCCCTACGGATCAATTGAGTGGTGTCTCAGCCGGGGCTTGTGTGCTGGATCCGGGAGCGAGTCCACATCCACCGCACCAGCATCCGGAGGAAGAATTCTTAATCATTGGCGAAGGCACTGGTGAGATTGAGTGCGCCGGCAAGCTTTCGAAAGTTGGCCCAGGGGCGATGATGTACTGCAAGGGAAACACCTGGCACGGAATTACGAATACCGGCGCGGTTCCAATGACGTTCTATTGGTCGAAATGGTTGGCGCAGGGCTTTAAGGCATAGCCGGCGAGAATGGCTGCTACCGAGTTCCATCACTTACAGGTGACTGTTACGGACCTGGAAAGGTCACGCGCGTTTTACGGCCGCTTTCTGGGACTTCCGGAACTGCGGCGTCCTCAGTTTCCCTTTCCTGGCGCATGGTTTGAGTTGGCGGGCGGTCAGGAGTTGCACATTGTGTGTGTTCCAGCGCCGCTCTGGCGAGAGCCGCGAGTGATGGAAATCTTCGAAAGTCACATCGCCTTACGCGTTCACAGCTTTCGTGAAGCGGTGGATAAGTTGCATGCTGCCGGGTTCCACGAAGCACATCCCGACAACCATCCACTCAAGATTGTGATTAAGGCGCAGTCTCCGACAGGGTATCCGCAAGTCTACTTTTTCGACCCTGACCGTCACCTGATTGAGTGGAATGCGGCAGCACTTGACTCTACTGATTGAATCGGCTTCGAAGTCTTCGAATTCTTGCTGTGTGGTTCGGCAAGCGCTCCCGGCTAAGCTTCGATTTCAGTTCAAGAACCACCCCTCTTTCGAGGACAACGCGATAAACGGCAGGCTCCAAATCACCTGCGGAATTCTCTTGGAATAAGAAAAGCAGCGACCGTGCGAATGTAACGCAGTCGAGACTTGACCTGTTCCAGCTTCCACAGTGCAGATTGCCCGAAGCTGCAGGTGCTCGGTAACGATGCTCACCCTGATACTCAGCGCACTTCAAATCTTAACCTGGGGTGGGTGGCTGCTGTTCCAAACTCGATTCACGCGCCTGTTCGCTTATAGCTCCAGCCCGCACGGCCTCTTGCAAGAATTCCTGACTTGAGCTACATCCCTTTGTGTTCGCGATGCCAGCAGCCTCGCTATTGCCTCCTTGGCAGGACAAGCTTGAGCAATTCATAGCCTGATTCCGTAAAACGATGCGGGGTCAACTAACCGCGTGTTGAAGAGTAAACTTGGTATATGCGAGGCATCTTGTCCCATTTCTTCTCGCTCGCGCTCGCGACTTCCGTTATTGCATTGGGAGCCGAAAACCGGATCCAATTCAATCGGGATATCAGACCTCTATTGTCGGACAAGTGTTTCGCGTGCCATGGTCCCGACGCGTCCCATCGAAAGACTAAACTTCGGTTCGACCTGGAATCTTCAACCACCCTCACGCTCGCTGGGGGCCGTCCTGCGATTAAAGCCGGCAACCCGGAGGCGAGTGAAATGATCAGGCGCGTGTCCTCCACCGACCTTGGGATTCGCATGCCCCCTGCCTATGCGAAAAAGGAACCACTTAAAGAAAAAGAAGTAGACCTGATTCGCCGCTGGATTACGGAAGGTGCGCAGTGGCAACCCTTTTGGTCTTTCGCGCCGCCCCATAAGCCGGCTTTGCCCCCGGTGCAGCAAGCGTCATGGCCGCGCAACCCTATCGACCGATTTTTGCTCGCCCGTATGGAACGCGAGAATTTGCACCCGGCTCCGGAAGCGGACCCCGCGATCCTTCTCCGACGCGTTTCGCTCGACTTGACAGGGCTCCCGCCGGCTCCTTCCGAACTGACGCTTTTTCTGGCCGATCCCACGCCTGCCGCTTACGGGCGCGCCGTTGACCGGCTACTCGCCTCACCGCGATACGGAGAACGCATGGCCTTTCGCTGGATGGAAGCCGCGCGTTACGGGGATACTAACGGCTACCAGACGGATGGGGCTCGGGACATGTGGCGCTGGCGCGATTGGGTGATTGATTCATTCAACCGCAACATGCCGTGGGATCGCTTTGTGACAGAACAGATTGCCGGTGATCTGCTGCCCAACGCCACGCTTTCGCAACAAATTGCCACCGGTTTTAACCGTAACCAGCGGACCAGCGGAGAAGGCGGCATCATCCCGGAGGAGTACCGTAGCGAGTATGTCGCCGACCGCGCCCAAACTACGGCCACGGTTTTCATGGGCCTGACGGTGGGATGCGCCCGTTGCCATGACCATAAGTTCGATCCGATTTCGCAGAAAGATTTTTACAGCCTTTACGCTTTCTTCAACCAGATTCCCGACGAGAAAGGGTTTGCGTGGAATTATGGAAACGAAGAACCGCTTGTGAAAGCGCCGCTTCCTGATCAGGAAATTAAACTCGCGGAACTCGATAGGAATCTGATGCGGGCTCGGGCCGCGTTCGTCAAGCTCGAACCGGCGCTTCGCCTTGCCCAGGTCAGGTGGGAAAAGCAAATCAAAGATGCAACGATAAGAGACATTTTGCCGGCAGAAGGACTGGTATATGCTTCAGGTCCAACCCAAGAACAGTTCGATGGCATACGCTCCCTGGAAAGTGCAGGGGACAAGATGGATTTCAATTATCTGGACCCATTTTCTTTCTCTGCCTGGATTAACCCGGCTGCTGCCGATGAGGGTATCCTCAGCCATGCCGACGATTACTTTGAAGGATCCGGACATAGTCTGTTTCTTCTGAATGGCAAGCTTCGGCTGCATCTGATATTCCGCTGGACGGACCTTGGTCTTCGGGTAGAATCCTCCAATGCACTTCCGCTGAACAAGCTTCAACATGTCTTGGTGACTTACGACGGAAAACGGCGGGCCGCCGGAGTTCGCATGTACATCGACGGCGTTCAAGTGGAAACGCGTATACTGTTCGATCAAAACAATGAGCCGCTTCGAAAGCCGAAAACTCCGTTCCGCATTGGTGCCGCTGGCGGTAAGCACTTCACCGGCACTATCGGCGAGGTAAGAGTCTATAGCCGCGCGATCACCCCGGATGAGGCGGCAGCCCTCGCGGTTCCAGAAAGCGTCACAACACTGGCAACACAGGCGCATACTGCCGCGCAACGAACCAAACTTAAATTCGCCTTCCAGGAAAGTGCTGCTCCCGCTGAAGCGCAATCCGCTCGAGAAGCCATCGCAATAGCCGAGCGTGAGCGCAATTTGTTTTACCAGATGATCCCCACTGTGATGGTGATGGCCGACAGTAAGCCGCCGCGCCCCACATTTGTTTTGAAACGCGGCGCCTATGACGCGCCTGGCGAACCGGTGGATCGGGCCACACCGGCGTTTCTCCCGCCCCTCCATCTGGAATGGCCACGCAATCGATTGGGACTTGCCCGCTGGCTCACCGCACCGGAGAATCCACTCACTGCGCGCGTGACGGTAAACCGCTTCTGGCAATCGTTCTTTGGCACAGGCATTGTTAAGACTGCTGACGATTTTGGATCGCAAGGCGAATGGCCAGTTCATCCAGAACTACTGGACTGGCTTGCAACAACGTTTGTTGAGTCCGGCTGGGATGTCAAAGCACTGCAGAAAAGCATGGTGATGAGCGCTGCGTATCGACAGTCGTCCCAAATTACCCCGGAACTTCTCGCGCGCGATCCGGATAACAGACTGATCGCCCGTGGTCCTCGATTCCGTCTAGGCCCTGAGGTGATCCGCGATCAAGCACTCGCTGTATCCGGCTTGCTTGTCGAAAAGCTCGGCGGTCCTTCGGTCAGGCCCTATCAACCTGCCGGACTCTGGCAGGAACTCGCTGGGGGCAAGGGATACGTCGAAGACTCCGGCGGGTCACTGTACCGCCGCTCTCTTTATACTTATTGGAAGCGCACAGTTGCGCCTCCATTTATGGTCAACTTCGATTCCCCCAATCGCGAACAATGCACGGTTGCCGAAAACCGCACCAACTCACCACTTCAAGCATTGAATCTGATGAATGATGTAACTATTCTGGAAGCGTCCCGGAAACTGGCCGAACTCATCATGCGCAAGGGTGGCAATACTCCAGAGTCACGACTGGCGTGGGGCTATCGCGCCGTTCTTTCCCGCTCACTCGACAATTCGCGCCAAGCAGTGCTTCTGCGTGCCTACCGGGAATTTTCCGAGCGTTACCAAAAAGACGAGAGTTCCGCTCGCGCCTTTCTCCAGCAGGGTAGCTCGCCCCAAGCCTCAGACCTTAACCCTCAGGAGCTGGCTGCTTATACGGCAGTCTCCAGCCTGCTTCTTAACCTTGATGACACAATATCCAAGCAATGAATAATCCTTGCAGCCGTCGCCAATTTTTCTCAAGAAACATCGCAGGCTTGGGCTTGGCCGCTTTGTCTCAACTGATGCCCCGGGACGCCTCTGCTACCACGCCCGGCCTTGCCAACCTGCCCCATTTCGCTCCGACTGCCAAACGAGTAATCTACCTGTTCCAATCAGGCGGTCCTTCCCATCTTGAACTCTTTGACTACAAACCACATCTTGCCAAAGTGGCTGGAACCGACCTTCCTGAATCCGTTCGCAACGGTCAGCGGCTTACCGGAATGTCTGCTTCGCAGTCCGCTTTTCCTTTGGTTCCCTCTCAATTCGACTTCGCTCAGCGGGGTCAATCCGGCGCATGGGTAAGCAACCTGCTCCCGCACACAGCCAAAATCGCCGACCAGCTTACCTTCCTGAAAACGGTAAACACGGAAGAGATCAATCACGATCCCGCGGTCACAATGGCGCAGACAGGTTTTCGGCTTGGTGGCCGCCCCAGCTTTGGTTCATGGGTTTCCTACGGGCTAGGGTCCGAAACGGAGAATTTGCCCGCGTTTTGTGTCATGATCTCGAACTCAGGCGGAGGGCAGCCGCTTTACGACCGTTTGTGGGGCAATGGCTTCCTCCCGAGCCGTTACCAGGGTGTAAAATTTCGTTCTTCGGGCGATCCAGTGCTCTTTCTGTCGAACCCCAAAGGATTCTCGTCCGACGACCGCAGGCGTTATTTGGACAGCCTGGGCGAACTGAACGGCATCACCAGCGAGGAATTTCACGACCCTGAAACTGCTGCGCGCGTTGCACAGTATGAAATGGCGTTCCGTATGCAATCCAGCGTGCCCGAGCTAACGGACACGTCGAAAGAGCCCCCGAGCACATACCAGCTTTACGGAGAGGACGCACGAACGCCCGGTACTTTTGCCGCGAACTGCTTATTGGCAAGACGATTGGCTGAGCGTGGGACAAGGTTCATACAGCTTTACCATCGCGATTGGGACCACCACGGCAAGCTCCCGCAGGATTTGCCGAAACGGTGCAAGGATGTGGATCAAGCCAGCGCCGCTCTGGTGACAGATCTGGCCTCGCGCGGCATGCTGAAAGATACGCTGGTGATTTGGGGCGGCGAATTTGGGCGGACGCCGTATTGCCAGGGCCGCTTGACAGCCACGGAATACGGACGGGATCATCACGGCCGCTGTTTTACCATGTGGATGGCTGGCGGCGGCATCAAACCGGGCCTTACTTACGGAGAAACGGACGAGTTCGGCTACAACGTGGTTCGTGACCCGGTGCACGTTCATGATTTCCAGGCCACGATTTTGCATTGCCTCGGCATTGACCACCAACGCTTAACGTATAAGTTCCAAGGCCGCGATTACAGGCTTACTGATGTGGCAGGCCAGGTTGTTCGAGCAATTATCTGACTTATTCTTGACCTTCGTTGAACCAACGCACGTTCGGGTTGTTCGGATCTAAATTGCCTTTGGCTTACACCAGTGCGAACTCGTTCCCGGTGAAAACGGATTTTGTAATGCGGCTGAAAAGTATGTTGAGCGGATTGCCGGGTGTCTGTACCTCAAACAACGGACCAATTCGATAGCGCCGCGGATAACGATCCGTTCCCGCTATCTCAACATCCGATGTGACTGACAGCAACCCTGATTCTCTCTGGCCGAGAATCAACTTGAAAATCTAAAATCCTATCTCGATTTAGCCGAGAGTTTCGTAACTGCAGCACAGTAGAAATCAGCGACGACCATCGCCGAACTGAACTCGGTAAAACCACCTCTACTAGTGCGCAACACATCCAGACGAAGTACCCTTCGTGTCACATGGCGTTTTCAACCGATGCCGATTAATTAATTTCCGGGATGGAGCGCGGTCAGGTCGTGATCGTCGGGAAAACGCTTTGTTTACCCTCGCATTGGCTTAAGCTTGGGTAGCGACATTCAAAGTTAGGGAACCGGGTTTGTGTTTCAGGAGAGGGCATGAAAAGACGAAGCTTTATCGCAGGTGCTGCCATGGTTGCGGGGGGAGCGTCGTCTTCTCCTCTAGTATTGGCTCAGAAAGGTGGCCTTGCTTTTCACCTGGGGGCGGTAACCTACAACACGCTGAAGGATTACGATGTG
>JAABUK010004858.1_pt1 | contig 21502 bp, 28 predicted proteins | sample 5559141 | NCBI WGS metagenome assembly JAABUK01 (sample SAMN10711869, study PRJNA513367) | rock metagenome | isolation source: Antarctica rocks | place: Antarctica: Victoria Land, Pudding Butte nord | collected 2016-01-03
GCAATGTAAACGCGGTCCTCCTGCCTGCTGTAAAACGCATGTGATTATAGTGAGCACAAACTCAACCTGAGTAATTCTGCGTACATAACATGCAGCCGATCTCAATCTGATGTTGTTTGTGTATCGGAGTCATGCAAAAATTGGGAGTGTCCCTGTGAGTGCTTGATCAGTGATGAGGTAAATCAGCACTGCATGCAGCTGTGAAGCATAGTTCCTGGTCACACATGGCTCCTGAATTGGCACTCTGACACGCCCTGTTGAGCCTAGCGACAAAGTTTCTGCGCAGCTTCTCTGTCTGGACCCATCACATGTGTGATGTATCACATATACTTGACCACACAACAAGCCTAAAAACCTAAACCCTAATGGTGCACGTGGCACCTCCCCATTTTTGCCTTGGTTTGGTGGCTTGTCAGCGGGCACTCTGACAAGCAGTGCTTGTGCAGGCAGCAAAGGCGCAGATGATGGTCTGCAAGCGGCTATGGACAAGTTTGAGGCAGCAGGCGGGTATGATGCAGACAAGCGCATCGCCAATGTGCTGACAGGGCTGGGATTCAAACAGGAGGAGTGGAACAAAAGCTGCAGTGAATTCAGTGGTGGCTGGCAGGTGCACCTGCTGCAGACAACATCGCACTCAGCATGCATGCAGACAGCCCTGCGCCCATGCACAGAGACAACACAACATTGCCATGCATGCAGCATGCAGACAACACTGCGCCCATGCACAGAGACAACACAACCTTGCTGTGCATAGAGACAACAACACAACCTTGCTATGCACAGAGACAACACAACCTTGCCATGCATGCCAACATCACCACCCCCGTGCACGGAGACAACACAACCTTGCCGTGCATGCAGACAACACTGCGCCCATGCACAGAGACAACACAACCTTGTCATGCGCAGAGACAGCACTGCGCCCATGCACAGAGACAACACGACCTTGCTGTGCATAGAGACAGCAACCTGTGCCATGCACGAAGACAACACTGCGCCCATGCCCAGAGACAACACAACATTGCCATGCATGCAGACAGCACTGCGCCCATGCACAGAGACAACACAACCTTGCCGTGCATAGAGACAGCAACACAACCTTTTCATGCATGCAGGCAGCACGCCCATGCATGACTGCACAGCACCCATGCATATCAGCTGCTGCGAATGGCAGCGTAATGACTTGCGTCTTGCTGTTAAGAGCTGGTAGTAGTTGCAACCTCCTTTCAGTCAACTGCAGCTGCTCATCAAGCGCTGACAAGCTCTTTCAAAGAGCTACAGTTGAAGCGTCATATAAGCCATCCCAAGCAACGCTTTCACAGCCTCCTTTCTCCTGACCTGCTGCCACCCTGATCATCACAACTTGCAGAAAGAAAACGATAAGACAGGAGTGCCACAAGAGTGCATCAGGTGCACGGTTCTGCTGGAGATTACAATAAAAAATCATTCAGCTGGGTTGCACCTGAGAAATGGTACCTTCTGACTTGCTGTTGGTCCCTTCAGATCCTTGTTTGTGCATGCAGATGCGCATTGCCCTTGCTCGGCTGCTGCTTGGCCCTGCTGGGCAGAGTGCCAGCAGTGGGGGTCAGGGAGGGCTGCTGCTGCTGGATGAGCCCACCAACCACCTTGACAGGTACACATGCCACTCATGTGTCACCCCGTCTACAAGCCCAGGTCACACAGTGTGTGTGGGTGTGTGCATAGCTTGCCAAGCAGTACCTGACTTGTTAACTTGTTGTTACAATGCGCTTGTCGGCAAGTGCATTTTGTCAATTTGAGAGCGTCACTGGAAACCTGCTGCATGCTTGCAGTGCTGCCAATAGCTCTGGGCTGCCGCCTCAGGAGGCTCCCGTTATGATTGCTGAAAAGTGCTCACTTTTCTTTTTTCTTTTGCAGTGCTGCCTGTAAGTGGCTGGGAGCATTCCTGCGTAACTCCTCTGGCGGCGCCGTAATTGTATCACATGACCAAGACCTGCTGCAAGACGCATGTGACCAGATAGTAGAAGTACGGGGACGGCAGTTACACCATTACGCCGGTGACTACAACCTGTTCTTGGAACAGCGTGAGCTCCGAAGCCAACAAGCTGCGTCAGCAGCCCTGACTCAGGGGAAGAAGATTGCCGAGTTGGAAGGGTTTGTGGCTAGGTTTGGAGCCAAGGCATCTAAAGCGTCACAGGCACAGTCTAGGGCCAAGCAACTGGAGAAGATCAAGAGCAACATGGTAGCTGCGCCGGCAGCTTCTGCTGGGGACGGCCCTGGGGATGCGAGAAAGGTGACCAATTCATGGCCACTTTTATTGTTCAATGGTATTATTGCATTGGGCTGCAGTCATGCTTTGTTGCAATGTCACCAACATGCAAAGCTTGCTCATCTTTTTGGTCCCTCTTCATCCCCTGTATTAGTGTCAACACAAGGATGTCATGAGCTGTGTATCCAGAGACAATAAGCTTTTGGCATGACTGATACACACACTATTTGTGGGCACGCACGCGAACAGAGAGTCAGTTTCTTTGAGTGGCACACCCACATTCCTACTACTCAACTGCCTTGACATGACTTGACTCGTTGTGAGCTGATCTGCCTGAGTTTGTGTCAGCCTAAGTCAGTTGGATCATGTGTGCGCACACATGCAGACTAACAGAAAACTGCATGGCATACCCACATTCATGCTATCAACTCATCCTTACTTTGATTAAACTGATTAAACTAAAGATGAGTTTGAAAGCATGAATGTGGGTATGCCAAGCTCTTTTCTGTCAGCGTGCATGCTTGCAAACACATGTGCATCAAGTTTGTGCTCAAAGATCATTGCCTGTCATTAAATAGGTCACAATTTCCTTGTCATGTCCCTGTCTGCTGTCCAAACTATACATGTGGTTGTTGGCTGAGTTGCAATTGCATTGAGTTGATTCAAGCTGGTTTGGGTGAGCTGGAGTATAGATTGAGGTGATTGGGGTGGTGCAGGTAGCCCTGAAGCTGCCCAAGGCACCCCCCTGCCACCAGGAAGTTCTCATCATGGAGGTCAGCAAACAGTCCTCCTCTTTGCTTTAGCACTTACATGATGACTTGCTACCGTGGCATATTGCTTTTACTTGCTGGGTGTCTTCATGCTTGCTCTACTGGTGGAGAACTGTCAAAGACCGCCACAGTGTGGCATCAAGAGTGGCTCATGTTTGACTTGACACATCCACGTGAAGCTTCTGTTGTCATTGGATGCCTGGGCAATGTAATCGCAATCACAACAACACTAAATGTAGTCATAACAATAACTGTAATGACAGTAACAATATCAGTAACAGCAGTAACGTGCTTGTCATGTTAGACACAACACATTCATGGTGACGCTGTGGCTCTCTCTGACAGCATCTGTATTGGCAGGACCAGCATGTAAATCATGACGGTGATAATGTGTCTGCTTTTTGGCTCATGATGAGATTTACATATGTGCAGGGTGAGCCTTGTCTCTTCAAGCAATCTGTTTTGAGCATCTCCATTAAATCTGTCAACATGACAGTGTTGACGGTCACATAAAGCAACATCATTGAAGCTAGACCATCTGGGCAACATGCACCCTGTCACACGGCAATATTAGTAATGATGATTTATTACATCAGGTGTGATTTTTGCATGAGCATGATGCTTCAGTCATGATGCCTTCCCAGGGTGGGTCATGATGCCTCCCCAGGGTGGGTAAGCCCAGTGGCCTGCAGAATCTGCTTCTGATTAAAGATCATCTCACAGGTAGAGCTGTCTTAGAGTTGCATTGTGTGTGCATGCAGGATGCCTCCATAGGGTGGGGTGAGCCCAATGGGTTGAAGGACCCCCTGCTGACAGGGGTGAAGCTGAAGGTGGAGAAAGGGCAGAGGGTACTGGTACTGGGCCCCAATGGGGCTGGCAAGACCACCCTCCTCAAAGTCCTCTCGGGTACCCCCAACTGCCCCTTGGCTGTGCTTTGTGTGTTGCCAGAGCTAGGCAAGCTTATGCTTGGTGTATTAAGGTTTTGTCGTGGTGGACTTGCAGCATAGCAGCACATGCAAGTGCTGGATGTTGCGCCCCATCTCATGCAGTTGCTGTTGTCTGTCACAGCATGAGTATCACATAATATGCCCGGTGACAATGACGCTTGCTGGACTAGTCATGAGCATATATATGTATATAGCCAAGGCGGCTCCAACAGCCACACCTGTAAGAGAAACAGAGACAACGTTGATACTCAAGGTGGTGACACAAACATGAGGCAGGCCACATCGGTACCCTTCAATATCCAACTGCCACGCCGCTCACGCTCCACTACTCAGACCAATGGAACTCAACGGTTCAACCTTGTAGAGGATATGCCACCTGTCCAGGTTAAACCACTGAGTTCCATTGGTCTGAGTGGTGGAGCGTGAGCGGCGTGGCAAATGGATACTGAAGCGTCCATGTCTGGCCTGCCTCATGCTTGTCTTACCACCTTGAGTATTGCCATTGTCTCTGTTTCTCTTAGCTCTTTTCAATCCCAAAACATCTATCTTACATCAGAAACATCATCCCTACACTGGAAATCCAAACTCAGAAACGCTTGGGGACAGTAAAAACGCGTTTCTATATTGGGGAGATGTCTTGGGGTTGTGGCTGTTGGAGCCGCTTTGGCTAATAAGACTGCCCTGGCCAGTTGGACTGCCAGAAAATCTATCTACAGCCAATGCGACAGATTGAGTTTCATGAATAGAGGCATAGGGCTAGGGTCAAAGTTACTTTTACTGACAATCATCATTGCGCCTCAAACAACCCAAGCAAACTGCTTCTGTTGCTGAATACAATGCTATGTTTGATGTGCTTTGCATGCGTGCCAAGATTGCACCTGAACAACAGCTGCTGTACTGGTATATATAATCACATGTATATCTGTGTAATATGTTATTGTCTGTTTTGTTGTAATATATTACACACTTAGTTATGCATGCAGACGCAACTTGCATCTGCCACAGATCCAACCCTTTCTCTTTGTCATTACTGCCATCAATGTTATCACTGGTCTTATCACTACTGTTACCATCGTCATCATGGCAGTAAGACTACTCATACAATAATGAATAATAATAATAATAATAATAATAATAATATTAATAATAATAACAGTAATAGTAACAATAATAATAGTAACAATAACAATAGTAACAATAATAATAGTAACAATAATAATAATAATAATAATAACAACAACAATAATAATAATAGTAATTACGTAATAATAATGCAGTATGTGTATTCATGCAGGGGCAGTACCCATCTGGGGTGGGATGCGGCACCTGGGTGAGGGGGCCAAGATCTCTGTCTTCTCCCAAGACCTTGCTCAGGTAAGTCCACTCTCACATCATGACAACTCTTTGAGCTTTCATACCATACTGTACAATATAATGCCATTGCTGCAACCATTGTTGACTTTGTATGCATGCATGTTGACTTTGTCTGCAAGCAGCCCCGGTTCCTCACTTAGTAAAACAGAAGAAACCACAGAAATGGTCAAGTGGCTTGTGACCCTGCTCCCTGCTTGTGTGATGTCTCTTAGAGGGCATAAGTGTCACAAAGAAGAGCGTTGTACGCCACTCAGATTTTCCCTGACACCGCTCCAGCACAGCCATGCTGCATGTTGTGCAGTAGCAACTGTTCCGGTTTAATGCTGCTGCAACAACTTCGCAGCTTGGCTTCATGTTTCCCTCAAAACTGGAGCTGTTTTCCATTCAGCATTTCTTTTTTTGGAAAATTCCCCTTATGATGGTGCAGGATCTGCCAATGGACAAGAAGGCTCTGGAGTATGTGCTTGAGAAAGCCAGAGTTGATGATGTCAACATCACACAGGAGCAGGGCCGCCAGTCCCTAGGAGCCCTGGGGCTCTCTGGGGAGATGGCCCTTGCCAGAATAGGCATGTCGCTTATTTGTCCTGCAATGTCAACTCTGTATCAACGAGTGTGGCATCATGTCAGGTTCTGCTGCTCTTTCAGCTTAAGTGTCATACTAGATTTGAACGCAGCTCAGCTTGTTTGGAAAGTTGCTGATGCCACTTCAAAAGCACAAATGCATCGTGCACTGCTCACCTTTCAACGCTTTATCATAACTGCTTCCTGTCTCCAGGCAATTCTATCCACACAGCAAAAGTATGGTGGACGCCTGCAATGTGATCAGTTCTTGTATAGGACAACACATCGGCCACTGAGTACTCCATCATAAATTCTCACATTACAGACTTTAATCAGTAGGTGTCTGTGCAGGCCCAATTAGCAAGCAACTAGTTCCTGAGTCTTGGCTGTTGTACAGGTGACCTGAGCGGAGGTGAGAAAGCCCGAGTGGCTTTGGCAGCTTTTGCTCTGGTTCCGTGCAACCTGCTACTGCTGGACGAGGCCAGCAATCATTTGGATGCTGCAACCATCAATGCCCTCACCACCGCCCTGCAGGTTAAAACTTTCTCTCTTGTACACAACCTGCTTCTGGCATGCAAAAGCAGTGGCTTTTCCTGATCATTTGTTGCAGAAATACTGCAGAAGTTTGCTGCAACATGCAGCTCTGCAGGGAGTGTAGTGCACTGTGATGGTCAAATGTACTTGTCTCCTGTGTGTGTGAATGTCCATGTTGACAAGGGGTGCTTGTGCTGCAGGCATTTGATGGAGCCATTGTGGCTATCACACATAACAAGGCTTTTGCCGACAGCCTACATGCCACCCATGTCCTGCGAGTCCAGGTAATGCATACTCACTGTATGATGCTGCTTTCACAGGAAGCTGTAGTCCGCTCTGCATTTGGATGTTGGGTGTCTTTTCACTTTAGAGTCATGTCCTCACAGGCCATAACACTGCTGCATACACGTTGCATACATGCTGCATCTCTGAATGTCCTGGTCTGCTCCAATCACCTTCTTGAAGCTGTCTTTGCATCTGTTGTGCTTCAGACATGCCTGCACTAAATACGCATGCAACTCATTCTTTCAAAGGATATGCATTGCAGTGTTCATGCACAGGGTGGGCATCCTTTATCCCCAAGGTGTGCAGTGTTCATTCCTGCATGTTGTCAATGGTTCTACACAGCCTGACATATTTTGCTGGTTGTAGGGCGGCAAAGCCAAGCTGTCAGCGCATATGGGAGAGCTTGTTGAGAGTGACTTCACACACAAGAGTGAAAACACACAGACCAAGAAGCAGTCCAGGCCAAAGGTGAGCAATGCACCTGGGTGCCAGATGTGATCAGTCTGAGGGAGGCCAGGCAGGAGTACATCCAAGCAGGACTTTAGGGTTCTGGGTTTATATATTTTACTACATTCAAGCAGGAGGATGTTCAGGGTTTACAGATGATGTTGTTGCATGCAAAGCAGAACAGAAAGGGTGCTGTTGCACATGAGTTCAAACTCAACTGGACAGCATCTGATTGCCTTTCCTGTTGAGGCTATAGCAGCATATAGTAATACTATATGTATTACTTTGATGTCCAGCTTGCTGTCTAGACCAGCACAGCAAGCACATGATGCATGCTCATTTTTTTAGCAGTGGCACAAGAGTCTGTACAAGGTAGCAATAGAGTTTTCCCAGCATGCACTTGTTGGAGTCATGACAGAAGCAGCATGCATACTAGCAAGCTGTTCTGTTTGTGGCACAGGCATGTACCTGGCTCACTCAGCCAGTGCATATGGCTGGCATGTCCAACCAGTATGCTGTGTTATGCTTCCAGCCTTGACCAGACTATGGAAGAAACAAACAGCAGCAGAACAAAACGTTTCAGCCTCAAACAGACAATCATGCACATAGCTGCAGCTGTACAGGCGGCTCTGGAGGGCAAGAATTGCGTTGCTCAACATGAGCTGGAGAGCAATGGTATTGGTGTTGTTAATGTTGTTATTGTTGTCAATATCATTGTTACAATTACTTTTGATCTGTGATTGATGCTGTGTTCAGGCACCCAAGCTGCCTCAGGCATCCAATGGTGCAGCACAACAGACTGGACAGCTTTCCAAGCCAAGTGCACAGCCTCAGCCTGCTGCAAGCGGCCATGTCCAAGTTGCTGCACAAGGGCCTGCCACGCAAAGCCCTGCCCCCGCAGCGGCTGCCCCTGCCAAGAAAGCGTCTAAGCCAAAGCTGGGCTACAGGTGAGGACTCTTACAATCCTATTCCTTTTGACAGGCTGTAAGGTTGGTCAGGAATGAAAGTACATGTGTGGAAAGGCTAGCAACTTTGGTGTTCTGTCATGTGATTGTGCGATCTGTCTGTGTTGTGCCTGTATCACTTGTTGTTGACATGCCATCTGGAAGGGCATTGTACGGTATTTGGGGGGCATTTCGAAACAGAAAACTGCCCTGCCAAGTGCCCTTCAAAATGCAGTGAATTCACTGCATTTTGAAGGGCACTTGGCAGGGCAGTTTTCTGTATGCTGACCTGCCTAGATGCTTTCAGAATATACCCATATTGTTGCAAGCATTTCGTTTCAATGCCAGCTTGCAATTGCGCCCAACCCCTGCCCCCTGCCCCCTCCCCCCATGCTGCAGGCCATCATGCTGAAGGCCAGAATCCAGAGTTGTCAAAATATGCTTTGTTTTGGCAACTTGTTGCTTTCTACTGCAGGGAAAAGCAGGAACTAGACAGGCTACCAGCAGAGATAGATGCCTTGTCTGTCACCAAGGCATCACTTGAGCAGCAGCTGGCGGTGCTGACTCAGCAAGGGGGAGACAGCTACCAGCAAGCTGCACAGATTGGACTGCAGCTAGCCAAGCTGGCTGCTGACATTGATGCCAAAACTGATAGATGGCTTGACTTGGAAGAGCAAGCAGAACAATGACAGTGATGTTCCTCTGTACAAGACGTTTGTATACTGATTGTGGTGTTGCTTATCTTGTCTGTCCTTGGTGCCTATCAAACCCACATTCAGCCCAGCAGAACGACTCAATGTTTTTATTTGTTGCTTTGGGATGCAGTCTCGAATTAGAGTGCCATTTTATATGACGCTGGCTTATCATAGACCAATAGAAACAGCTGTTGCCACTGACTCTCTATGTCGTTTGCCAGTATTGCAAGCAGCATCAATGCAGTCAGGTCCACCAGTTAAAGTGCGTTGGTGTCCATTGTACCTGAGATTCTATGGGGGGAAAGTACATGCCACTGTACATGCGACCACTGAAGCGTGTTCGATCAGACAGTCAAGTTGCTGCCTTGATTGTGGACTTCAATTCGTACTGGAAAGACTCTCAACCGCTGAATGGTCCATGATCCCAAAACTCTGCTGATGCATATGGCATTGCCCAAGTGGGGGTAGGTTGAGAATGGAAAATGTGGTCCAGCAGTCATTGTGCAGCCTCTCCACAGGAACGCCTCCATACTTCAGGCACTGGTGCATTACAGATGGCGTGCCATAGTGTTGTTCCACATCCTGTCTTGAAAAACAAAGGGATGTTCGGCTGGTTTGTACTTCATGCAGGGCACAGAATTGTTATGTCATGTGATCACATCATCATGCATGTCGCTTCACACTGTTTACACTGCCTGCAACAACAGGGGCAGAACATTTGATATCGCATAATCCTCAGGTTTGATTGGTGTAATCTAGGGTGGCTTAAAATGCGTGGGTAATTGATACACTCTAGCTGAGCTGCAAACAGAACGAATGCCACTAGTAGCACTAGTGCCATGAATAGCATACAGCAAGTCAGGTTTGTCGAGGCAGAGATCAACCTGTACATTCTCGGGAACTCTCAACACAAGGCAATTCAGATGGCTGTCAGCATCGACTTTCATCTTCACTTGAACTGGTTCCAAACTCACTAGTTGTAGACTCAGGCATTCAATGTGCGGCAGCTTGACATACTGTTCAAGTTCATTGGCGTGAACATACAGAGCAGCATGAGTGAGCTGCGGTAAGGAACTAGCCAAGGTACCATTGTCCTTGAAAGGCCGTGGCGACAAGTGTAGATGTCTCAAGTTTGGCAAAACCCCAGCGAATTGCATATGAGAACCATCTACTTGATAGTCTTCAGCAGCACTCAAATCCAGCGAGCGCAGGTTTCTAAAGCGCTGAAAGATGCAGATGTCAATGTTGTCATATTCCTCATAAGTTTTGACTTGTAGATGATGCAGGGTTTGAGGCAGCAAGCCTGCTATCTGGTACAGACTAAAAGGCCCATCAATGCTGCAGGCTTTGAGTGGCCACAGACCTGCCAACATTAGTATTGCTTGACCACATGCTGTCAGAGGACGGAGGTCCCGAACTACTATCGCAGGATCGAAGAGTGACAGTGTTAAGTTTTGCAGTTTGTCAAAGTACTTCTGCTGATGTTTTTGCTGCAGCCACTGGGGGATGTCATCAAAATATAAATGGTCCCCTTCACTAAGCTTTCCGGGAATTTCAATAGATGTGGGTCGCAAGATCTTGGCTGTGGAACGCCAGCGGCTGCTGACTGCAGAGCACCTGAGCAGGTCTCGGAGGCTGTCAATATGACCCAGGACAGCAGCAACAAGCTCTTCGTTGTGTAACACCCTGTCGAGAGCCTGAGCAAGTGGAAGAAACCCAGCAGATCAGTCCAGGTCTGTGCACTCAAGCTGGGGGACGTGTCGTAAACTATGACACCACCACACAAAGGGAGACAGTCCTCAAGTCTACTCACTGTGCGTGTGGTCATCTGCGTGACAGGTCAAAGCTTGCCAAGTCGAGCTAAGGCAGGGCAATGCGAGTAACGCTGTAAGGTGCTCGGCGCGCTGGTTGCTCAGTTTGTACGCTATACATCTTGCGGAGCTGTGGCACAGACGTGTGGAACCAGCAAGAAAGCCACCAAAACTGCCAACAAAGCAGATATTAGGCGTATGTGTCGACTCTGATGAGCAGAAGCACATCAGCACAGAGAGCCTGCCAAGTATGCCTGCTCAAAGCAATGAAGATGAAACGGTGCTAAAGGCTTTTAACAAACAGTACGAAGATGAACCGACGCGAATTCAGATCGGACGCGCTATATAGCATATATGTACGCCTATATTCTGTGTTTATATAACGTTATTACAGGTAGCATGTCACAGCACAGTTTCACATCCTGTCTTGCAACGAGAATCTTCGGCCTGTCAATGCAAGGGGTCAGACATGGTATCACATCCACATGCATGTCACTTTGCATTGTTACTCTGCCTGTATCAACATGGGCAGAACATCTGATGTCACACAGTCCTCGAGTTAATTGATGTCACATCTAGAGCGTACGGAAATGCTTAGGTAGCTGATACACTCTCTGCAAATTTGCTGGACTGCAAACACAAGTGGTGCCACCACTGCCACGAATCCTATACATCAAATTAGGTTTGTCAAGGCTAACGTCAAGCTTGACATAATCAGGGACACTCAACACAAGACAATTCAAATGGCTGTCAGCATCGACTTTCACGTTCATGTGGACTGCCTCCTTTCCCAATCTGCCTATCTTTAGACCTAGGTACTCAATATGCGGCAGCTTGACATACTGTGCGAAAGCAGTGGCATGAATATGCAGAGCAGCGTGAGTTAGCAGCGGGAAAGAATCAGCCAATGTACCGCTGTGCTTGAAAGGCCATGGCGACAAGTGTAAATGTCTCAAGTTTGGCAAAACCATGGGGGATTGCATCTGAAAGTCAGCTGCTCTGACATATTCAAAAGCACTCAGGTGCAGCGAGCGTAGGCTTCTGAAGCGCTGAAATATGCCGATGCCAATGCCAACGCTGTGATAGTTTCGATGCTCAATGTCAACTTGAACATGTAGATGATGCAGGGTGTGAGGCAGCAAGCCTGCTATCTGGCCTACATCAAAAGGTCCTTCGATGCTGCATGCTTTGAGTGGCCACAAACCTGCCAACGTTAGTATTGCTAGGCCACACGCTGCCAGGGCATGCACATCGTCAGCTACTGCCGCAGACTCAGAGAAAAACAGTGTTAAATTTTGCAGTTTGTCAAAGTACTGCTGCTGGTGCTTTTGCTGCATCCATCGGACTATGTCATCAAAATCTATATACTCGTCTGAATAGTACCCTGGTATTTCGAGGGATGTTGGTCTCAAGCTCTTGGATGCGGAGTGCCAACATCTGTTGACTGCAGAGCACCTGAGCAGGTCTCGGAGGCTGCCGATACGGCCCAGAACAGCAGCAACAAGCTCTTCGTGCTGGAACACCCGGTTGACAGCCTGAGCAAATGAACGGAGCAAGTACGTTAGTCCAGGCTTGTGCCATGTGACACTACCAAACAGACGGAAACAAGTCTCGAGTCTATTAGGGACCGATTGCTCACTGTACTCGTGGTCATCTGCATGAGCAAGAAACGTTGCCAACTTGAGGTAAGTTGGCAAGGTAACGCGCACGCTACAAGGTGCTCAACGCTGATCACTCAGTTTCTACGCCGCACCTCCCGCCGAGCTGTAGCATGGACGTGCGGAACCAGCAAGCAAGCCAGCAGCCAGTTCGAACAAAGCAAAGGTCAGGTGTAGGTGGCGACTCCGATGTGCTTTGTTGTAGAGGCACAGAAAGCCCTACAACCACATCCCAGACTCCTTAGGTTTCCTGCAATCTGTTAGATTACATAGCAAGCATGTAGGGTAAGAGTGTGACAAATGTTTCCAAAAGGGCAGACTATAGTAAGCAACGTTATAAAGTTTGTCAGAAGTTGGTGCCACATTGCATACAAAGAGCAGATGAAGTCCTCAGGAGTAAATACCAGTTAGTGAGAGCTGCACTGCACTGGCTGCTCTAATGGGCAAAACCTAATGCATGCTTTAAGCTGTATGGTTATAGCACTCAAGGTGACAACAAATAACAGCTTATGCTACATGAACACTCTTTGCTCCGCCACATGAACCCTGCTGACTGTTGATTTTGATGCGCCAAGCAGGAAAGATCAGGACCACAAATCTGAGATCAAGACAGTGAGAACAGTGAGTAGTTGCAATGTGATGCCCTGGATACTGCACAACACCCCAGAACAGAATAACATCAGTGCTGCCAGCATCTGAAAAACAAGTAAAAGCATCATCAAACATCAAGCAAACTCTTGAAAAGAAAAGAAAAGACTACGCCTTTCGGCGTCAATTTAATGAGAAGCCAAGTATAATACCGGGCTCCCCAAACTCTTGCAGCATGACACAAGTTGCTTCCCAAATGCATGTTGCCTGACTCATGAGAGCAAATAGCCATGTTTGGTGGTCCTTGGTGAGAAAGCCCGAGTGGCGTTGGCAGCTTTTGCTCTGGTTCCGTGCAACCTGCTGCTGCTGGACGAGGCCAGCGACCATCTGGACGCTGCACTCATTGACGCCCATGATCACCTCCCGCCCTTCAGGTACACCTGTTCATCTTTTTCCCCCTTCCCCTTCTGGTATGCTCAAGCAGAGGCCTTTCCTCAAATGCCCTTACCATAGCCCTCCACGTAAAAGTGTTTGTTGGTTTTAAGCGCTGTGGCTTGGCATCCATACTCTCATCAGGTTTATTTGTTTCTCATATCCAAGCTCAGTGGCATTGCATCAGTGCTCGCCACAGCCCTTCTGGTATCACTGTTTTGTGTACCCAAGCGCTGGCCATGGCCTTGCATTGATACTGTAATTTGCTGCTGCTGCTGCTGCTGCTTGATGCAATCAGCATGCATTTCGGAACTGCAACCGTCGTAATTTTCATTGCAGCCCCCCCCCCCCACCACAAACCCCTGCCCCCCCCCTCTGGTGATCAGAACACCCTGCCTCCTTCACATGTGTGCAAGCCATTGCATGCTTGCAATCCAGTGCTGCTCTCAAATGCTGCTGCCTGAGCAATTGCAGCGTTGCTGTCACATGCTGCTGCCAGATGTTGCTGCAAATGTTGCTACTTGATCAATTGTTGCAGCATTGCAACATGCAGCTCTGCAGGAGCTGTGATGCTCTATGCCGGCCACATGTACTTGTCACCTCTGTGTGTGTGAGACTCCAAGGGGTGCTTGCACTGCAGGCATCTGATGGAGCCATTTTGGCTCTCACACATAACAAGGCTTTTGCTGACAGCCTACATGCCACCCATGTTCTGCGAGTCAGGTAACGCAGAGTCATTGTTTGACGCTGCTTTCACAGGAAGCAATAGTCCTCTCTGCATCCTGATGGTTTGCACTGTGTGTTTGTCATTTCTCGGGTGTCTTTTCAGTCTAAAATCAGGTCTTCACAGGCTATACCACCGCTGCATACATGCTGCATACACGCTGCATACTCACTGCATCTCTGAATGCCTTCGTTCGCAATCATCACCTCTTTTGGCATCCTGAAGCTGTCACTGCATCTGTGCTTCAGATGTTCCTTGCAAGGCAAGCGTACAAAAAATGCCATCATAGGCTATGCAGTGTGGTGTTCACGCCTTCACAAGGTGTGCGTTATGCATCCCCGAGGTGTGCATCAGCCATCCCCAAGGTTGCATTATCCATCCTTCAGGTGTGCATTATGCATCCCTGCATGATGTCAATCCTTGTATACGGTTCACCACATGTTGCTGGTTGTAAAGCCAAGCTTTCACTGCATATGGGGGAGCTTGTTGAGAGTGACTTCACGCACAAGAGTGAGAACACACAGACCAAAAAGCAGTCTAGGCCGAAGGTTGGCAACTCAACTGCATGCCAGATGTGGTTATTTTGAGACCAGGCAGGATCACAGTCAAGCCACAGGAGTGCCCTGCACTCACCAAGCTCATTATGAGCCAGAAAGTATCGATTTGGATATACTTGTTATTGTTGTGATTGTTTATCATTTTGTTACATTCGTTATTATCATTTCTATGTATATGATCATGAATCAGGTCACTAGTGTGTGTGCACGTGCCCAAGCTGCCTCAGGCATCCAATGGCACAGCACAACAGACTGGACAGCTTCCCAGCCAAATGTGCAAGCTCAGACTGCTGCAAGCGGCCATGTTCAGGTTGCTGCCAAGGAGCCTGCCACGAAAAGCCCTGCCCCTGCAGCCGCTGCCTCTGCCAAGATCTTCTAGAAAGGGTCTAAGCCAAAGCTGGGACACAGGTGATATCTCTTGCATGCCTTCTCTTTGACAGATCAGTACCGACTGGCTGCAATGTAAGGATGGTCAGGAATGAAAGTACATGTGTGGAAATGCAAGAAGGTTGTGTGTGGTGATGTGTTAGAATGCAATGTGGTGGTGTTGTGCTTTGTAGCCCAGAGAATGCATTAGTTGGTGACAGGCCATCTTCAAGGGCATCTCATGGCATTTTGGAGGGCCTTTCACTGCATTTTGGAGGGCACTTTATTGCACTTGGCAGAGCAACTTTCTGTATACTCACCTGCCTAGATGCTTTCAGGATACATGCATGTTGTTGCAAGCATAGCCTCTCACTGCCAGCTTGCAATTGCACCCCACCCCCGTCCCCTACCACTGCCCAACTGAGCAGCCTCTTGAACCAGCTGCAGGCAATTGAGTGCTTCACTGCCACAGCTTCTGCATTCGGACGCTGTACCGTACCTCTCGCATCTGATGCATCAAGACTGTTGACGTTGACATGGGATGATGCACTTGCTTTCATGCCAGGGACTGCTCACTGAGCTCTCTCAAGCAAATTTACAAGGGGGTCTTTACCCCCAGCAGATGTGTCACACTCTATTTACAGTAAAGGACAACAAATGCATGCTTGCCCATGATGCTCATGTTGCAACAAGCAGCATCCTTTCCTCCAGTTTTGTACCAAGTAACAATCAGCAAACACACGTACCGCAATTGCTTGCTGGGTTTGGCCACGTGATAGGAACACTTCCACCAGCTGTTGCAGCTGCTCTGCAGCCATCTGGCCACCAGTCTTAGACCCCAGGTCTCTAGATGCAGTTACCTGCCAGGCAATCTTGGCCAATACCAAGATACCATCATCAGACTGCTGTCTCAAATGTGACACTGCAGCTGAGAATAGCTGAAGAGCTTCGTGTGCACTCATTGAGTCAAGAACAGCCCTGTGCTGAGAGAGAGTATGATGGAAGGACTGAGACTGGCCAGCATCTGCTTCTGCCAGCAGTACTGATGTCAGAGCTGCTACGGTGATTGCCCTTGGACCATGAGCCTCCAGCACTCTGAAAACCTGTGTGAAAACACTTTGCTATGTGGCAGACAAGTCAAGCGCTTAAAATGCATTGTCAAGCACAAACTGCTGTTGTTTGTTCCTTCAGGCATGGCATGCTGTGATGAGTGATGCATGAGCACAAGGTCATTCTTGCCATGATTTTGAGGTGCTGTGAGTTGATCAGTGGAGCTGCTTACCTCTGTGACCTCCTCATGCCTCTTGGCTGCTTGCAACCAAGGCAGCGTCTGGAACACCAGCTTGTAGTCACTGCTCTGTCTAGGCATCTTTTGCATGAGAGTGCATGCAACATCTGCAGCCAAGCTAGGCTGAGACTTTGCAAGGTCATGGCCAACAGACAAGGCAGATGTCCATTCTTGACGCTGCATGTATACAGCGGCCACTGCCTTCAGCTTGTCTGAAGACGGCTGCACAAGTGGAAAGGGAGACTTGCTCTTCCACTGGGTGTACAATTGCATCAAGGGTCCACCTGCAAGTGTAGCATTCTTCCATGCTTAATACTTACGTTGCAGCTGATGCCTTGCCTTGCAGTTGCATCCATGTCTATATGTGAGAAGTGTTGTGAGGAACGGCACATATGCTGCATGACACAATGCACTGCTGGCGAAGCTGGCACCAGGTGAGCAACTCTGCCAGATCATACATGGCAGTGCATGCTTCATGGATGCTCCAATTGGATGTGCTATTACCTTTCTGCACGTTCCAAAGAACTTCTTGGGCAGATGTCTGCAATGTCAGGCCCAGCCTCAAAGCATGCTCATATAGTTTCCACGCAGTTTCTGCTTGTAAAGATGGCATGTCTGTGCAAACCTTGATCAGTCCAGACAGGACCATACCACCGTTCAGAGATTGTGAGACCGACCCATCCAAAGTCTTTTGTAAGTCTGCAGAACAAGCGTGCCTGGTCATTACCCGTGACATTCAGGGGCAGATTCACAACAGTCCCTGAGTTGATGTAGAGGGTAAAGCTGCTTGTGACAACTTCATTGAGCCTGTCAAGGTGCTATGCTGAGCACAACATCACATGAGGGTAAACTAAACATCAATTTCCAATGAAAGGTACCAAACTATGCACCTAGTGAGAGTTGCAATTACATCGTGAACACCAAAAGCACTTCACAGTACTTGGACAAAGTCTGTGCATGCTGGTTTGCCTTGATTGTATGAAGATGCATAAAATATGAATCACCTGGTACTGTCAGCAATCGCTCCATGAGTAACTTAGACGGCTCTGGCATATCTTTGACAACATCATAGTACATCTGTAAACTGCCTAAGGCAAGGCGCACATCCCCGTCGCTGCACAACTTGGTCAGCAGCAAGGTTTGCACATCATGGCAAGTAGGGTAGAGCTCTGTCACCACTTCCCTTGCCCAGATGGCTTCTTCTTCAATGGTGTAGTCCAAACCCTCCAAGACAGCTTTAAATGCAAGCGTGTCTTTTCGCAAGCAACCCTGCATTTCGACACTAAGGGTGCTGCCACAAGACATCATCATGCACCAAAAAGTGATGCTATACATCATGCTTCTGGGCATGCCATAATGTGTACGTGGAATGTACTGCTGGGATTTCAGATCTGACACAGCAAGATGCACAATACCATTAACATGCAGCTGGAATGAAAATGCAGGCATCTGTGCTGTAATGTTTCGAAATCTGCCACCTCAAAAACCTGTGTCATGCGTTTGCTGTCAAAGACAGCTTCAGACTATGCATAGAACATTTCATGCGTCCAGTTGCTGTGTCACTTTACCATCAAACGTTCAAGTCAGGCGAAGTGACATGCATACATCAAGTCATTGAGGAACCTTACATGGTCTCTGAGTATCTGCAAGATTCCAATGACAGCTCCCTCGCTGCTGCCAGCCTGTTGTCCCTGGTCACTCTGGAAGCATATGTGGTTGGCCTGTGCCCTTGGGTGTTGCAGCTGACACGCTTGCAGCAGCCTATGCAAAGCCCATTCTTGTGTGGTCATATGGTAGGAACTGGAAAGCTGGGCGCCTCCACGCTGTCCATTGTGAAGCTGCTGATGCTGAGAAGCTGAATGGGTACCAAGCAAACCTGCACCTTCCTCACAGTGTTGCTGGGTGGCTGCTAAGTCAGCTTCCTCCTGGTTGCAAGCAGCATGCTGGCTATGTTGTTTTGCAGAGGGAACAGCATCATCAGCAGTGTTAGGTGCCATGGGGTGTGCTGTTGCTTCTTCATTACGCTCATCAGGCCTGTTTATGGCAAAACCTGTATTCCCAGTGCCAATGGCATACAGCCTGTTACTAGCTCCAGCAAGAGCACCCAAGGACATCTTCTTGTGCCGTGCAACAGCCAGCGAATCTGCAAGTGCCTTTTGGGGGAGCGCCTGAGCTTCACGCACCAAAGACAAAGCCAGGATTACAGCTGGGATGCAATCCTGGGTTGCCAAGCAGCGTCTCAGCTGCAGCTGGCGGGTTGAAACTGGGGGAGGAAGCGCAGCTGCGGCACAGCCAGCAACTCGACCAACAACCCTTCCATCCCTGCATCCCCATCAGATACTTGCCTTGGAACAGTAAGACTTTCCTCAACACACATTGGGGGCTGCACAGCCAATATACATCACTCAATAGTTTGCATGATGCACATATATAACAAAACCAGCTGACATAGTGGCGCCAGCATAACCCAGCTCACAATCAGCACTTGTTACATGCACCAGTTTGGGTCGTGAAGCAGCTTATCCTTGCTGAAGCATAGGTGGCTTGTGCATTCCCTCGCAGATCAGAGTCTATGGAGGCCCAAGTGACCCAAAGTTTTGACATGCAACACCTTCACACCTGACCAACTAAAACCCCGGATGACAAACAAGGTGTAATAAGGCTGTCACCTGCGGACGTCAAGATCTCATACAACCCCGTCATTGCAGCAGTTGTGAACTCATAGTTTTTTGAGACAGCATATTGGTATATTTCCCAGCAAGCAAAAGCAAGGTGGTGCTGACGCATGACATCTGCGGCTTTGGCAGACTGATGCTCCGTTGCCACAGGTCCTTTTGACATTGATGATGATGAGCTTGGCTGAAAGCCTTTTGTGGCCCGAGGAGGAGTGCATTCCAGAGGCTCCTTGGTGTGAGCTGCTGCAGCCAATAACTGCATGCATAATATTGCATTGACTCTTGCATCCTTGCAAGCCTGCTGCACACCTGCAAGATGCTCAAAATCTGCAAGACAGAAAGAGAGGTTGTGGGTTTGCATGCCTAGCATTGCATACAGAGGAACAAAATGCTGGAGATAAAAGTGTCTTTTAATGTGCACTGACTCCAAAGTAGTTTGGGTTTAGTGGCGACTGATGAGGGGTGTATGTGCATGTGCCAACAAGATAGAGATCCTGGCTTTTCAGCTGCAGGATATGCATTGGAATCATGCCTGCACTCATACTTAACTCAACACAAGTAAGCGTGGGTTACTTCAGCATACGTGACTCACAAATCCAGCGCTTATGGGAGGAGCCACAGAGTTGTGAACGGACCTGGCAGAAAAGTTGTGATCTCCAACACTTGCTTGGTCAAGCTGCTTGGCACAAACCCAACCTCAGATAGGACACTCAGCTGGCCCAGAGCCAGATATGCTTGCTGACTCTTGCACAAGGCAGTTATCAATCGCCGCAGCAGTCCCTCACTCAGAGGCTCCATGTTGTTTGCATACCAGCAAGCCAAGGATGGTTCCTCGTGTACCTTTGTTTGCAACCAAGACAGAGCAATTGTGGAAGCTTTTGTGCTGATGTACAGATCCTGCAAGAGCAATGATCACATCAGAGTTGCATGGCACACTCCAATGAGTTGCTCTGAATCACTTCAGAGAAAGAGCATCTCAGATTGATGGGCGTATGCCTTGCCATCATGACACCATGACAAAGACATGATACCAACGATGCAAGCATACTTGATGACATGGCATGCATAGCGTTTTATGTGCGTGTCATCACAGAAAGTGCCAAGACATAGGTACCAAGGTGCGACTTATATGGGCTACAAGTACATATATGCTATAAACACAACGGGTTAGCGTGCAACACAACCAAACAGAGACTTTGCTGACAGAAAGCATGTTGGGCTACATGTTGCTGTTCATGACAAAGGCAGAGACAGCAAACCTTGCTGGACATCCAGCTCAGGATGTTGATCACCAACTCTCGTCGAGCGGTTGACTTTGTCAAGCCAGACATGATGTGTTCTGAGAACTGGGCTGCACCATTTGAGCGACCCCTTCTGCTGCACAGAATGTCTATGACATTATACACTGTTGCCAGCATGCTGCTGTCAGACCCTGCTGTGTCCACATAACTCATGATGCCGTCAAATGTGATCTGAAAGTCCAACAGGTGGCTATTATGTTGAGTTGGCACCTTACTCAAGGTGCTTAAACCCCACATGGCCCTACAAGCCATGAGCAGCCTAGTTTAGCCCATGCTTGGTTGTTGCCGGACTATGCAACTATGCTCCTGACTTTCCAAGCAGGGTGTTGCTCTGGTCAACTCTGCTCCTGTGTTGTTTAAGCGCCACCTTTACCTGAGAACACGCGCAAAAACCTGCAAATGCAACTCTATGCATACCCCAACACAAATGCACAATTCAGGTGACCACATGTTCTTTACCAAGACAAAGGATTTGTATAGGGTCTGGGAGCAAATCAGCAAAAGACTACCAATATACCTGCACAGTCTTGCCCAATCACGCCAATGGTCAAAGTCACGGAGCCCCCAGTGACCTCCTTCCGTCACCCAATTCAGGTCGTCTGCAAGCTGCCGATAGACAGCTGCATAGTTCAACGCAGCAATGGGTTCATTCAACATGCCTGTGAATGTCAAGATGAAGCCTTCATTGTGCTGCTTTTGCTCAAACAAGTGCTTGGCCTTTGCAGCAAGGGCGTCATGCGCCAAGTAGGCGCTCAACAATCTCCATGGCATTAGACCACTTTTGTGCCGTTGTGAAGACATTTGCAGGCAAAACGCCTAGCCCAATTTCAAACTGGTTGGGCTTGACCTACACAAAGCAACGCACATCATCTTCAATCAATCCCGTCTGGCATTGATGTTGACAGATCCAACAGGATGTGCAAGGGGCAAAGACACCTAGGCAACAAGGTCTAACACAGAGAGCCTCTTTGAGCAACAAAGATGAACGTGTGATGCTGGTCTAGTTCACCACAGCATGATGGTCAGTACAATTGTGTCTAGATTCAAAGCTAAACTGGACGAGAGCTTCAATTGTGCACACATGACGAACGACTGGGCATAAGACAATGCTCATCAACGTTGTTTGCTTTGCATGAAGGTATGTTGCAATCAAGGCTCAAACCAAGCTACATGCTACATGAATGTGTACATGCCGCACTTCCAAGTATGACTGCTGCAGCAGAAGTGAGGGGTTTGGTGAGGACGCAAATTACACACGGAGGGGAGGGGGGGGGGGGAGGGGGAGGGGGAGAGGGGG